>Ga0209396_1002252_pt1 | contig 20460 bp, 15 predicted proteins | sample GOMGulsemesocosm_6_FD_184638 | JGI IMG/M metagenome (GOLD analysis project Ga0209396, IMG submission 184638) | Methane-oxidizing microbial communities from mesocosms in the Gulf of Mexico - GOM8C Gulf of Mexico (SPAdes) (version 2) | ecosystem: Environmental > Aquatic > Marine > Cold seeps...
TGATAATATCATTCTATTTTTAGTTACCCAGTGAAACTGGCTTCTGTTAGTTCTAGTTGGCTAATGGCAATCACGGCTTGAGTACGGTTTATCACGGCTAACTTACGAAATATTGCGGTTGCATGGGCTTTTATTGTTGCTTCAGAAACATTTAAATCATAGGCAATTTGCTTGTTAAGTAACCCTTGAGCGAACATCAATAAAATTCGATATTGTTGCTGAGTTAAACTGGCAACACGCTGTGCAATATCACTATGAGTATCAGTATTGGTTGAAGGCTTAAATGAGGCGGGTAACCATTCTTCACCAGCTAATACGGTCATAATGGCGGTGTAAATATCATCAACCGGGGTGGATTTTGGTACAAAACCGGCTGCGCCATAGCTCATCGCTTGGCTGATAGTATTGTGATCTTCATGAGCTGAAACGATTACCACGGGGATTTGTGGAAAGTGGTTTCGGACGTGAATTAAGGTATTAAAGCCATGGGCACCAGGGATGTTTAAATCTAACAATAGCAAGTCACTGGTTGTATTCGCTTGTAGTTGCTGATCTAATTCCGCAATAGTTTGTGCTTCAAGCCACTGGGTTTTACTTAATTTACGGTTAAGTGTACCGAGCAAAGCTTGTCTGAACAAAGGGTGATCATCAGCTATTATTATTTTTTCTGGCTGAATCATAACAACGTCCTCATTTTGATGAATTTCTATTCTAACTGAAATTCATTAGATGACAAATTATACCATTGATCTTACTCTTTAGATTAACTTTTGTTCGACTTTTTACCTGGGGAAAAGTATTTTACCAAGCATAGCGGCTGATTATCTCCTGAGCCTGTTGGTGGTATTGAGTGAGTTCTAATACTGATTGGGTATCCGCAGTTAATTTCCCCCAAGATTTTAATAACCGACTTGCATGCGTTGTGGGGTTGATTGGATATTCGTAGTTGGTATTCGAGTAAATTTCTTGCGCTGTTTGGGTTGCTAAAAATTCAATAAACTTAATGGCATTGTGCTTATTTTTAGCGGCAGTGGTTAACGCTGCACCACTAATATTTACATGAGTGCCGACATCGATGTTTTTAGGTAAGACCATACCGACTTGTTGATAAACTTGACGATCGCTTTGACTGTTACTTGCTGACATCATGCCATAATAATACGTATTGGCAATGGCAATATCACATTCCCCACGGGCCACTTTTCTCAATTGATCTCTATCGCCGCCATTAGGGCGCATTGCCAGATTAGCACTAAACTGTTTTACCCAGTTTTCACTCCACTGCAATCCATAGCGATTAATAAAGCTTGCTAACATAGTGACATTGTAAATATGGCTGCCTTTTCTACTGCATATTTTTCCTTGCCACTTAGTGTTAAGTAAGTCGTTATAGCTGTTGATCTCACTGGGTAATATTTTATCTTTATTATAAAAAATGGCTCGAGCCCTTAGCGACACACCAAACCAAAAATTTTCAGGGTCTCGTAAAGAGGATGGAATTTTTTCTTGTAATAAATAGGAGTTGATCGGCTTGATTAAATTTAATTGTTTCGCTTTTTCTAATCGAGCGACATTGACGGTGAGCAACACATCAGCAAAGCTATTGTTACCGTCTTTTATCAAGCGATCCATTAATTTGTCTGCTTTACCACTGGCCAAGTTAACGTGAATACCTGTTTTTTTCGTAAACTCAGTAATCAATGGCGTGATGAGTTCAGCATGACGGAAAGAATATACGTTCACAACGTTATCATTAGCATGACTTACTGTAACGTAAGTTAATGCCATGACCGCCGTATAAAAAAGAGAATATGCTTTTTTTTTCAAAGTACAACCTATTAAATCTAAATGATAACTATTTGCATTAAATCATTTTTGAGTTATCATGTACAGGAGTGTTTTTATTCTATTAGTAAAAGGCTATCTGTTGAACTTAGGCGCGGTTAATCGCATGAATATCATAACGTTTTTGAGTCGCTATGCGGTTATTATCATACTTTGGCTGTTAGGCTTAATCGTCTCTTATGGTGCTTTTTCAATTGTTAATTATTATGAACAGCAGCACAATCAGCAGCAATTTGAAGCGGGCTTTAGAGATAAGGTTACCAGTATCTCGCAAGCTATATTAGCTATAGATAAGGTGTTTTTAGCGACTCATAGCATGCTTGATAGTCTTAAAGGGGAGATCAATCACCAAGACTTTGCTAACTTAATTAATAGAAAATTTCTTGCTAATACCGGTTTGCAGGGCATTGAGTGGGCGCCTGCTGTCTCGAAAAATGCGTTGAGAGCATTCGAATCTGACGTGCGTAAGCGTGGCTTGTTTGATTATCAAATCAGCTCAATGCGCACGGCAGATTCACTCTGTAAAACCAGTAGTAATAAGTATATTTTTCCGGTGCTATTTGCTGAACCAGCTGATGTTATTGGCCATGAATTAGGTATGGAACTTAGCAGTGACTGTAAGCTAAGTTCGATGATGTTTTTTGCACTAAATACCCGTAATACCACTCATGCAAGTTTTTATAATGAGCAAGGAGAGCTAGGGCTAAGGTTATTATTACCGGTATTTAATCAGCACCACGATGAAAATTCTGGAGTGCGCGGGTATATTATTGGTATTGTGATGATGAATCAGCTAATAGATTCATTATGGGGAAACCTTACCGGCTCTACTAATGAACAATTACGTATCTATAATTTTGCTAATAATAATCAAATTATTTACGACTCGAGTTGGCGAGAACGGTGTGAAGAGCAGTGTGAACAATCCTTAGCGATGATGAGTTTACAAACCACTATCCCGTTTGATAATCAGTTATGGTCAATTGAGTTACAGAGATACAGTTTATCAGCGAGAGGTGATTATTATGGCTATAGCGCAGCGCTCATTATTTTATTAGTTATTTCTGCGATGACCATGTACTTATTAACGAGTATAAATCGCGTGAGTTGGGCAAATGCCCTCGTGGCTGAACGAACTAAATCATTACAATACCAAGCTAATCATGATGATTTAACCCAGTTGTTAAACCGGCAGGCGTTAAGCTGTGAGTTAGCGAGATTGAACAAGCAATATAGTCGTCGTAGTGGCGATGGTTTTAGCTTACTATTCATCGATTTGGACCATTTTAAAAAGGTAAATGACACCAAAGGGCATCTAACGGGCGATAAATTATTACAACAAGTCGCACAACGGCTAAAAAATAGTGCTCGTGATGACGATTTATTATTTCGTTTTGGTGGTGATGAATTTGTGGTGTTATTGCCGGTAGAAAACTGTCCTTATATGGTAGCTGCGACAGCAAAACGAATATTGAATCAGTTAGAGCAAGTGTATGTGATTGAAGGGGAGAGGTTTCGCATTGGTGCCAGTATCGGTATTACCACCGTTAAAAACAATAATACTGATGTCAGTGATATGCTGAGAAATGCGGATATTGCGATGTACGAAGCAAAGCGGCAGGGCCGTGGCAAGGTTGTATTCTATCAAACAGATATGTATGACAATTTAATACATCGGCAAAATATTGAGAATGACTTAGAAGAGGTTATTCAAAAGGATGGCTTAAGTCTCTATTTACAACCGATACATAACTTAAATGGTTTGATGGGCTTTGAGGCATTAAGTCGTTGGCATCATCCGGAAAAAGGTATTATTTTTCCGGATGATTTTATTAGTGTTGCTGAAGAAACGGGGCTCATTCATCAATTAGGTCGTTGGCTGATTGATGCTGCTTGTCAGTGTCTTGCTGCTTGGCTTAAACGCTATAGCAAGGATGATTGCCCCTATATCAGTATTAATGTATCACCGTTACAGCTTGCTAATTCAGAGGTTGTAATGCAAATAAAGCAAGCTTTAGTTCGTTATCAAGTGCCGGCAAACCTGCTGGCAATTGAGTTAACAGAATCAGCGTTGATCGACAACAAAACCATCGTTAAAGACAATCTATTAGCATTGCGGGCCTTGAAAATACGGGTATTCTTAGATGATTTTGGTACCGGCTATTCGTCGTTATCTCTGCTGCAAGACTTTCCGATTGATGTACTGAAAATAGATCGAAGCTTTATTAGTGGTATCGACCAAGATAATCAAGGTTCAAAAAAACTGGTTAAAGCGATGATCACTATGGCGCATGCGCTAAATATGAAGGTCGTTGCTGAAGGAGTTGAAACGGTAGATACTTTGCGGTGGTTAACAACTGTGCAATGCAACTTAATGCAAGGCTATTATTTCTCTAAGCCTTTACCTGATAAGCAAGCGACGGAATATTTAGTGAGGTATTTATCTATAGGAAACCCATTAAGTCTTGCTGTGAATGCTTAATGGTTGAGGCTGGTAACTATCTTTCGAGGAAAATTCGGCTTTAGTCGTTGCCTTAAATGGTGGTAATTACTTGCGCTTATTGAGTTTTTCATTGAGCTGTTTTAATGCAAATAATGATGATGAGAGTTCATTAAGTGAAGCGGGTGACTTTTGCTGCTCATTTTGGAATTTTTGGGTTGAACTTTGCGCTTTTTTTAACGCTTGTCTGAGTTGTAACAAGTCCGCTGTCATGTGTTATTCCATATAATACTGCAAATGTTAATGAATTGTTATTAAAGAATATTTGTCCTTTAATACACCCAAATGATAACTGTTACCATTTGGGTGTGCAACCATTATCTTGCTATTATGAGCAAGTGAAGTCAATTATCACTAAAAATCCATAGGTCCAGCGTGACCATTGTCACCTAGCAATAATTACTCCTATTCTAAAACAATAATAACGCCAATATTGTTGAGTAAATTATTGTTAACTAAATAGGTGATTTTATCAGCATCTTTTTGAGCAAGAGTTATTTCTGTGGCGCTGTTTTTCCATGTTTTGTTGGCTTTGATTAATAACGGTGTATCACCAACTAAAGGATGCTCCATTGCGAACTCAACATCAGTTGCAAACAGGGATACTAGTTGACCATTATCAATAATGCTTGCAGCCGTTTCTTTAGTTGGATAGAGAATGTCTCCTGCCGGTTGGCGCAACTTAGGATTTAATGATGGGATAAATCGACTGCCTCTCACGTCAATGATCACACCGGTAATACTGGTTGTGTGGAGATTAATATTTTTATCATTTTTAGAGTTATTACCCGCATGAACGAGTGCTTCTAATTCGGTGATGCGTTTGCTTAATTGTTGCAACTGCTGCTCAACCGACTGCTTTGAGTTAGTTAACGTAGAGGCATGCACAGTAGCGATAAAAGGTGAAAACATTTCAAGAAAGTTAAAAGCAGATAAGCTAGCCGGATCATAAAGACTTTGGTAAATAGAATTGGCGGCATTGCCGCGTAACGGTGCTTGTAATACTACTTTGCAGGTGCCGTTGTTTAAATTTTCCTTTGATTTAATGGTTGCGCCTTTAATCGTGCCTTCAACACTCGACTTTATTTTATCATTGGTGAGCATATAATTATTAATCAAGGTGGTTGAGCTCACTCTAACGCCCTGGAAAGATTCTAATAAGTTTCTTTGGGCATCAACAATAGCGGCTCTACAGGCTAACAAATGTGCCACCGTTGGCTTTTTGTTGCTTGGCTCAATACCATAACCGGTCGCAGAGATAGTGCCAGTGGTCCAGTTGATTTTTCCTGTCGCGCCAACAAGCTCAGTGTAATAAGCGGTATTGGCTACAGCAACGCGACTAACGCACGCGGTGATCAGTAATATAAGTAATACAGATTTATTCATTATTTTTAACCTCAATCGTCCCTAAAACCGCTCTTACAGCGCTGTTATCAAAAGTTACCTGCTCTGCCATCACTGCAAAGGGAGAGGCATTTTGAATATGAAAAGGTTTATTATTTTTAAAGGTACAAGCAGATAAACTTAAGCGAGAGCGATCTGCAATAACTACTGCGCTGGAAGAGCTATCAGCTAGCGTACAGGTAGTAATGTTAACGTTAGCATTACCTTTGATGTTAATGGCAGAATATTTAGTTTGGGTAACGGTTAAATCAGTAAACTGTGGGTTGCCGGAAAGAACTTCAATGCCAATACCCGCTTTATTAATCACTAATCCCGATAACTCTATCGTTTTTTCACTATCAAGAATAAGCATTTTTTTAGTGGCTAATCGCTTCGATTCATTATTAAAGCTGATGGGCTGTTTGCCCCAAAAATAGGCGTTACCTTGAACATTAATGGATGCAGTAGGTTTGAACTTAACTTCGACGCCTGGTTCTATCACTAGGGTTGAAGAGGGTAAGAAGGTCGCGGTACTCGAAACAACATACGGACTGTTATGTTTAGTTAATATCGACACGTCACTGTAATTACCACTGATATTATTGGTTAGCACAGTCGCATTGGTTAGTTTGAGGGGATACACGGTAGCGGTGGTTCTACTACTGCTACCGGTATTGTTGGCACGATCAATGGCAGCGACGCTGATATTGAGTGGGCTAAAACTTGGATATTTCCCCTTAAAAGTGATGCTGTTGTTCTGGGTGGTCAACACTTGCTTATTGCCAGCAGCAGCAATACTAATTTCATAATTAACGATGTCGTTAGTTATTTCATCCCAAGAAAGTTTAACTTCATCCGTAGTGGCAAAATCAACGTGCAAATTCGTAACATTACTCGGTGCTTGGTTGTCAAAGTTAACTAATCCTAAGGTGCTGAGTTTTTGAGATATTTGACCTTTGTTATCAACTAATTTACCCACCACAACTTTTTGTGCGCCATTCCAGCGTTTATCCACCAAAATATCACTATGATATAAACCCGGTTGTTGTTCGGTTAAGTCGAAAACGCCTACTCCTTCAATATCGACTAAACCATGCATGCCAGGCTCGCCTTTAATCGCTAATGATATTTTATCACCATATTTAAGCCATTTATTGGAACCATCATGGATGACCATATCAATTTGGGGTAGAGTCGCACCAATATAGCCACTGGGCTCAGGAAACTCTGATGAAATTGAGCGACCTAACTCATCGGCAGCAGCAAATAAATTTTTATCTTTTAAATGTAGTGCTGCCAAGGCGGCATTCAATAAAAGTCCCCAGGGACTAGTAGAGACACCACCTGCGCGTGACGTGATCGTTTCTTCTTTATGCCACAGCACTTTACCTTCTGTGGAAATAAGCTCGACATTCAATCCCAGCTTTATCTGTGCATAAATGCCGGCGTATAAATGCTCATATTCGGTTACGGTACCGATTAGAATCGCGTCTACTCCGAGTGACTTTGCTAAGTCTTCTGGGGATAATGTTGTATTAGCACTTTTTACGTCCACTTCTTTGGCATGAACAAGCTGAAAGTTTTTATTAGATAATTGGCTTTGTAAAACGGCGCGTAACACTAATGCAGCATCAGGCTCTGAGGTGTCGTTATCTAGTTGGGCAATAGCAATAATATTAGGCTTATCAGCTTCGCTAAGTACGCCTTCTTCACCAGACGTGATATCGACGATGGTTCTGATCGGCTTAGTAAGCGCAATAGTGCCCTTTTTACTAATAGAGCAACTACTGATAATAAACAGTGCACTAAGAACGATGATAATAGAGCTAACTTTATTTTTGTTCACTAACTTTCCTTTTGCTAACTTTGTTGTTGGTGATACTGAATTCATATATTGCGACAGCTATTGTTATTTACATGTGCACCAAACTTGAATCTATTGGTACTGATATCACTAGATTTCCGTGTTGATACTGTCAAAGTGCTGATACTTTTCGGTACGAGCGACTATTTTTTTCAAATAATTTTTAGTTTCCTGAGCGGGTAGGTTTTCTAATAAGTAGTTATAGACCTGATCGGGGCTCATGGTATTAATTTTCTTAGCGGCTTTCGATAAATTTTTATTACCAATAAAGGTTTTTGCTAAATTACCAACGCCAGTATTGTAGCTTGCTACGGCACAATAATAACGTGATTGAGGATCTTTTATTTTTCGTAAATAGCGGCTTTTTAATAATTTGAAATAGGCGGTGCCGAGCTGAAGGTTATTGGTTTCATCGAATAAAAAGTCGGGGGTGACGACCTTTTTTTTGCCATAAACATAGTTATGGGCATCGACTCCTGCGGTTTTAGGGACTAACTGCATTAAGCCAAAGGCAGGTACGCTAGAAATAGCTCTCGGGTTGTAGCTTGATTCTGTTTCTATAATGGCGAGAATAACAGAGATTGGCACATCATATTTTTTTGAAAAATCTTTAACGTCGTTAAAGTTATGTGCCATCAGTACTTCTTGATAGTTATTAACAAACTTGATGGTCATTTTTAACACTGAATCATCGCCTTTTTTCACTAGCTCTAGCTTTATCGATGACTCATGTGCTATTTCTGCTTTAGTTACCGTGCTTGTTAACGGTGACTTAGCTGCTGAGCTCGCAGCAGAATTTAACGCTATTTTCTCATCTGCGGGTGCTTTTTCGGCTGCTTTATTAACTGGTGGCGCGGTAGCCTTTAGGTTTTCAGCTAATAAAGCGGTGGTGTTTTCAATTACTGCAGCTACTGGTACTGCTATGGCTGCAGCGGATGTTGTTGCAGCGGTTAACTTAGCTGCAGTGCTGGTAACGGTACTTGCGACGGCATTGCCAATATTATCGGTAATCTTATCGGAAATATTGTCGGCGATAATGTCAGCAGCAGAGCTCGTGACACTTTCAGCTTTATTTACCAGAGCGACGATTTTTTTTGGGCTGGTGTTTATTTCATGTAAAGAAGCAACAGGCTGATCAATTGAGGAAGAAGCCTTGCTAAACATATTTTCTGTAGCGGTATCGAGTACTTTTGGCTGAGTGACAACTTTAATACTATCAAGAGATATGGCGTTGATCACTTGTGGCTGTGGTAATAATTTTTCTAATATATTGGCTTGATGAGTTTGTGCTTTAATCTCTGCTGGTTGCAGTTTAACTCCTTCTTTTGCTAAATTCTTTTGTAATTCATTGTTAAGAATATCAAGCTGTTCAATGTGCTGGTTATCTTTAGCGGTCATTTTCTCAGCCAAAGCATTGATGGCTGATTTCGCTTTGCTAATATTATTGTTTTCAACTTTGGCTTCAATAACAATTTCACCTTGTTGAAAATTGACTTTAGTACGGGATTTCAGGTCTTTGCTATAGCCAACCCAAGTACTTTTAGTCGGGAGTTTAATGTCACTGGGCCATTCTACCGATATCTTCTTGGTTACCCCGCGGTAAGCATCATCGATAGCTTTGCTGTAAGCATTATAGAGTTTGTCAATTTGGGCCGTTTTATTGATGAAATCGCGCTCGAGCATTTGATCAATTTCATCGAAGGTTTGATCGGGGGAAGAGTCTTGCGTTGATAACGCTTGATATGAAAAAAGACTACAAAACATCACCACCAATAATGATGTTTTTTTTACGGCGCGGATAATAAGTTGATTAGTTATCACGGACACTGTCGCCGATTAATTTTATCGAGTCACGTGCTTGGCATATTTCGGATTCATTAGTTAAACAAATCGCTAAGGTTACTTGAGCCACAAAAGTACCTTCTTCAGGAGTGACCTTTTCTTCCATGATAAAAGCGCCTTTAATTAATCCTTTTACCCGAGTAGCAATCACATCACTGGTTACTTCATAATCTTCGACCGTAGTACCAGCACTCAGTTGTAGACCTTTAATCGTTTCCGCCAACTGACGCTGCGCATCTAATTGTGCGGCACGTTTAGCCATCATTTTGGCTTGAAAATCATTATGGGTTTTACTTGAATCCACCGTGCCGAAGCCGTTAACGGTTAGGATACCATTCGCCATTTCAGCATATAATGGCGTCGTTAGGGCAGTAAATAGTAAAAAAACGAGCAGTTGAAGAGGGCGTTTGGGGTGCATTTTACATATATCCTTATGGTGATTTAATGCTGCTTTAGTAAGCTATTTATTAAGTGCGTTTGATTAATAATCAAATTTGATAATAAATAGTATACTATTATCAAGCAAACTGTAAAATAATGTCTGCTCTATTCACTGTATTTAATTTGCTCCAACCGAAGCGTAAAGGATTACCATGCAAAAAAGCATAACTCAGCTTAATCTCATACTATTGGTTATGTTTTTGATCACCGCATTGTTCCATAGTGAGCATGCTCAGGCTAAAACGGTGACCGTTAAAGGCATTAGCGATATTATTGAAGGTAAGAAAGTTCAAACCCGAAATATCGCGCTAAATAATGCCAAGCGTGCAGCGGTTGAACAAGTTGCCGGTGCCTTTGTTCAATCGCGTACTTCAGTTAATGATTTCGTGTTTGCACAGGATAAAATTTATAGTTCTTCGTCGGGCAATATTTCATCTTATAATGTGGTTTCCGAAGGGGTGAATGACTTCGGTGCTTACGAAGTTGTTATCGAAGCCATCGTTGATGTCGATGAGTTGCTCTCTAATATTAAAAGCGTGCTTAAGGTAAATGGCTGGAATCGTAAGCCGCGCGTTATTGTTGATATTAAAACGAATAACGTCACGGTTGAGAATACCTTAAGATCGATGTTCACCGCGCTACTCACCAAAAATGATTTTGAAGTATTTGATCGTTCAACTAAAGTGCAAACTGGGTTTGTAATTGAAGTAAATGCCGATTACTCCTCATCAGATAATGATTATCAAGGTGTTAATATCACCTCTAATAACCTTGCGCTTGTCTCTAATATTAAACGAACTAATGATGGGCAGATTCTGGCAACAACTAGCTACAACGGCTCTAAAGCAAGTAGTAATCAAGCAAAAGTTATTCAAAAATTAAGTAAAAGTTTAGTCAGTAAATCTTGGCGTCGCTTGAAAGTCAGTATTATTGATTTTTGGCAACAAGAGCAAGATGTTGCCCGTTCTATATATTTAACCGTTAACAATTTTGATACTTTTCAAAAAGCGCAAGCGTTTTCTCAGGCATTAAAACAAAATATCCCAGGGATGGTAAACGTAGAATTACTAAGTTTTGAGCAGGAAGATGGCCAGTTTTTATTGAAGTATAAAGGTTGGCCGGAGCAGTTTTATAATGAAGTTTTTGCTGGACCACTCCAGTCAGATTATCAGCTAAGTTTAATTAGCGTTAAATCGAACAATGTTACATTAAGAATTAATTAGGAAGTAAACATGTTGAATAAAAAAATACTGGCATTAACTGTTGCCGTTGCGGTGTTATCTGCTTGTCAGAGCACCCCTAAGCAAACTAATGTCGGTAAAAAGGAATTTGATATTTCACAACAGCTGATGTCGTCAAATCAGTTTGTTGAAGCGGTTTCATATTTAGAACAAGCGCTTAATAAAAACCCTAACAATAAAACTTATGCAACTTTGTTAGCGAGTGCCAGACAAAAAGCCGTGATACAAATTACCAATAGTATCAAAGATAGCTTAACTTCAAAAACCATCAATAAGGCTAATCTAGATAGCGTTAATGCGCTTTTTGTTAAAGCTAAAAGTATTTTGCCACAGCATTCCTCATACACCGCGATAGAAACTTTAATTTCCGAACAACAAGCAAATTTAGTGGCTAAAGTTAAAGGTTTATATCAGGGGGTTAAAACGAATATTGCCAGTGGTGAATGGATAAAAGCTAAATTTACCGTAAAAAAATTACTTAAGCTTTACCCTAATTATGAAGATTCGATGCAGCTAAGCCAAAAAATTAAAATTGAAGGGTCGCGTTTTTATTTAACCCAAGCCAATAAATTTTATCAAGCGAATGACTTCTTCAAAACGCTTGAATTTGCTAGAAAATCAGTAACTGTGAACCCAGCCAGCAAAAAAGCAAAAATGTTGATTGCTGCGACTAATAAAAAAAATAACAAAGAATACTTTATTGCGTTAGCTCAACAAGCAATGGAAAAAAGTGATTGGTCGGCGGTTTATAATAGTTGTAAAACTGCGTTATTCTACGATGCTAAGAATGCTTATTGTTTAAATCAAATGACGATTGCCAAAGCGAAACATATTGATTCTTTGTTAACGAATACTCGCCAGCTATTAACGCAAGGCTTTTATATGCAAAGTATTGCAGCCTATCAAGAAGCCGTTATCGCAAATGACGGTGTTAGTAGTGCTGCACTCACCGCTTTAAAAGAGACCCTGTCAGATAAAATGGATTTAACCGCCGAAGATCTTATGGAGAGCGCATTATTTGGCTCGGCATGGTATCTGTATCGCTTAATTGCTACGTTTAATCCTGAGCATGAAGAGCTATTTGAAAAAACCAAACGTTCTGAAGATTACATTACCGAACGTATTCAAAAATCTATTGCGGTATTTAACTTTAAAAGCCCTTCATATAACGAAGATGCCGGTGGTTTAGTGTCGAATAACTTACGCTCTAATTTATTCAAAAGTGCGAGCAAGGACATTAAGGTACTTGAACGAGAAAAATTATCTGAACTACTTGAAGAAATGAAATTGGGTCAAATTGGCGTGGTTTCCGAATCTAGTGTGTTAGAAATGGGTCGAATTCATGGTATTGATATCGCCATCATGGGGAGTGTCTTACTTTATAAGGTTGATTCTACAGAGGCAATTAGCTCTGAGACGGTGAGATATCAAGTTGGTGAAGAAATTTCAGACAACATTGATTACTTGAATTGGAAAGCACTTAACCCTAAAGCGTCGAAAAAAGAATTGAAAGAAGCGCCAGCAGCCAAAATTATGGTGCCTACCTTCGAAGAAAAAGAATATGAAGTTAAAAATGTTAAAAAAGTGGGTTTTATTCAACTATCTTTCCGTATTGTTGATGTTTCTACTGGGGTGAATACCCGTGTAGAAACCATCGAGCGTACTAAAATTGAAGAAGATAGATCTAATGAAGGCGTGAGAACTGCAGGCGTTGAGTTTGATCCATTAGAAGTGCTAACCGATACTGAATTATTACAACAAATTACCTCTACCGTTGTTGAAGAGTTATCTCGTGACGTATTACAGCCGCTGCGTAATCTTGAAAAGAAATACTTTGAAAGAGGTGAAGATCTATATTTACGCAGAAAAGAAAGTTTGAATGCTGTTGAGCGATTTGTTGATGCTATTTTTGATGAGAAATTAAAGTTATTGGTAAATTCCCCAATCACTTCACAATCTAATAAATACCTAGATAAAATAATCGTTAGTCATAGCTTTAAATAAATTGTAGGTTTGGTATGAACAAGTTATATGCATTATTGTTTTTTGTTGTGGTATCTATCGGCGCTAATCAACTTGTTGTAGCCAAAACAAGCATCGACTCAATTGCTTTATTTAATTTAACGCCAATAAGTATGGATGCTATTGGCGCCGATGCCGACTTACTTTACTCGCTAGAAACAGAGTTAACTAAGTCACCTCAAGTGTCAGTTATGTCGAGACGCGATATTGAGGCGGTTTTATACCGTATTGGTGGCGCACAAGTTTCTGATACCAATTTGGTAGTGGCTTATGGCCAAGAAATGGGCGTTACCTATGTACTCACCGGTGAAATTGACAAAATTGGTAGCTCTATTCAAATCACGGTAAACCTTATTGATATTATTGGTAAAGGTGTTGCTAGGACATGGACCGAGTCTTATACCGGTCGTGGCGATATTTTGCAACGCTCAAAAGCGTTGGCTGCGGAGATTGAAGCGAGCATTATTCAAACGTCAATCAATAATTTAACTCCGCAAGAGGATGCTGAATCAGCAGTAGCAATTGCCCATATTATTGATGTTAAAGTTGTTGCGAAAGAGGGTGGTGTGAACCTTCATTGGACCATTGCTGAAAATAGTGCCGTTTTCTACACTAATGTTTATCGCGGCAGCTCTGAAGATGGCCTGTTTGAGTTTGTGGCTAGTGTTGAAGATTCTGAATATCAAGATGACATTCAAGGACAGTTTTTTTACCGTTTAGATGCCGTACTAGACTCAGGTACAGAAGTAAAAGGAGATCAAGTCTTCGGCGTAAAAACTAGTCTCTCATCGGTTGATTTATCCTTAAAACCACCGACTATTTTATCAACCTCCAACTTATTACAAGGGATCAAAATAGATTTTGTTCCACAACTCAATAATCAAGGGGTGATTGGTTATAACTTTTATCAAAAAGCGAATGATAGCCAATGGCGTAAAGTACACAGTATTGAGAAAACTAATCAATTGACATATTCGGTGGTACTCAATCAAAACTTTGTTGCGAATGCTGGTTATCAAATCTATGTGAGTGCTTATAGTCATGAAGGGGAAAGTGAGCAATCTAGAATATTAGCGCTGAGTACTTCGCCGATGCTAACGTTAAAAGCCAATAGTGATATTCAGCTGCGTAAAGCTGATCTTTCATGGAATAAAGCCGCTGCGGGTAGTGGTTATAACCTTTATCGTCAGTCCTCGACTGAAAAATCCTGGGAACTTATCAGTAAAATAGCAGATATCAATACCGTTAATTACCTCGATGAAAAAGAGCTCAACGACGGTACTCAATACCTCTACACCATCACTGCTTATGACGAGTATACCGAAACAGCAAAATCAGCACCGGTAACGGTTCATACTAAAGCGTTACCTGCACCTCCACTTAATTTTAGTGCTCAAGCCGCCTTAGTCAAAACGGTGAAATTAACTTGGCAAGCGAGTGATGATACCGATATCAGTGGTTATGCTATTTATCGTAAAGCAGGGGAGTTTACTTCTGGCGACTTATTAACTGAAATTGCTTTTGTTAAAGGGCATCAGCAAGCTGAATATATTGATGGGTTAGCAACATCACCACTTAAAGATGGTGAAAGTTATCACTATGCTATCGCAGCTAAGAACTTATTTAATACCGCAGGTAAAGTGAGTATGGCCGTTAGTGCCACCACTAAACCGCTACCGAAACAACCACAAGGGCTAGCGGTAAGTGTCAGCAGTGACAGCATTGCATTAAACTGGCAGGCTAATGCCGAACAAGATATTAAGCACTATAGTATTTATCGTCAATGGAACCAAGAGCCTTGGGTGAAGGTTACTGAGACTAAAGATTTATCATTTACTGATGAAACACTGAAAGTGTATGCACAAACGTCATACAAGATTTCGGCAAGTAGTGAAGATGGTTTAACCAGTACTTTCTCTAGTAGTCAATCGGTAGTGAGTCCACTAGCGTTAACGCTAGTGGTTGAGCAAGATGAGTTACTACGGACTATTATTCTTTCGTGGAACAATGTTAATTATATTGATGGCTATAAGCTTTATCGTAAGAGTGTTACAGCCTCTCAATGGCAATTGATTAAAACGCTTGAGTCACATCAGCAAAATCGCTTTAAAGACTTCGATAAAAATGGCTTGCGAGAAGGGTTGCAATATCATTATAAATTAACAGCGTTTGACCAAGGGCTGGAAACAAAAGCAACCAATATAGTTGTTGGAAAGACTAAAGGCTCGCCTAGCGCTCCTGTTAGTTTTAATGCCAGCAGTAATGAAGTGAAAAAGTCTACCTTGACTTGGGTAGCGTCTACCGACAGCGATAATAAAGGTTATATCATTTATCGTAAAAATAAATCCGGTAAGTTCGAAGAGCTTGAAAAAATTAGTAAGCTCGCTACTACCAGCTATGAAGATGATGGCGATTTATTTTCTAACTTAGGTAATGGCCAACAATACAGTTATAACATTGCTACCTACAACAAGTTTGGTACTGTAGGACCGGTGTCTGAAGTTGTACAAGCTAAAACTAAGGCCATCCCTCATACTGTTGCTAATCTTTCATTAGAATACCAATCAGGTGGTTTAATGTTCTTCTGGGGGTTATCTAGCAACAGCGATATTGAGCAATACCAAGTATACCGAAGTAGTAATCTCTCCTGTTCAAACCTGCGTAAGTTAGCAACGGTTGATGGTACTAGCGATATCTATCTTGATGTTAATGTTAAAGGTGGCAAAAGCTACTGTTACCAAGTAACTGCAATTGATGTCGATAACTTAGAAAGTCAAAGCTCGCAGAGCGTAACTTATACCCTTCCAGCTGTTGAGGGAGCAAACTAATGAATACCTTACGCCCTATTTTATTAATGGTGTTTTTATTCTGCTTATCTTCGACGGTGCAAGCAGATGCAATCAATGAATTGAATAATCTTACTAAAACACCTGAATTTGAGAAAATGAAGGCTACTTATGAGCAATGTGTACTTAAAAAAGGTGTTAAGTTTGTCAAGGTAAGTACACCGGCAGAGGCTATTAATTATGCGCCAACCGCTTGTAAAAGAGAGTTATTAGTGATTAAACGCTTCTTCCTTAGCGGTGCCTTTAAAGCCGAGATCCTCAATGCATTATTAGAATCGATTAAAGAAGGCGTAGAGATCGATCTCATCAATGCTGTCTATGATGAGAAAATAGCAATAAGTCGATAAGCATTCTTGGTGCCCGAACATTGTCGGGCTGATGGTCTAATTAACAAATGTCAGTGGTTGGTGTGCTTTAATCGTTAAAGATATTTCTTGCTCAAGCGTAAGAATACTATTGCTATAGAAGTGCAGATTTTCAAACGCCAATGGGCTCTTTTTATCTAGACTAGCGAGTTGATACTGAAAACCTTGCTCGGTTAATTTGATCGCCGTTACAGAGCTGTTTGGCTCGCCATTTTCATCTAAGTGAATATGTTGATTACGCAGCAGCAGTTGCATTGGGCTGGTATGGCTTGGGGTTGTCTCTGCCTGAAATTCGCCAAGGGCAGTATTATAGCTATTAACGTTGTTCGAACGTTTTTCCATATGTACTGGTAACCAACTGCCAAGTTGTAAAAAATCAGCTACTTGCCAGCTATTAGGTTGCTGACAAACTTGGGTAGGAGAGCCTACCTGTAAGAGTTTTCCTTGATGCATTAAGGCAATTTTGTCGGCAAAGGTAAATACTTCATCTTTATTATGGGTGACAAAAATAGCGGAAATATTTAATTTTTTAAGTAACGATCGCATCGCTAGCATCAGTTCATTACGCAAACGCGCATCAATATTTGAAAACGGTTCATCGAGTAATAGCAACTTAGGGCGTGGCGCTAAGGCTCTTGCAATGGCTACCCGTTGCTGTTGACCACCAGATAGTTGATGAGGAAAACGAGGCGTTAATTCGGTTAGCTCTAATAATTCGACCAAATGTGCCAGTCTTGTTTGTTGCTCGATGTTAGTTAGTTTATCAATACCAAAGCCGATGTTCTTTTCAACAGTAAGGTGTGGAAATAAAGCATAATCTTGAAAGATCATACCTATATTTCTGTGTTCGGGCGCCAGGGTATGTTCAGCTGTTATCGCAGGCATTTCGGCAATGTGAATTTGACCTTGCTGTTGTTGAATAAAACCGGCGATAGTATTCAGTAATGTCGTTTTACCGCAACCACTAGGCCCAACCAAACCGAGAATGTCACCGGCATTAATGCTTAAGTCTATTGATGATAAAATAGACTTACCTTGTAAGGCTACAGAAAGGTTATTGATAGATATTAGCTCGGTCACGATTGTTCCTTGGTGCTGAGTGTATTGCTATGTTGCTTATTGCGATTGAGCCAATAGATAGGCAATAAACCAAGTAGCACGATAAATATAGCCCCGAGAGCTCCTTGCTCCAACATTTCATCCGAAATAAGTTGATAGATATGCGTGCTGAGCGTTTCAAAATTGAACGGGCGAATTAATAATACTGTCGGTAATTCTTTCATCGCTTCAACAAAAACTAATAACCATGCTACCCAAATAGAAGAGCTGAGTAACGGCAAATGTACCTTGGTTAAGGTTTTCCTTAAGTTAGCGCCTAAGCTTGCGGGGGCAAAATCAAGCGAGCTTGGAATTTGTTTAAGGCCGCTATCAATAGTGCCATTAGCGATTGCGGCAAAACGCACGATATATGCAAAAATAACTGCAAATAATGAGCCTGAGAGCAGTAAGCCTGGTTTGTTTAAATCTAATAGTGCTGCGATATCGTTAATGGCATAATCAACGGGTGCAAAGGTCGACATCATCGCCATGGCTAATACCGTGCCGGGAATTGCATAACCAAATCCTGAAATTTGCATCGGTACTGCGCGCCATTTATCGTGATTTAAACGCTTATATAATGCAAACAGTACTCCGAGTATGGTCGTTAATGTAGCTGCCCACACCGATATTTTAACGCTGTTAATCCCAGTAGGTATTAACGAGATTAACTGCTCAGTATTGCTGTATTGCCATGCCATGATCATTAATAAGGCAAAGGGTAAAATAAAACCAGCAATAGCAAGTAACCAACAAAATCCGGAAGCAAAAAACTGAGCGAGTGGTGATAGTTCAATTAGTTGATGATTTTTATTAATGCGGTTTGACTGATGTGCTTGGCCTGCACGTGCGCGCTGTTCAGCAACTAAGGTAAATAAAATAAATAATATCAAAACACTGGCTAATGCATTAGCGGTTGCTAATTCACTGTAGCCGAGCCAAGTATCATAAATTGCTGTCGTTAAGGTGTTAACAGCGAAGTATTGTACCGTCGCAAAATCAGCTAAGGTTTCCATTAACACTAAACTGGCGGCAACAGCAATCGCGGGTCTGGCAAGCGGTAGAGCGATTTTATAAAAGCTTTGTCTAGCGGATAATCCGAGTAAGCGACTGGCACGTAGTAAGTTTTGATCTTGCTGCTCTAATGCGGTACGAGTCAAAATATAAATATAAGGAAAGAGCACTAAGGCAATAACAATGCTTGCGCCACCTAAAGTACGAATATCAAAAAAATAGTAATCACTAGGTGATTGCCAATCAAACCATAAGCGTAAATTACGTTGTATGGGGCCAGCATAGTCAAATAAGTCGGTGTACAGGTAGGCAACTAAGTAAGCAGGCATCGCTAGCGGCAGCATTAAAAGCCAACGAAGTATAGCTTTACCTTTTATATTGGTATGAACAATGAGCGAGGCGCTAATGACACCCATAACGATGGCAAGAACCACCACATAAAAACCTAATAACAAGGTGTTAGCAATATAGTCAGGTAAAACGGTTTGCCACAAATGAGCAAATAAATCGGTAGAGGCGTTAATACCAGCAATAAACATCACTAGCACTGGAATCATCAGTGCTAGTGCAATTAAATGAACGGTGCCTCGCGATAGTACTTGGTGCAAGAATGTTGTTACGGGTGCTTTTGTCACTAAATACTATCTACGGTTAGGATTGTTTAAAGATCAAATCGAGCTTGGTCAATTAATTTAAGTGCTAATTTTCTGTTTTTAGCAATGGTTTCCAACGATAAGCTATCTGATTTAAATCCACCCCAAGAAGCAACTAGCGCTGATGGCGCTACTCCTTTACGTACTGGGTATTCCATATTGGTTTCGGCATAAAGTTGTTGTGCGGGTTTAGACACTAAAAAGGTCATTAATGCTTTTGCATTCTCAATATTCGGAGAATATTTCGCTAAACCCATACCTGAAATATTAACGTGCGCGCCACGATTTTCTTGGTTAGGAAAGTTAATATTAACGCCATCTGCCCAGACTTTTTGCTTATCATCTTTGAGCATTTTACCAAAATAATAGCTATTACCTAGTGAAATATCACACAAATTTTGATGAATGGCTTGTACTTGTGAACGATCGTTACCTTGAGGTTTACGCGCAAGGTTTGCTTTTAATTTTTCTAACCAGTTTAAGGTCTGTATTTCACCGTGTTCGGCGATCATCGCGGCAACAAGCGCAACATTGTAGGCATGTTTACCACTACGCGTACAAATTCTTCCTTGATATTTACTGTCGGCAAGATCTTCATAGTTAAGCTTTAGATCTCCAAGGCGTTTACTTGAGTAAATATTACGTACTCGGGTAGTTAACGCAAACCAAGTGCTGTCTTCTGCGCGGAATTGGCTAGGAATAGCATCCTGCAAAGCTTTACTATTATTGGCTTGTAGCAACTTACGTTGATGGAGCTCAATTAATCGGCTTATATCGGTAGTCAGTAAAATATCAGCAGGGCTATATTCCCCTTCTCTAGCTAAACGTTCAGCCATGCCTTTCTTCGCAAAAATAACATTAACCTTAATACCGGTTTCTTGGGTAAATAAGTCAAATAAAGGCTCAACTAAAAACGGTTGACGATAAGAGTACACATTCACTTCTTGTGCCGCTAAGGCTGAAAAAGAACTGATGAGTACTGCTGCGACGATGCAAATATTGCCAATAACCTTATTTACTTTTAAAAACATAAAACCTACTTATTTATAATGTGTAGAGTGATTAAACCATAAAGTGCAAGAGTATGAATGACAAGCGCCAACAGTGTCAAGGTAATGAGAATAGTTCTTGTTTGTGACGCGTGTACAAATTTATTTGTAATATGACTTATTGGGGCACTACTTATTAGGAATATTTGCGAGTACTGCCGTCAATAATTGCCAATATTGGCCTACCGTAGTGACATCAATTTTTTCATCAGGCGAATGCGGAAACTTAATGGTTGGCCCTATAGAAACCATGTCCCAATACGGGTATGCAGTTTTGAATAAACCACATTCAAGACC
>Ga0209396_1002254_pt1 | contig 20459 bp, 8 predicted proteins | sample GOMGulsemesocosm_6_FD_184638 | JGI IMG/M metagenome (GOLD analysis project Ga0209396, IMG submission 184638) | Methane-oxidizing microbial communities from mesocosms in the Gulf of Mexico - GOM8C Gulf of Mexico (SPAdes) (version 2) | ecosystem: Environmental > Aquatic > Marine > Cold seeps...
GGACCTGTAACAGTCAACAGTTTTCAAGACTGCCGCATTCGACCACTCTGCCATTTCTCCTGAGTGTCTCATCAACTATTTGTTGATTGCGAGTGCAAATATAGGAAGCTTTTTTTAATTAGCAAACACAAAAAAACAATTTATTAATAAATATCAATTTTTAAAATCATCGTAAAACTTAAAAAGTAATATCCAATCTAATTATACAAGACTCTATACCTGCTGAAATCATGAAAGGCATATAGACTAAATAGCTCTGTAGCAAAAAAAAACAATGATCCCAGAAGGTTATCCAGAACAAACATGAAAATCTACCATTTCATGATTTTTGCTTTTTTTATACCTAAAAATCTTGAGAAAACACATTTTATACGATTTTGGGCATAAAAAAACCGAAAGCTTTAACTTTCGGTTTCTTTTTGCGGAGAAAGAGGGATTCGAACCCCCGGACCTGTAACAGTCAACAGTTTTCAAGACTGCCGCATTCGACCACTCTGCCATTTCTCCTGAGTGTCTCATCAACTATTTGTTGATTGCGTGTACAAACATAAGAGCTTTTTTCTTTAAAAAAAGATTTTTCTAAATCTTTTTTTAAACTTTTTTTTAAGTCGTTAAAAATGAGATTCTAACAATTCATGAATTTATCGCTCAAACAACGCTATTGTTTCAATATGTGCTGTATGTGGGAACTGATCAACTAAACTAATCTTCTTTAATTCATATCCTGCTTCTATTAATTGCTCCGTATCCCTTGCTTGAGTTGCTGGATTACAGGAAACATATATCATACGTTTTGCTCCTAACCTAATCACTTTACGTAAGGTTTTAGGCGCTATTCCTGCTCTAGACGGATCTAAAATAATAGTTTCAATCTTTCTATTATATTCAGGGTGTTCTAATAAGAATTTACCTACATCAGCTGTGAAAAATTGTACTCCTTCAATATTATTTCGTTTCGCATTCTCTTTTGCATCTGCAATTGAAGAGGCTATAATATCTACTCCGACAATTTTAGCATTATTACTTCTGGAAGCTACAATTTGTCCAATAGTACCTGTTCCACAGAATAAATCCATTACTACTTTGCCATCTACAGTTTCCTTTTTTTCAAGTACGTAATCAACTACTTTACTATATAATTTTTCAGCAGATTTTGGATTGGTTTGAAAAAAACTTTTCATACTAATCTCAAAGTTCAATCCTAATAAGTTTTCTACAATTTTTTCTTTCCCATAAACCAAACTTGATTTACCTGCTGAGGATAAAGTTCTATCCCCTACTTCATCATTTATAGAATGTAGTATTCCCGCTAACCTATCTCCAAACAACTCTTTAAATAAGGCTACAAAACCGTCCATATCAAATTTTGGAAGATCGTATGATGTTGTTACTAAATTAAACAACAATTCATTACTTTCTATTGATTTACGAACAACTAGAAACCTAAAAAAACCTTCTCTTTTTGGAGCATGCCATGGTGCCAACCCTGATTTCTCACAAAATTCACGTATAATTTTTAAATTATCTTCTACTTGTTTATCAAACAATCCAGAGTCTTTGTCTAAATTTTCTGCACACCACCATGTACCACGTTTCTTAAAACCTAAAGCAAATTCATCTACATCCGTTTTTAATTCATGATTATAACGAATAGCAGAAAAACCGTACTCCATTTTATTGCGGTAATGATATACTTCTGGAGAAGTAATGAACTCATCAAACTTATTTTCTATATCTTCTACTTTACCAATACGCTTGAATAACTGAAGTGTACTTTCTTTTTTATAATTGTGCTGTAAGTCAATTGGTAACTTAATGTATGGTGCTCCAGGAATTACTTGATAGGGCACTTCAATTTCGTCTTCAGAAGTCTGCAATACTTCTTCAAGCTTACACTCTGCATAGCGCTTACTTGTTTTGTTTACCTGAGCTTTTACTAATTGCCCTGGTAAAGTATTAGGTACAAAAACAACAAATTCTCCCTCTTCATTTCTAATACGTCCTATTCCTTTTCCTCCAAAGGCATAGTCTTCTATTAAAATTTCAATAAACTGTCCTTTTTTTACAAACTTATTTCTTTCTCTTCTTGGCATTTCTAGTTTCGTATTTTATGGATGCAAAGCTAAATAATTTATTGTAGTTCTATTGCCTTAGTTATACAATAATTAGTGCTGAATATGAATATTATTTATATTATTGCAGATGAGAATTTAATTTTACTTGAATTACTGCATAAAAAAAACTAACTTAGTTAAATAGAGGGGGTTATGTAATATAAAAAAGAAAAAAGATGAATTCAGAACAAACAGGTACTAATCAAGTATGGTTAACCTTATTATCCGAAGCAATCAATTCTGGAGAGGATGTAAAAGCAAATCATAGATATAAATTTAAAGGTAAAAATTTAGGTACATTTTTAGTTGGCCTAAAGAAAAAAGATAACCCTAAATTAATAGCAGATGTCAAAAAAATAGGGTTTGATTTAAATAAAACTAGTAGAAGTCCAGAAAATGCAGCTGAAAAGCTAATCCAAAAATTATTAGCAGTACCAAAGATAAAGAAGACTACCATTCAAACAGACTTTAACAATTCCGTTTTACCTAGAAAAGAGCATTTAAGTGAAGAAACTATTCTTAGAGTTAATAAAATTTGGAAGGAAAGATATAATGAAGATAGATCCTGGATCAAACCTCTAACAACCATTGAAAAAATCATTAAATGGAAAGAATTTAGGTATGACAAAAAACAAAACCCTAACAGAAAATGGCATCAGGGATTGAGTTACATGGGAGATTTATATACCTGGGTATATAAATTAAAAAATAATGAGGAGAAAATTAATTCTATCATAGGTGTTTTCAATGAAAAAGAAAAAAGAGAACTAAAAAATGAAGGTTTTCCTATAAAATAAATATGTTTTACAATACCTATCATAAGGTGACTTCAATTTAAAATAAAAGAACCCTCTATGAAAAAACATATTACTTTTTTCTTTTTTTTCATACTTTTCAAACTTAGTTTAGCACAAATTTCAAAAGTAGAACAGCATGATTTAGTCGTAAACTTAGTTGAACTAATCAAAAATAATAATCTTGAAAAACTAAAGCATCAAATTACTTTTCCTCTTAGAAGAGAGTATCCTCTACCAGATGTTAAGGACGAAATGGATTTTATCAAACGCTATGCTGAAATTTTTGACAGCAATCTAATAACTGAAATTATTCAATCTGATTATAAAAATGATTGGGTTTCTGTTGGTTGGAGAGGGATTATGCTTAATCATGGAACCCTTTGGTTAGATTATGATGGTAAAATAATTGCCATCAATTACCAATCAATTAAAGAAAAAAAGGAAAGAGAAAATTTAATCGAAATTGATAAAGATTTTATTCATAGTAGTGTAAAAAGATATCTACAACCAAAACTACTATTAGAAACAGATCAATTTAAAATTAGAGTAGATGAGCTGAGTAATGGAGAATTCAGATACGCTTCATGGTCTGTTAATTCTAAAATGAATGAGAAACCAGATTTAATAATTAAAAAAGGCATTTGGTTGCCTGATGGAAGTGGTGGAAATAATCATTATGAATTTGTAAATGGAGTATATAAGTATTTCTGCTCCATTAATGTTCTCGGTACAGAAGAAACTCCCCCTGCAGACTTAAAAATTTTCAAGAATGGAAATGAAATACTATATCAACCTGCCATAATAAGAAAATAAAAATACGTTACAACGCTACTAATAAGTAATACCGGATATTCTAACGAAGATTTCCTTACCTATTCTCTTCCAACAACTTTATAGTATCCCGTAATTGAGCAGCTTTCATAAAATCTAATTCTTTAGCAGCTAATTCCATTGCTTTCCTAGTTTCTCTAATTTTTTTCTCTAATTGTGGCTTGGTCATATATGCAGCTTCCTCTTCTGCTACTTGCTTGATATTTGTTTCATAAAAAGCGTCCACCTCATCTTTTGATAATGAATTTACAATCTTTTTATTCAAAGGTTTTGGCACTATTCCATTTTCAGTATTGTATGCAATTTGCTTTTCACGACGATATTCCGTTTCATCAATTGTTTTCTGCATGCTTTTGGTAATTTTATCTGCATACATAATCGCTTTCCCGTTAATATTACGTGCTGCCCTACCAATTGTTTGTGTTAAAGAACGATGACTACGCAAAAAACCTTCTTTATCTGCGTCTAAAATAGCTACTAGAGACACTTCTGGTAAATCCAATCCTTCTCGAAGTAAGTTTACCCCTATCAATACATCAAAGAGCCCTAAACGTAAATCACGCATAATTTCTACTCGTTCAAGTGTATCAACATCAGAATGAATATAACGACAACGTATTTGAATTCTAGCCAAATATTTCGTCAACTCCTCTGCCATTCTTTTGGTTAAGGTAGTTACTAAAATTCGTTCATCCTTTTCAATGCGTTGTTGCATTTCTTCAATTAAATCATCTATCTGATTTAAACTTGGACGTACTTCTATTATAGGATCCAATAGACCTGTCGGACGAATTACTTGCTCAACAAACACCCCATCGGTTTTATGTAACTCATAATCCGCAGGTGTTGCACTGACATAAATTACTTGATTTTGTATGGCTTCAAATTCCTCAAATTTTAATGGCCTATTATCCATTGCTGCTGGTAAACGAAAACCGTATTCTACTAAGTTTTCTTTTCTACTTCTATCTCCACCATACATAGCATGCACTTGAGAAATAGTTACGTGACTTTCATCAACTATCATTAAATAATCATCTGGAAAATAATCTAATAAACAGAAGGGTCTTGTTCCTGGAAGTCTACCATCCAAATACCTCGAATAATTTTCAATTCCCGAACAATACCCTAACTCTCGTATCATTTCCAAATCAAATTCGGTTCGCTCTTTAAGTCGTTTTGCTTCTAAATGCTTCCCTATTTCTTTAAAATAATCTACTTGTTTCACCATGTCCTCCTGAATACTATGTATTGCATTTTGTAATACATCAGGAGAGGTAACAAACATATTTGCTGGATAAATATTTAAACGCTCATATTTTTCTAATACTTCATTAGTTTGAACTACAAAAGCTTCTATTTCTTCTATTTCATCTCCAAAAAAATGAATACGAAAAGCATTGTCTTCATATCCAGGAAATATATCCAATGTATCTCCTTTTATTCGAAATGTCCCCCTAGTAAATTCTGCTTCAGTACGCGAATACAAACTTTGTACTAATCGATGTAATAATTTAGTTCGAGAAATGACCTGACCCTTTTCTATAGAAATAACATTTTTTTGAAATTCAACAGGGTTTCCTATACCATATATACAAGATACTGACGCTACAACAATTACATCTCTTCTTCCAGAAAGCAAGGATGATGTTGTGCTTAAACGAAGTTTTTCAATTTCTTCATTAATAGACAAATCCTTTTCTATAAACACACCCGAAGTAGGAATATAAGCCTCAGGTTGGTAATAATCATAATACGACACGAAGTACTCAACAGCGTTATTCGGAAAAAACTCTTTAAACTCAGCATACAACTGTGCTGCTAAGGTTTTATTATGCGCTAAAACCAATGTAGGTTTTTGAGTTTCATTAATTACATTAGCTACAGTAAATGTTTTTCCTGAACCAGTAACCCCAAGTAAGGTTTGAAATATATCTTCCTGATTGACTCCTTTCACCAACTGCTTTATAGCTTCTGGCTGATCTCCAGTAGGAGCAAATTCCGATTCAATTTTGAACTTCATGAGTTATACTTTTTCATTTAATCGATTACGTAGAATTCGAAAACAACATTAAAAAATAATATCTATCCGGTTTATACTAAAAGGGGTAAATAATTCACCATTAAAGTGAAATATTTACCCCTAAAGTAATACTTATTATTCAATCCTACCAATAGATTAATCTACTCGTGGATTTGATTTAGTCAAAACAATAGTTTTACTCACAATTACTAAACTTATAGTTAAAGTAGTTTACTTATCTTTTTAAAGAGAAATGTGCTTTATACTCTTTTTGAGTGCTATTACTCCCTTCAATATAGATGATTTTAAACCAGTAATCTGTTGCTGGTACTTGACTTCCATTATAAGTACCATCCCAACCTTCTCCATTTGGATCTAATTGAGTTAACAATTTCCCAAATCTATTAAAAATGTATACCTGAGAAATCGGAATTCCTTCCTGACCTATGATTGCCCATGTATCGTTTATTCCATCACCATTTGGCGTAAAGAAATGTGGATAATCAATTATAGTTATTGTATCAGAATATATCCAACAGTTTTCTCCATCTGTAATTGTTACTGTGTGCATTCCTGGAGAAACATTCGTAAAAGTTCCATTTATAGTTGGCTCCCCTCCATCTAAACTATACCAGAATACTATTCCAGGTATTGTTGATGTAGCTGTAGCTAGTATTTCATGAGAATCTGCAAATGCATTTGTAGTAACATTAGCGTCAAAATTGTCAGGAATTCCTGACAGTTCTATAGTAATTGGCATAGATGAATTGATACAATCTAAATCAGTTGGACCTGTTACAGAAACTGTATAATCACCAGGTATTGTAGCTGTTAAAGTTTGATTTATTGCTCCTGCAATAGCTACTCCATTTAATGACCATTGATAATTGTATGCCGCCGCCGGAATTGGCCCAGCTGTTGCTGTTAACACCGGTAGAGTTGTATTGGTTAGTGGCACACCTGTTTCATCAATACAAATAACATTTTTATCCGTTACAACATTTACTTCTGGCACTGGTACATATAATTGGAATTCAACTATAGTGTAACACCCTGAACCACTAGTTATAGGATTCATCCCTGTACCGTCATTAATTACGCTCACGTAAATAGTTTGTGGATTAACAATATTAGCATATGTTGTAGGGTTAGCAATTGCGTTAGTTCCTACTGCAGCATCATCAAAATTTGTGTAATACACTGCCGATACTCCAAGTTCTCCATTTAGAATTTCAATTTCCCATTGTGTTAAATTAAATTCTGCAATTTGTTCAGAAATATCACCTGAACCATCAACATTCCCATCACATTCTTCCATCACACCATTGTTTCCTAAAGTAGCAATGATTTCTGCATTACTTAAAGGAGTTGGATTTGGATTTACATGTAAATTTAAAATTGCCACAGCATAACACTCTGTAATTGGATTGTATACTCTTGCAAAAACTGCTTGTGGATTACCTAATACATTAGTGTAAGCTTCTGGAGTTGCTATAAAATCATCTACAGGTATTGTTGCTGTTCCTAAACCTTCTTCAGCAGCTACCACAGTAGTGTAAAACTCTACACTAACACCTGTTGCTCCTCCTGCAATGATACTAATATAGTCTGTTAAATTGAATTCAATTTCACCGTCAGAAGTGTTATTAGCTAAATCATTCACATCATTATCATCACACACTTCTATTTGAATGTGTTCTGCAGTTGGTAATAAATCAACATGCAACGTGATTGCTTTTATTGTTGAACAACCAGTTCCTGTAACTATGGCATCACCAGTATGAGTGACTACTGCATAGATAATCTGATTAGGAGTTGTGCTATTTTCAAAAATATTTGGTTGTAGTATTTCAAAATTTGGATCAGGATTTCCTGAGGCTAATAAAGCTGTATAATAAGTAGCTGTATATTGGTTTATAACAGTAACATCTCCTCCTGCAATATTAATTATTTCAGTGTATAAATATGCTTGCTCATAAGAAGGTAAATCAAATACTACAATTCCATCTGTAATATTTGGTGTTTCCTCACATTGCGCATAAGTAATCTCTTCGCTTGGTAATTCAGGGCTTTTAATTAAATGCAAATCTAGTTCATCTTGTATTTGAACACCAACATACAAACAATTAGTATTCGTATCTAATACATTAATATATAATGTTTGAATATCCCCTGTACCATCTCCATCAGTATCGACATTTTGATATAGTACTGACGTATCAATATTAGCCCCCATAACTTCACCTAATTGAGCTTCGGCTAAGGTTTCGTAATAAGTAACTACTATATTAGAATTCCCTCCACTAATTTGTGCCGTAGCATCCTCTAAATTAAAATACCCAAAACTATCATTATCATCATCACAAGCATATAATGGCATTGGTAAATTAAATACTGGAGTATTCAATTTAATTTCAAATGAAACTGTATCATAACAACCATTAATAGTGTTTTCTATTCTAGCAAAAATTGTTTGCGAAGAAAAAGGAGGAGATGCAACCAAGTTTTGATATATATCTGGAGAAATAATAAATGGTATTCCAGCGTCAGCATCAGCTTGTGACTCATGATAAGTAACTACAGTATTAGCTTGATCCCCTATAATATTTGTTGTATTTAATGTTAAATCAAATAATAAAAAGCCATCCAAATCATCATCACACATTTCTATATCTGACACATTAAAAGCAATTAACGTGATTGACAGCTCAAAACTTACGTCATTACCAATACAGTTAGGTGTAGTTCCTGATTCATCATATATATATAACGTTGTTGGATAAGATGCAAAATCCAAATAATTGAATACTGTTCCAGAATTATAAGCAGTACCATTTCCATTAGGCTCTGTATAATACTGTTCATTACCCGATAAATTCACACCAGTAATTACAGGTAATGTATAAGACACACAAACATCCTGATTTGGCAAGCTATCAATTTGAGGAGTGTCATTAATCACTACAGTAACAGTAGCGCCGGCAGAACTACATGCTGAAGCAGTATAAACATATACTCCTGCAGGATCAATTAAAGGATTAAATACACCTGAGCCACTAGTTAAAATAGGGGACCATGATCCTCCTACAGCTGGATTTCCACCAAGAGAATCAAATAAATCTACCACCCCACTACCATTACATAAACTTATAGCACCATTAGTACCTGGGTTAGACGCCGTAACTGTGACTGTAGCATTACACGTATTGACATTACCATATACATCAATAACTGTTAACGTTACGATATTTTGTCCAACATCTGTACAGTCAAAAACTGTTTGAGACAATGTCATTGTTTGTATAGCACAATTATCCGTACTTCCGTTATCAATATCTGAAGGAGTAATTGTCACACTCCCAGATCCATCAATATTCAATGATAAGTCTTGACAAGCTACTATAGGTAAAATATCATCTACAACAGTAAGCGTAATTGATTGGCTTGAAACACAATTTGGAGCCGTAACCAATAATGATATTACATAATCACCTGGTGCACTAAAACTATAACAAGGGATTTGATCCGTCGAGGTATTTCCATCCCCAAAATCCCAATCGAACTCAGCATCAGTATTTGCGGTAATTAATATATTATCTAACCCCCAATTATCGTATTCTGGACCAGAATTTTCGGGTTGATACCACCTAAAGGTTGTGTTTGGTGTTTGTGCTGCAGCAGGGATATTTTCTGTATATTGAATCCAGCTATACATTGGGTCAGATAAATTACCTGTAGGATTCCAAGTATTTATAGTCACCCAATTAACTCCATTATCAATAGAATATTGTAAAAACACGCCCTCATCAACTAAATCAGGATCTTCACACCCTGGATCAGGATCTGCAGCCCCATACCTCATATAAAACTCTATAGTTCCTCCCAAAGAAACATCTAAAGTATTTGTTGTAACAAACCGTACTCCATTATTATTTGTAACGCCTGCCCAAAAATAAGGTGTATTATCTATCATATCAGTCCAACATGGTGTACCTACAGTATATGGAGAAGAATTCCACCCTGTTGGTAATAATCCTGAATTAAAGTCAAAGAAAGTTCCAAACTGACTCCCACTTGGGAAAAGGCAATATTCCAAACATGCATCAGCAGTTTGTGTAGGAATTATAGTAAAATCACATGGAAAAGTTGTGAAACTAAACGGCCCAACCCAAGAGCTATTTCCTCCATTAGTGCAATTAGAAATCACATAAAATTCATAATCAGTTCCTGAAGTTAATCCACCTGTTGTAAATGGAATTGTATTTGCCGTTACTCCAACACCTGTAGGCGTATTTCCTGCTAAAACTATTTCTACTTCCCAACTTGTTGCTGTTCCATTTTCAACCCATTCTAAATTGGCTGTTGTTTCCGTAACAATTGGTACTATCAAATTACTAGGGTCTTGACATTGGGCATTAGTAATTAAACTTGTTATTACTAATAATAAGGTATATATAATTTTTCTCATCTTAAAGAGCTAAGTAGTTTTATAATGTTTTGCATTCTAATTTGTGATAAATCACAGATTCCAAAGTTGGTTTATCTTTGAAATCCAATAATTTTTTAAACACAAAAAACATTTTGTCTTTAGATGATTTAAATTTTGGAAGAAAGGTTTCTTTCGGTTCTAATAATAAAGCTCGATAATTTTCATCATCAAGTTTTAGTTTTGATTCTTGTTTAAGATATTGTGTATCAAAATACCATTTAATAAAAAGTTGCTTTTCTGTTTTATTTTGATATTTATATTGAATATACTCACGATATATTCCATTATGTTTATCATTAACCTCAATTACTCTTTGATTAATTAATAATTTTTCATTTTCTAAAGTAATTTTCCAGTTAGATTTTGGAATGATTTCTTCTTGAGCAAGAAGATTAATTGAAAAAAACAATACGCAAGAAAGCGTAAAGAACTTAGTTCTTATCCCCATAATAATTATACAATATAGTGAATAAACTAGTTAACAAGTTTATTCGTAAGTTAGACTGCAAAAATATAAAAACTAAATGAATTCTAATCAACTATACGTGCAATTTCTATGCTATATTTAATAATTCATATATACCCATCCCGTTAAAGGTTTTTGATAATTTGAATCATTTAAATGTAATACGTAATAATAGGTTCCTACAGGTAATAAGTTACCAACATTATTAATTCCTTTATTGGACTTTCCGTCCCAGAAACCTAACTCATCACCTCCTTGATAAATCAATGTACCATAGCGGTTAAAGATTTTTAATTCAAATTTATCAAAAATAGTTAATAACCCTACAATATTAAATTCGTCATTAATCCCATCAAAATTAGGAGAAAAACCACTTGGAATCCAAGGCGGACAATTAATGGTTACTAATTTAAAAGAAGTGATTTGATAACAATCAATATTATCTACACGGATAAAAATTGCTTCAGGGTCAATTATATTTTGATAATTAGTAATATCCAGTATTTCATTTTCTTGATTTACCGCATCTTCAAATGAAGTATAATACGCAATGCTATTAGTTCCAATATTTAATAGATGTTCATTAATCGTTAAATCAAAAACCGCTGAATTAAAACCTACATCGCATGCCTCTATATTTGGTAAATCAGTTAATACTGGAACTAACAACATATTTATTTGTATTGAAGTAGAATTATTACCTTCATTAGTTTCTTGTATAGTACTCAATCCAGCGCCATTATCATCAGCCATAATTGTTAAAATAAAATTTGATGGGATACTTTCTGGAAGTGTAATAATTATTGTATTTGGTTCGTTGTCACCAATAAGAATATCATTTTCGGTTGCTGCATTCGCTATTAGAATACCATCAGCATAAAAAGCAATAGGCGTATTTGCTGGTAACAACTCTGTACTATTTACATTAAAAACGGTATAATCAACCTGTATTGTTTTATTATCACAAGCTAATAAAACGTCATCTATCTGTACTGTCGCATCAGGTAGTTGACTATTTAAAACGGTAACAATATTATTTATCAGAATTAAATCTGCTCGCATTTGACCATTTACCAATTCACCTGTGGTAAGTTGAATAGTTGCACTATCATCACCAATGTTTATAAAATTTTGGATGTCATACACATCCAAATCCATATTGTATGATGTGGTACTATTTGTAAAGGAATTCGTTCCATTAAAGGCATTATCTCCAGGGTTTAATGGCAGACTTTCTAACACATTTCCATTAAATACTAGCGATTCTCCATAGTTTAACGCATTGTCACCTTCCCAAGCTAGGAAGCCCATTTTTGCGCCATTATTATCCAAAACATTTAAATTTTCGATAACAATATTTATTTCTTGTTCATTTCTATTAATGATTTCTAATCCATGGTAAATACCAACTTGATTTAGGGGCAATGATAAATCTTCATAAACCACAAAGATTGACCATCCTGCAAAATTTGTTCTGTTATTACAGTATCCCGGGTTTGCAGCTAAAACATTTGATATATCCAGATTTGTTAACGTATAATCGCCATTTCCGTTTACTTGTATAAAGGATGTTATTTCTTTAAAACACGAAAAATAAGTAAGTTCACCTTGAAACGGGTCATCATAATTGACCGTTAAAGTATCATCTGCTGTAATATCAGTGCCATTTAAGGTGACGTCAATATCTCCAGCACCTGAACCTGCCCAATAGATATAAGCCGAAATAATATTTTGATTTGCATTTAGTACTAATGGTGCTGTAGAAGAGGGTAATGTTTCACAAAACCAAACCAAATTATTCTCTGCTGGATTTAAGGTGTTTCCTATAGCTGTATAACTATACCTTCCATAGAATTGTTGAAACACATCAATATCTTGAGCGTTTCCTATTACTGAAATAAGAAACACAAAAAAAGGCAAATATTTTTTCATATATAATTGAAATATTTACCCCTAATGTAATCAATAATATTTAATTCAATCAGTTAGTTTAACTCTACTACGCATATGTTATAATTTGTTTTATCGTTTTAATGAAAAGTGGGCTTTAAACTCTTTTTGAGTGGGGGTAGTATTTCCTTCAATATAAATAATTTTAAACCAATAATCCGTTGAGGGCATTTGGTTACCATTATAGTTTCCGTCCCAACCTATTCCATCAGGATCTAGTTGTTTCAATAGTTTTCCAAACCGATCAAAAATATAGATTTGAGAAATCGGAATTCCTTCAATTCCAATAATCTGCCATGTATCATTTATACCATCACCATTAGGCGTAAAAAAATGTGGGTAATCGATAATTAAGACCTCTATTACTTCTTTCCAGCAATTTTTATCATCTGTAATTGTTATGGTATGGATTCCAGGTGACACATTATCAAATGTTCCATTTGTTATTGGCTCGGCATCATCTAAGCTATACCAAAATACAATTTCTGGAATATTCGATGTAGCAATTGCAACTATTTGGTGTGAATCAGAAAAAGCATTGGTAGTAACATTTGCATTAAAATTATCTGGTACACCAGATGCGATGATTGTTTGAGAAGCAAAATTTAAACATTCAAAATCTGTTGGACCAGAAACTGTAACGGTATACTCTCCTGCTTGGGAAACTGTTAAAGTTTGGCTTGTAGCACCAACAATTACCACTCCATTCAATGCCCATTGATAATTATATGAAGCTGCTGGATTAGGGCCAGCTGTTGCCGTTAATATAGGTAATGGAATAGTTGTTAATGGTACTCCATTTTCATCGATACATAACACCTCACTTCCTGAAATAGTTACTTCTGGTATTGGCACATAAATTTCAAAAGAAACAATCGTATAGCATCCTGTACCATTGGTTACTGGATTTATACCGGTTCCGTCATTTACAACACTTATATATATTGTTTGTGGGTTAGCGATATTGGTATACACTGTAGGAGTCGTAATGGCATTAATTCCAGCTTCCGCATCATCAATACTAATATAATAGTTTGCAGAAACTCCAAGTTCAACAGCTGGCCCCGTACCTGTTAAAATTTGTGTCTCCCATTGTGTTAAATTAAATTCTGCCACTTGTTCTCCAATAGAACCAGAGCCATCAACATTTCCATCACATTCCATTAGTATCCCTAAATCTGAGGCTATATCAGCAGTACTTAACGGAGTAGGATTAGGATTTACATGTAATTTCACGATAGCTATAGCATAACATCCAGTTTCAGCATTAAATACTCTGGCGAAAATTGATTGTGGGTTTGCTGAATTTGTAAAATTCTCTGGATCTACAATTAAACTTGGTCCAGATCCTGCTTCTGCATCTGCTAAAGTTTCATAAAATGATACTTCTACATCCGAAGCACCACTTGTAATAGCCTGTACATAATTTGATAAATTAAAGGTATAAAATCCATTATCAGTATCATCATCACATACTTCAATTGGCGTATAATTTGCTATTGGTAATAAATTTACTTGCAATGTTATCGATTTTATGGCTTCACAACCTGTAGTATTATCGATTACACTGGCATATATTATTTGATTTGGTGTACTTATATTTTGATATGCATTTGGGTTCCCTATTATTGTTGTAAAATCAGGGTTTTCTGATGCATCTAGAGCAGTATAATAATTTGTCGCATAATTTGAAACATCACCCCCATTAGCAATAATTACCGCTAGTAAATCGGTTGTTTCATATGAAGGTAAGTCAAATACTACAAATCCGTCTGAACTTCCTACATCTTCACATAAATCATATATTAAATCGTTAAGTGGTAAGGCAGGACTATCAATCACATTTAATTGCAACTCTACTATTCTGTAACAACTAATAGTAGTTAAATCTACTCTAGCATACACTGTTTGATTATAGGCATTAATATTAAAATACGGACTAGTTAGTTGTGCGTTTACAATTCCTTGATCTGCTTCTGCTAGAGTTTCATAATATGCAACAACAACATTTGTTGCTCCGTTTGTAATTTCATTTAATGTCACAGAATTATGCAACATAAAAAAGTAAAAACCATCATTATCATCATCACATTCAGCTAATGGTGTAGGTGGATTTGTTACTATTGACATTACAGTAATCGTAAAACTGGTAGTAGAATAACAACCTGTTACATCATCTTGAGCACGCACATAAATAGTTTGCACTGATAAAGGTGGTGTTGGATTGATATTTAAATAAGCGGTATCATTCACTATTGGCAACATACCAGAAGTAGCATTCACTAACGTTTCATAAAAGCTTACGGTAACACCTGATTGGGTTCCTATAATTGCTGCAATATTATCTGTTAAATTATGCGGTATCACTCCGTCTATAATATTGTCGTTTTCACAAACCGGAGCCATATTCATGTTATTGTTAACTTGTGGAGGAAAAGGATCAATTAATACCACATCGATATCTTCTACTGAGGTACAACCAACATTTGTTACAGTAATATTATTATATGTTCCTTCAGATAAACCAGTAATTGTTCCCACATTAGCAATAACGACCATTGTTGCCGTCTGTGCTATCGCATTTACATCTTCATAATCGATCGTATAGGTCGCATCTGGCAAATTAAATGTCGATAATACAATACTTCCATCTACTCCATTACATGTAGAAGGGTTACTAGTTGAGATTATGGCTATTATTGATGGAATTGGATCGGATAAGATTACATCAATATCTTCTACGGAAGTACAACTAAGATAAGTTACCGTTATATTATTATAGGTACCTTCTGATAAGCCTGAAATTACACCTACATTTCCAACAACAACTATCGTATCGGTTTGAGGGGTTCCCGTGGCATCTTCATAATTAATAGTGAAAGTTCCATCTGGTAAATTAGCCGTAGACAAAGTAATAAATCCATCGATTCCATTACACATCGTTGGATTACTAGTTGATATTATTGAGATTATTGCTGGCTGTGGGTCTGTCAAAATTGCATCTATATCCTCAACTGAGGTACAGCTAATAAATGTTACTGTAATATTATTATACGTTCCTTCTAACAACCCTGAAATTATTCCAATATTAACAACAACAACCATAGTTTCTGTTTGAGGAGTTGCAGTTGCATCTTCATAATTAATAGTATAACTTCCATCAGGCAAATTAGAGGTTGATAAGGTTATACTTCCATCAGTTCCATCGCAAAAAGTTGGATTACTCGTTGAAATTATTGCTATTATTGATGGCAAAGGATCTGTTAATACTACATCAATATCTTCTACAGAAGTACAGCTGATAAATGTCACCGTAATATTATTATAGGTTCCTTCTGACAAGCCAGAAATCACCCCAACATTCCCAACAACAACTATGGTTTCTGTTTGTGGAGTTGCTGTGGCATCTTCATAATTAACAGGATAGGTTCCATCTGGTAAATTTGATGTAGATAAGGTTATGCTACCATCTGTTCCTTCACATATGGTAGGGTTATTTGTTGCAATTATGGCAATTATGGATGGTAAAGGATCAAATAATTGTACATCAACATTATCAATCGAAGTACAATTCAAATACATTACTATAATATTATTATACACACCTTCTAGTAAGCCTGAAATTGTTCCAATATTCCCCACAACAACCATTGCTGCGGTTTGAGGGGTTGCAGTTGCATCTTCATAATTAATGGTATAACTTCCATCTGGTAAATTTGATGTTGTTAATGTTATACTACCATCACTACCATCACATGTTGTTGGATTAGTAGTTGAATTAATCGCTAATGTTGGCAATGGAGGATCTGTAATTACTATATCAATATTTTCAACAGAAGTACAATTGTTATTTGTAACTGTAATATTATTATATGTTCCTGCAGTTAACCCTGAGATTACACCTACATTTCCTACAACCACCATCGTTGCTGTTTGAGGTGTTGCAGTTATATCTTCATAATTAATGGTATAACTTCCATCTGGTAAATTTGATGTTATTAGAGAAATACTACCATTATTCCCTGAACATGTGCCTGGACCAATACTAGAATTAATTGCCAATGTTGGTGGTAAAGGATCTGTTAATACAACATCGACATCTTCTAGAGATATACAACCTAAATTTGTGACAGTAATATTGTTATACGTTCCTGCTAACAAACCAGAAATAGTCCCAACATTTCCTACAACCACCATTGTTACTGTTTGAAGAGTTGTAGTTACATCTTCATAATTAATAGTATAACTTCCATCTGGTAAATTTGATGTCGTTAAGATTATGCTTCCCTCACTACCCGAACAAGATGTAGGATTACTACTGGAATTAGTCCCTAATATTGGTGTATTATTTATGGAAACTAATACATTACTCACATCATCAATACAAGGAGGGATTCCAACTACTGTATACGTAAATGTTGCAGTAGTTGCTCCAGAAGAAGGCGTATAAATCCCTGAGTTAGGGTTAAATGTTCCTCCAAAACCAGAGGTTTGGGCCCATATACCACCCGATTGTTCCCCTGTAATTAAATCGATTAAATGTATTGCAGATGTTGCCGTATCGCAAGTAATAAAGCTTCCATCGGTTCCTGCGTAAGGTTTTAAATTTGCTATTATTGTTAACGTATCAGTTAATGCCAAATTACAAGCTGTTGCTCCCGCCCCAATTTGAATATCGCTTAAGTCAATGGTTTGATTAGATGTTGCTGCTAAAAAAGTAACTATACCATTTCCTGAACCGTCTAAAGTAATTGTCTGTGTAGTTCCACCGCCATCTAAACTGTAGGTAACTACTGAATTTGGAGTACCTATTATGGTAAAAATAGCATCATCCTCGGTACAAATAGGACCATTACTCATTAAACCTGTCAGTACTGGATTAGGGTTTACCACTACTGTTTCTGTATTTGTTATAACTATAGGACAACCACTTATAACTATATTACTTAATGCTATTGTTGTATTTACTGTTATTCCAGATACTGTTACTGTTCCATTTCCTGCACCATCCAAAACAATTGTTGTTGTTACTCCTCCATTGATATCATAACTTACCGTTGCATTTGCTGTTCCTACAAGCGTAAAAACTGCATCTCCTCCAGAACACACAGGGGTTGTTGGAGTTAGAGATGTTAAAACTGGATTTTCCGTTACAACTACGGTAGCCGTATTTATTAAAATGGTGTTACAACCACTTAATGCAATATCGCTTAGGGTAATTATTGTATTTGCAGTTACCCCAGGCACTGTTACCATTCCGTTTCCTGCTCCATTCAAAACAACTATTGTTGTTGCTCCTCCATTGATATCATAACTTACCGTTGCATTTGCTGTTCCTACCAATGCAAAAACTGCATCAGCCCCTGAACATACAGGAGAAGTAGTTGAAAGAGTTGCAAAAACTGGATTAGCATTGACTATTACAGTTGCTGTATTTGTTAAAACAGTATTACAGCCACTTAACGCTATATCACTCAGGGTGATTATAGTGTTTGTCGTTACTCCAGATACTGTAACTGTTCCGTTTCCTGCACCATCCAAAACAACTGTTGTTGTTACTCCTCCATTGATATCATAACTTACCGTTGAGTTTGGTGTTCCTACCAATGCAAAAACTGCATCAGACCCTGAACATATTGGTGAAGTAGCTGAAAGAGTGGTAAAAACTGGAATAGTATTAACTACTACTGTTGCTGTACTTATTAAAACAGTATTACAGCCACTTAACGCTATATCACTCAATGTAATTATAGTATTTGCTGTTACTCCAGAAACTGTTACGGTTCCGTTTCCTGCTCCATCCAAAACAACTGTTGTTGATGCTCCTCCATTGATATCATAGCTTACCGTTGCAGTTGGTGTTCCTACAAGCGTAAAAACTGCATCTCCTCCAGAACACACAGGGGTTGTTGGAGTTAGAGATGTTAGCATTGGGCTTCCAACTACCACTACTGTAGTAGTAGTAGTAGTAGTAGTAGTAGTTGTTAAAGCAGTATTACAACCACTTAATGCTATATCACTTAGGGTGATTATAGTATTTGTAGTTACTCCAGAAACTGTTACGGTTCCGTTTCCTGCACCATCCAAAACAACTGTTGTTGATGCTCCTCCATTGATATCATAACTTACCGTTGCAGTTGGTGTTCCTATCAACGTAAACACCGCATCTCCACCTGAACACACTGGAGTTGTTGGAGTTAGAGATGTTAAAAACGGATTAATATTGACTACTACTGTTGCTGTATTTGTTAATGCTGTATCACAACCATTTATAGCAATATTACTTAAGGTTATTATAGTATTTGCTGTTACTCCAGAAACTGTTACGGTTCCGCTTCCTGTACCATCCAAAACAACTGTTGTTGATGCTCCTCCATTGATATCATAGCTTACCGTCGCACTTGGAGTCCCTACAAATGTAAACACTGCATCTCCTCCTGAACAAACTGGTGAAGTAGCAGATAAAGATGTTAATGTAGCTCCTGCAGTAGCGTTTAAAACTATATTTTCTGGAGAACAACTTGGTGTATTGGTGTCAATATTAGAATAAGTCCCCCCCACTAAACCAGTAATTTGAATCACACCTAATGCATCAGAAGTCATACTTACCGATTGCGGAGCTGGATCATTATAGGTAATTGTATATGAGGTATTAGGTGTTAATAACGATATTGTAATAATTCCATCAGTTGCTCCACAACTAGTAGGATCCGTCCCTTGCGCAATAGGGCAACAATCTGTTGAACCTGCTCCAGCGTTACCAATATTCGTTTGTGTTAGTGTTATAAAACCTGATGCCCCATCAAAATTTGTAATTAAAAACATATAAAACTCTCCTACTTGAGCATTTAGAATAGTTGCTGTTTCTGTAGGGTCTGAACTATAACTACAATCAATTGCTGTACCTGTACAATTATGATCATTGGTACAATCTCCAGCTGTAAAATCAGCACATGAAGAGGCTACATCAGGAAAAGGTCCCCATACTACATAATCAACATCTAATCCTGTTCCTGTTCCACCAGCACCTGTTGTTTGTGAAATATCAATTATGATATCACCTGCTAGACCTATTTCAATAAAATACCAAGCTGGATTTGGTGCTGATCCTAAACATGAATTTGAAACAACAACATTAGGAGCATCTGGAACACAATCGGTATTTGCAGTGTTAGGAAACTCTAATGCTCCAGAATCGGCACAAAATGCTCCAGACCCACCACAAACTGAATTGGGTGGAGCTGCAGGAGGAGAACCTGGACTAGTAACACATGAAACTGATGCCTCCCAACCGGATTGATTAAATGATCCATCAGAGACAAAAACGATTGTAATACACCCTCCTGTACCACTAGAAGTATACTGAGTAACATCACATGCTGAATCTTCAGTTATAGTACCTAAAAGCCCTCCTGAAGTATCCATACCATTATAAATCACCAAAAAATCAAATGATCCCCCTTCAATATTAAATGTCGTAAAATTTAAATCTATATAATTCCCTGCTACATCAGGACAAATTGTTATTTCATAATTTTCATTTGAAGAATAATTACCTCCAAGTCCCCCAGAGTCGACGAATACATCAGAACATGTACTAACTGTACCACCAGTGGATATATTTATTTGCCCATTTACCACAAAGGAAAATAGTAACACGATTAATAAAAGCAGTTGTTTCTTCATCGTTTATTATGAATACATTAATTTAAAGCGTTTATCGAAATAATATAGTGTGTATTACCTATTCGATACATTTTTTTTGACTTTGAGCTCATTGGGAATTTAT
>Ga0209396_1002255_pt1 | contig 20458 bp, 20 predicted proteins | sample GOMGulsemesocosm_6_FD_184638 | JGI IMG/M metagenome (GOLD analysis project Ga0209396, IMG submission 184638) | Methane-oxidizing microbial communities from mesocosms in the Gulf of Mexico - GOM8C Gulf of Mexico (SPAdes) (version 2) | ecosystem: Environmental > Aquatic > Marine > Cold seeps...
AAATTTCTGGAAGAAAGAAATTGAACAGATAGGCCTGTTATACTTTTTATATACGAGCATTAATTCGAGAAAATTGTAAAAGATATCTACGGTTTTTTGTGCATTAGTAATATAATATTGAAATAAAGATAGGCGCTCTATTTTTATTTAGTCAAGCAGGCCAGTATTCACTTGGAGGTTTAAACATTGCTTAGTAAATCAATTGTGGTTTCATTCATTATTTTATTAGTTGGCTGTAAAGTTACTCAACCTTCTTCGTATCAAAAAGATAGAAGTCCCGAAGATCGAAATGAGTATAACGGGGCGGAAGGCATGGTTCAGCAACAAAAAGATCAGAGCTATCTTATGAATAAAGAGCTGTTTGATAAATGCGAAAAAGCCCGAATAGACTTAGCGATAGCAAAGTCAAAAAATAACGTTGAAGAAATCAATGAACAATCAGAGTTAGTTAATAATACCTGCTTATAATCTGTAAACGACCATTAAAGAAAGAGCTCTGTTTAACTAATCATCCTGTATATATAGAGAAATAGGCATTCTATATGTTTATTTCTTGCTTATAGTTGGACTCCAGTGCACTTTTACTAAATTACTATCAGCCAATAGTTGTTGCGTGATCAGGAATTTTTCACTATTTGGGTGTATGTCAAAGTTTAATCTGAATCCATTTTGGGCCACAACTCTTATCTCTTGTTGATTCGTCAATAAGTGATGTCGAGTCATCACAACATCTTGGCCGCTTATCTCTGTAAAATAAAGATAATTCCCCTGAATTTTCCAATTGTCAGTATTAACATTTGGCAACTGAATTATCTCATGTTGAGAGTTATCGCTATTCAACTTATACAGTATTCCTGTTTCGTCAACGACAAAAATACGCCCATCATTAAGTTGTCTCTGAATTATGAGCCCCGACTTAAATGGCTGTGAAATATCGTTTAGAAGGTCATAAGATAATATTGAGGCTCCTACTGTTAAACGGCGTGAGAACATAATTGTTTTATTGTCTTGCCAAGTTGGGTAATCAACATTATCTAAAGCACTTGTTATAAACTTTACCTTTTTGCTCTTCAGCTCCAAAGTGAAGACGCGACCTTGTAATTTTCCGAGTAAGTATGTCTCGGCTTTATTTAGGCTTAAATTGCTGATTTTTCTTCTAGAGCCGAAAGTAGCCAGTTCTTCATGACCACTACCAAGCTTTCTTCTAAATATTCGTGCTTTGTCTTTATCTATACTGCTGAAGTAAATAGTATCTCCAGTTTGATTATAAATAGGATTAAGTTCCGCTTTAGATGCTTCCAAATGTAATGTTGACTGCTGAGCAATAGGTTCAAATGGGTTAGGGATTTCTTTAATATCTGTGTAATTCATATGATGGCTTCGCATGAAAAAGCAATCAAGACCACAGCTATGAAACACATCGTTAAGTCCTGGGTTACATCCCGCTTTTTCAATTATTTGTTCGTTATCTAATGAAAAAGTATAAAAGTCACCTTCGAAGCTTGAAATTGCTAACGACTGTGAGTCATCTTGCCAGGTAATGTAAGTAGCATTAAAATTCATTGTTTGATCTACGACTAAATCCTGATTCAATAAATCCATTATCATCAATGAAAATCGGCTATCACCTGTACTACGTATAACCGCTAAATATTTGCCATCAGGCGATTCTTTGGCTTCTATGTCACCAAGGGCTTGGACATTAGGAAAAGTCACCTGCTGTCTTTTTCGATTAATTATATTCAAACTATAAATAGAAAAGGGGTAAGAAGCTTGTTCCCTACCATACGAATATATGGATTTCCCATCACTTGACCAAGACAAAATTTCTTTGGCAAAATGTCCTTCTGTGAGCATTACTGGCTCGATTAGTCCCCGTTTTTGATCATAACCTGCTAACCAAGTTTCAGTACCATTTTTGTCGGTACGTATGTAAGATATTTTCTGACCGTCAGGAGAGAACATTGCTTGTCTATAATTTCCTCCATCCCAAGTTAAGCGTTTAACCTCTCCATTTGATATTGTTTTAGTGTATAGATGCCAAGCCTCATTATTATTTTCTCTGTGCGAAAAAACTAACTGTTTGTTTTTATCGTTAAAGTCTCCATACATTTCAGAACCAGATAATAAGGTAAGTTTTTCTATTTTTGGATATTGTTCGGCCTCAATATTTTGAGCTTGTGATGATTGAACATTGTTAGAGTTAGACCAATCAATGTATTGCCATATTGATATAACAACAAATAAACAGAAGAATAATAATCCCCATAACTTTGTTGAAACGGTACTCGTATAACTGCTTTTCTGAAGTAAATCGGTTTTGCTTTTCTCGGTTACTTCTTCAATAGATGACACATTAGCGATTAAGGAATAGCCTTGCATTGAGACTGTTTTAATATAACGGGGTTGCCTGGCATCATCATTTAGAGCCTGACGTAATTTTTTAACTACTTTACGTATTGAATCATCAGATACAACTCTGTTTTGCCATACAGAGGTTAGTAACTGCTCTCTACTTAAAATTTCACCTTGATGCTGAATTAAAAAACAGAGGAATTTAGAGGTTAAGGGCTCAAGTTTTACATTCGAATTATCTGATATTAAGGTATCGTTTTGTGCATCAAACTCGAATATACCAATCTTATATATTTTTTTCATTAATTCTCTAACTACCTAAAACTCAATAAATACAACACTTGTAGCGTGTGACTATTTGTGACCATACAGGAGTTACACATAGTCAGCAATCTTCCTTTGAGGTCATCTACACTTCATCGTTTAATAATTCTCGTTCCAACTAGACCGGTAAATTTAATTGGTAGTTCCAAATAAATTTATATTTTTATTTCAGGCGATATGTCGCCACATAATTAACAGGTATATATAAAATGAAGAATTTGATACTGACCGCAATTATCGCATTTTCACTATCGGCTTGCTCAGAAAGTAACGCAGAAATTAAGCAGACTCATGTAGTCTCAGAAAAAATAAATTATATGCAAAGCTTTACAGAAGAGGCTTTTGATCAATTACAGTTAGCCGATAAATCCATATTAATTGATGTTCACGCTACTTGGTGTGGCACTTGTAAAAAACAATCTGCTGTGATCAAAGAGTACTTCGCTAATCATCCCAATAGTGAAATTAATGTACTTCAAGTGGATTATGATACACAAAATCAGTGGGTAAAGTACTTTAAAGCCCCTCGCCAAAGTACGCTTGTTCTGTTTAAAGGCGAAAGAGAATTAGGTAGAGTTATCGCTCAGACTAATCAAGACAAATTATTCTCATTCTTGGAACAAGGCGAATAATATGGATTTGACTGCATTTATATTTAGTTTTTTAGCAGGAGTACTAAGTACATTGTCACCCTGTGTATTGCCAATTTTACCTATTATTGTTTCTAGTGCATTGCAAGAACAACTAAAGGGGCTATTAGCATTGGTATTTGGCTTATCTTTATCTTTTGCAATAACAGGAACTTTACTAAGTTATTCTGCGATGCTATGGGGTTTTGATATTAGCTCGATCAAAACATTTAGTGCGGCACTATTATTACTATTTGGCCTAATTATCATATTTGACAAGCTCAATGAAAAATTTGTTGCTTTGGCTTCAATTCTAACTAATAAAGGCAATCAAAAACTCTCTGGATTTAAAGCTTCAGGTACACTTGGGCAGTTTATGCTAGGTGCTTTACTTGGTTTTGTATGGACGCCATGTGTAGGCCCTACATTAGGTGCAGCTATTTCTTTTGCTATTCAAGGAGAGAACATGTTATCCGCTTTTGTCACTATGCTCGTTTTTGGTATTGGTGCTGGATTACCATTACTCTTTATAGCCATGATGTCAGGAAAGTTACTTAACAGACAAAGAGTAGCCGTTAATGCAGGTCGAATGAAAAAAGTTATGGGTGCATTTTTAATTGTTATTTCTGTCGGAATTTTCACCGGATATGACAAGGTTGTTGAAACCTATTTGATTGAAATTTCTCCTGATTGGTTAACAACATTAACCACAACAATTTAAAAATATATGCTGTCAAAAAGTAATTTAGTTTTATTTATTATGGTTGCACTTTATTCCCTCTTACCGATTAAGTTCAACCTACGACATAGCCTATTGAATAATGATAGGCTATGTCGTTAATATTTAATTAGCATTTTGACATCGTCAAAATTGAAATTCATTTCCGTTCATCTTAAATAAAGGCCCGTTAATATGAAAGAACACAAAAACCTGTACATAGTTGCTTTATTCGTTTTTTCTACTCTACTATCATCAGGAGTTAATGCTGAGTCAGAAGTGGAAACGTTAGTTGATAATCTTGTTGAAAGATATGGTGGCGACAACCTGATTGCAATTAAAACAATAAGTATTAAGGATAATTATAAGCAATTTAATGCAACTCAAAATCACAACCCCGACAAAGTAGATGTTGACGATTATCGTATTAGCATGAATATTGACTTCATAAATCAACGTAAAAATTTCCGGCGTTTGTTAGGCAACCCTAAAGTCCAGTATGTGTGGGAACGTATATTTGATGGAGAGCACGGATACCAAATTAACCACGACGAGGGGACGGTACAGATAGAGCCAAACTTAACCTTTGAAAATGCTGATTGGAACTACTCTTATGCCTTAGATACCCTATTGGTGAAGATGCTTTATAATGCACGCAACACCGCCAAGTTTATCGGAAAACAATATTATCAAGGTAGGTCACATCAAAAAATCAGCTTTAAAACGAATGCTGGTAAAGAGTTAACTTTATTTGTTGACGAACTAAGTGGCCTTATTAGTCAAATGACTCGTGCTCATTATCTGCCGAATGAACTCTATAGTTATAACTTCTCAAATCATCAAAACAAAAAGGGGATAATTTATGCAACAGCCTCATATGTTACTTCAGCCAGATTGCCCCACACTGTAACGATGACGCGTGAAGTATTATTCAACACTAAAAATACTAATACTTTTCAAGCTCCTAGCCAATACAAAAAAAGCCCACAGGAAATAGATGCAGAAGAAATGAGAGTAAGAGTGTTAGCTCCAGGTGTCTACCATGTTGGAAAAAATTGGGGTTTTTCAATTTTTGTTGATATGGGGGATCACTTTATTGCATCAGGCGCTTACCGCGAATTCAAACAACGATTCGAAGCAGTTAAAACTTTCACCTCAAAAGATAAACCACTTAAATATCAAATTGTCACGCACCACCATTTAGACCATCTTGGAGGCATAAATCAAGTAGCAGCATTGGGTGCAAGTTTTATTACGGTTGAAGAACATGTAAACAGTATAAAAGCACAAGCAGGCATCGAATTATCAGATGATAAATTCATCTTAGTTGATGAAAAAATCAGCCTGCTTGATGATCGATTACAAGTTATTGACGTTGCAACCAGTCATAGTGATCATAATTTGATTTCTTACTTTCCAAGTTCAAAAATAGCATTTATAGCCGATCATTTTTACTCGCGTAAAAAATCTGGTTCAGTACAAGGAGATCCGGACCTTGTCTTGATCCGAAATAAACTGGCTAAATATCAATTTGATGTCAAAAAATTTGCCGCAGCCCACAGCCACCGCACTTTAACGACAGCGGAATTAAATCAAGCTATAGAACATATTATAAATGTATCTTGTCCTAAGGGCTGGGATATTTGCTCTAACGAATAAATGTTATCAAATATAACGTATGTTCTCTCTGAAACGGTATGTTTATCAAGCTTTATCCCAATACGGGATGTCTTGGTCGAAGTTACTTTGCAAACATTCCATGAAAGCCCTAACTTTTGCTGGTATGTATTTTCGGTGGGGTAGTAATGCATAAATAGCGTGTTTAGGTAGCTCATATTCAGGTAACAGTATTACCAATTTTCCATCTGCAATGGCAGGGCCCACAATGAAGGTTGGCATCTGGCAAATACCCATACCAGCAAGAAGTCCTTCGAGTAATGCTTCGCTGTTGTTGACTTGATAATTTCCTTTAGGTATCACATTTTCAGTTCCTTCTGGACCATTGAATTGCCATTCAGAACCCGCTTGAAAATATGAATATGAGAGACAGTTATGCTGAGCTAGGTCTTGTGGTGTATTAGGCGCGGGGAATTTTTTTAAATATGATGGTGACGCACAAAGCACACTGTGACATGGTGCTAATCGTTTTGCTATAAGGCTAGAATCAGGTAGTTTTCCTATGCGAATGGCAATGTCGAAACTGCCGCCAATGAGGTCAACAACCTTGTCGTCCATCATCATATCAAGATTTACCTTTGGATTGTCTAGCAAAAATTGAGGTATCAACGGCGATAGATGTAATCGAGAAAATGTCATGGGTACATTAACCCTTAACGTTCCTTGCGGTTGTTCTTGTAGTGTAGTGATAGCTTGTTCACCTTCGTCGGCTATCATCAAGGCGTTGCGTGCATAATCGAAATAACGTTGACCAGCTTCAGTCAAACTCAAACGTCGAGTGGTGCGGTGCAATAGTTGCACGCCTAGTTTCATTTCAAGCTGGCTTACCCGCTTACTAACTGCCGATTTAGTAACGCCAAGTTTTTCACCCGCTTGAGAAAAACTGCCGCATTCAACCACTGCTACAAACACTGGGATCGCAGAAAACACTTCCATACTGTCAACTTAAACTCAACTATGATTACCCTAATCAGACATTATCAACAAAATAAAAACAATGTAAAGTAACCGTATCCCAAAACACAATGCGACAACGAATATGCCCCCCCAAATTCAGCATCGTATTAGCTCTTATTAGCGGCATACTACTGGCGATAATGCTCGGTCTTAGCGAACTAACATGGTTTTCGGCCCTAATGCAGTTTACTGGAGTGGTTTTGATCATTGTCGGTACTTATTTATGCAAAAAAGTGGAACAAGAATGACAGACTTACAACAACAAATAAATTTTGTACTTGAACTGGACCGACTTAAAGGGGTATATCGTCAAGCCCTTGTAAAAAAGGACAATAATAGGCAGGAAAATAGTGCCGAGCATAGTTGGCATATTGCTCTAATGGCGCAGGTACTACACCAATATGCCGATGAACCAGTAAATATATTTCGTGTACAAAACATGTTGCTTATTCATGACATTGTTGAGATCGATGCTGGTGATATGTTTGCGTTTTCTGAACAGCAAGATCTCGATACTCAAGCACAAAAAGAACTTGCCGCCGCCGAACGAATATTTGGCCTGTTACCAGAAAGTCAGAGCAAGTCGATGAAACAATTGTGGCTTGAATTTGAGTCGGCTCAAACACCAGATGCACGCTTTGCTAAAGCCATGGATCGGGTACTGCCTTTATTACAAAATATGCATAATAAAGGTGGAAGTTGGGTTAAGCACAAGGTGAAAAAATCACAAGTCATCAACCGCAACGATCATTTAGAAGGATTAGCGCCAAGACTGTGGTCGTACGTTTGCGCACAAGTTGATATTGCTGTTGAAAATGGTTGGCTAAAGAACGAGTAGAAAGCCATACAGGATGCATGTAACTTCAGTATTACTACACTGCGATAGATAGCCGCACTATGTAAACACTATAATCAAAAAGGGCTAATACCATTTAGATGTGATCTTAAAATCAAATAATGGTAAAGAGCATTTTTTAAAGTTACCGTTATGGTATTAACGAAAGCTGTATTGAAACTTTAATAGAGTGAAATAACTCAGATTATGCCTATTTCATTTGAAACTCACCAATTTGTTAATATGGGGAATTTAAGTCTAATGAAGCATTAGTCTAGGTGTTTCTCCTCTAACTTAAACTATAAAACACCAGAAAGTTTATTTTTATGTTTTGAAAACGCTTGGGCTAAGAAATCAATTAACACTTTTACCCGAGCGTTTTTTACCATATCTTTATGGGCCAGCACCCAAATCCATTCTCTTGCTACCGCTTGTCCTTGGGGAATACGTTGTATACCCGGTACTTTATCTGCCAAGTAACAAGGTAACGAGGCTATGCCCATATGTGCTTGTATGCCTGACAGTTGTAATACGTCTGAAAACATATTAGATCTTACTGGAATGTTAGGGTGGTTGGCTTTTTCAGCCCAGTTTAAATGATTGTTTTTATCACCCCACCCTAACCAATGGCATGCTTCAGGATGGTTGCTTAAATCATGCTCGGTTAAATATTTGGTACTAGCATAAGCGCTCCAATAAACACGCGCGACACGTTTCCCTGCTAATGAATCTGGTGGGTTATTAACATGGCGTATCGCAACATCCGCTTCTAGGCTAGCCAGATCTTGATTTTGATAGGTCATATTAATCTTTAAGTTAATACCTGGGTATAAAGCCATAAACTCGTTAAGATCTAACATTAATAAATGCGTAGCAAAACCATAGGTTAGGCTTAAACATAAATCCCCTTCGATGCGTAAATCTTTACCGAGTAGGTCTCTGTCGATATTATTAAATTCTTGTTGAATTTGCTCAGCAGACTTTAATAACTCCAGACCACTTTGAGTGAGCGTGTAACCCGCGGGTAAGCGATCAAAAAGTTTAATGGCTAAATCATTTTCTAAGGCATTAATACGTCTTGAACAAGATGAATGATGAATCCCTATCTCACGAGCCGCTTTTTTTAATCCTCCGGTTTTAGCTACCGCCAAAAAAATTTTTATATCGTCCCAATTCACCTATCAACCTCCTTAAAATCTCTTCTAGCTTATAACCAATCAAAAAACATTGCTCATTACTTAACACACCTAAATAAGGGGTGCATAAATGCAACAAGAAAACGCAATTATACCGTCTAGGCAACATTATCACACCCTATATACTGTGGGAAATTAACTCGTAACACACATTAATGATTTGGAAATTACCATGATTGACTTATATACCGATGCCACACCAAACGGCTTAAAGATCTCTATAGCCCTAGAAGAGCTAGGGCTTGACTACCAAGCTCATCGCTTATTTTTAGGGGGCGACCAAAAATCCGAAAAATTTACGCTTTTAAATGCCAATCAAAAAATACCAGTAGTACAAGATGGAGATATTACGGTTAGTGAGTCGGGTGCTATTTTATATTATTTGGCCGAGAAAAGCGGTCAATTGCTGCCAACAGAGCTAAAAAAGCGCACTAAGGTAATGGAGTTACTGATGTTACAAATGAGTGGCTTGGGGCCAAGCTTTGGCCAACTTATAGTTTGGGCAGGTGCTTGGAATAATGAATTTCCGCAAGCGACTAATCGTTATTTAAAAGAAGTTAAGCGGTTATTCAGTGTTTTAGAAGTCCATTTACAAGGTAACGATTATTTCGCCGGTGATGAATACACCATCGCCGATATAGCCTTTTTTCCTTGGGTAAGAATGGCTGATGTACACCCTGTTGGTGAAATGTTGGCGCTGAGTGAATATAAAAATCTACATAAATGGTATCAACATATTAATACACGAGATGCGGTACAACGTGGTTTATTAATACCAGAGCCACATCCGCCGGAGCAACAAATTAAAGCGTTTGTAAGTGCTGTAGTTGGGTTAGGGGAATTGCATCAATAGAACATAATTACAATAACGCTCTTCAATAGAAGATTAACCAACTTAGCCCCTAGTAGGCTTAATAATAAATAATTAAGCCTTTATCAGTCTACAAATATATAGAGATTGTCATGATCAAAAAAAATAAAATCAAACATTTATCAGCCGCTGTTTTGTTGCTGTTTATTAGTAATGCAAGTTTTGCATTGTCACTACAAGAAAAGGGGTTACAAATAGCTAAAACAGCTAAACAACGTGACACTGGTTGGGGTGACAATAGTGCCGATATGTTGATGTATTTACGTAATCAGCAAGGTCAAGAAAGCTTAAGACAATTAAAAATCAAAAGCCTTGAATTAGTTAATGATGGAGACAAAAACCTCACCTTATTTAACAAACCTAAAGATGTAAAAGGCACTGCATTTCTAAGCTTTTCTCACCCGATAGCTTCTGATGAGCAATGGCTATATTTACCAGCACTAAAAAGAGTAAAGCGTATTTCATCAAAAAATAAATCAGGGCCTTTTATGGGCTCTGAATTTGCTTTTGAAGACTTAAGCTCATTTGAAGTTGAAAAATATACTTATAAATACTTAGCCGATGAGGCAATTAATGGTTTTGACAGTTATAAAATAGAGCAATACCCAGTAGATAAGAACTCTGGCTATACCCGCCGTGTGGTTTGGTTGGACAAAAAAGAATACCGCGTACAAAAAATTGATTTCTATGACCGTAAGGACACTTTATTAAAAACATTATCTTATCAGGGTTACAACTTATATATAAAACAGTTTTGGCGAGCCGGTAAAATGTTAATGGTAAACCACCAAAGTGGTAAAAGTACTGAGCTAATTTGGTCGAATCACCAATTTAAAACAGGCCTCAGTGCTAATGATTTCAATAAGAACTCGCTAAAACGAGCACGTTAATTTCCTTTGCATAACTGTATGCATATCACACTTATACCCTACAAATATTAAGAGACAACTATGACTAATTCTATTGGCATACAATTAGTGAAGTGGCGCTGGTTATTTGCGTTATTTTCGCTAATGCTCGTTTTTACTATGGCCAGTGGCGCCAAATTTTTAACTTTTGCCACGGATTATGGCGTGTGGTTTTCCGATGACAATCCACAGTATTTAGACTTTTCATCTATTCAAAAAACATTTGTCAAAGCGGACAACGTGGTTATTTTAATCACACCAAAAGATGGCCAGGTATTTAATCAACAAACCCTCGCTAGTGTGGAATGGTTAACGAATGAAGCCTGGCAAGTCCCCTTCTCCACGAGAGTCGACTCGTTAAGTAACTTTCAATATACCTACGGTGTAGAGGATGACTTAATCGTAACCGACCTTATTGAAGATGCGAACGGTTTATCTAATAAGGAGATTGCCAAAATAAAAGCTATTGCCATGCATGAACCTTTATTATTAAATAACGCAATATCGAGTGATGCTAAAGTTACTGCGGTTAATATTACGATAAACCTCCCTAATGGCGACCCTGAAGGTAGCCCTAAAGTTACTGCCTACGCTCGTGATTTAATCACACAACTAAAACAACGTAACCCGAATATAGACGTACATTTAACAGGCTTAGTGGTAATGGACAATGCTTTTATGGAAGCATCAATGTCTGATATGGGTTCATTAACCTTAGTAATGTTTGCCCTAATTTTGCTTGGCTTGCTGCTTTTTTTACGTAGTATCACCGCCACATTAAGTATTTTAACCATCACCATTTTATCGATAGTTTCAACTATGGGAGTTGCCGGTTGGCTTGGCGTACAACTTACTCCTGTATCAGCCAGTGCACCGACTATAGTGATGACCATCGTAGTTGCTAATGCCGTGCATATACTCATTTCGATGCTGCATAATATGCGCACAGGTACTGATAAACGCTTAGCTCTTAGTGAAAGTTTACGTATAAACATGCAGCCTATGCTCTTAGCAACTATTACTACAGTGGTTGGCTTTTTAACTATGCTCTTTTCTGATGTGCCCCCCTTTCATCATTTAGCCTATATGGTTGCTGCTGGTGTACTTGTTTCTTTCATTTTATCAGTAACCTTATTGCCTTGGTTATTAATATTATTTCCGATAAAAGTGAAGGTAAATAAAGCGCATCACAATAGCGCGATTACTAGATTAGCTGAATTTGTAATTGAAAAGCGCCAACAAGTATTATGGTCCATGGTTTTGATCACAATATTAATATCAGCGCTGATCCCAATGAATATAGTGAATGACCGAATTTGGGAGTTTTTTGATGAAACTGTGGCGTTTAGGGTAGATACCGATTATGCCTCGGAACATTTAACCGGTCCTTATTATTTAGAATATGGATTAGAATCGAATATTGCCGGTGGTGTCAGCGAACCAGAATATTTACATTTATTAGATAACTTCCGCACTTGGTTATATCAACAACCCGAAGTTGTTCATGTAAATACTGTTTCTGATATTTTAAAAAGACTAAATAAAAACCTGCACAATGATGACAGTGATTGGTATCGCTTACCTGATGACCGAGCGTTAATTGCACAGTATTTATTGCTTTATGAAATGTCCCTACCTTATGGTTTAGATCTTAACAATCAAATAAATGTTGATAAGTCGGCGGCCCGAGTCACGGTGTCATTACACACTCTGTCAAACAATGAAATGATAGCATTTAACGACCGTGCTCAAGCTTGGATAACAAAAATGGCTCCAGAGGTCAGCCAAACAGTAGGCAGTCCACAATTTATGTTTTCTCACATAAGTTTACGTACGGTAGATCAAATGACCAGGGGTGTGGTATTTGCCCTAATACTCATTTCTTTATTGATATTTATATCATTACGTTCGCTAAAAATAGGGATCATGAGTTTAGTACCCAACTTAGTGCCTCCACTAATTGCTTTTGGACTTTGGGGATTATTTATTGGAGAAGTCGGCTTTGCTTTGGCATTATCAGTAAGTATGATTATTGGTATTATTGTTGATGATACCGTGCATTTCCTTAGCAAATACATGCGCGGACGCCGTGAAAAATCACTAACGGCACAAGGAGCTGTACGTTATGCATTTGAACAAGTAGGTCCTGCATTGATCATTACCACGACAGTACTAACCGCTGGTTTTTCGGTATTAATGTTATCAACTTTTAAACTTAACTTTGAATTAGGGCTAATAACCGCATTAACAATAATGTTGGCGTTAGTGATTGACTTTCTATTGCTGCCAGTATTGTTATTAACCTTTGATAAAGGGCAATTTCAAAAGGTAACAAATGATGATGAATCTGACGAACAATCGCAGCTGATAGCTGCTACCGAGTTGAAGGTTTGATGTTTAGACAAATACATAGATCAGGTAAATTATTAAACATGAACGTTTAATGCAATTTAAAACCACGGCGGTTCTTAATCGCCGCGGTTTTACTTAACAGAACTGGTAAGGCTTCAAAAACACCTTGTTTTAATTGTGCTGCAAGTTGTTTTAAAACTACCGTATCAGGGTGTGTTTGCGAAAAGGTGCGTAAACATAAATGCCCATCACAAAGTATCGAGCCAAATGGTTACTGCCTTTTTGAGGACTTAATTCATTGTTAGCTTGTGCTAGTTTAACCTGTTCGCTAATGGCAACATGCTAAAGTCTTAAATCCTTGTTTAATCTCTTGCTACCTTTAGCTTATCTCTGGGTTGAAATGGCTAAAATCCCACCAGCACCAATAAATGCTGACCCAAATAATTTCCCAAGAATTCTGCCCGAAATATACTTATTGGTACCCGCTTTTAAATTTTGGCTTAACAATGAATACGAGAGCAAACATAAAAAAGAGCACATCATAAGAGTTAGAGACAACACTAAAAACTGAGGCAATAATGGCTCAGCAACATTTATAAACTGTGGAAAAAGAGCAGAAGTAAATATTATTGCTTTGGGATTAGTTAAAGATATCATTAACCCTTGGCTATAAAGACTAATGGCGCTGAATGATGTTTCTCTTTCATTATTGGTAGTACTAATCTGCACACCACTGCTCCATATTTTAATTCCCATATACAAGAGATAGAGCGCGCCAATTATTTTTATTACAGTAAAAGCCGTAGAAGAAACCATGACTAATGCACTCAATCCCAAGATAGAGCATGCTGACATAGTAAAAAGTCCTGTGACATTTCCTGCTACAGTCGTAAGAGAACGTAAAGTTCCATATTGTAAACTATGAGTAGAGACTAACAATACTGCAGGCCCAGGAATTGCGGCTGCAATAAAGGCAATTGTACAAAATGCTAACCAAGTTTCAAAGTGCATCATAATTCCTTGTGGTTTTCTAACGACCCATTTCTGGTGAGTTTAAATTTGATTTGTCGCTATATGACGGACATCTACGCCAACAAAACTGACGTTCATTTAATGGTTTTGACATGAATTCAGTACTATAAGCAGACGCGCTGCTGTGCTTAAAACATGGAGAACAGTTAGCCTGCGCCCCATACATAATTAATTTTTTAGCCGTTTTTCATTAGTGCTAATTTAGATCCAAATCCGATAAACACTATCCCTGTTATTGAATTTAACCACCGTTTGAATACTTGATTATTAGTGGAGTTTTTAATACGTGACAGCATAACCACCATTAGAGAAAACCAAGCAAAATTAACCACTGAGTGGGCAGCCACCAAAGCATAAGCACTCATAATGCCTTCATTTACAGAAATAAACTGTGGGAAAGCAGCTAAATAAAACATTGATACTTTGGGATTAAGCACATTTGTTAAGAACCCTTCTGTAAAAGCAGCTCTCATTGAAACAGATTTAATATTGCTCGGAGGTTGCTTAGGTATGTTGGAAGCATTTCCCTTGAAGGCGCTAAAAAGCGCCTTAATACCTATCCAGATTAAATAAGCAGCGCCCAGCATTTTAAAAATAAAAAAGGCCTGAGCTGATTGAACGAGAAGTACAGAAATACCAAATATTGATAAGGTGCCATGAACATAGAACGCGGCTACAAATCCCCAGATATTAGCAAAACCTGCTTTTTGTCCTGACATAGGTACTGTTTTTGTTATTAGAAAACCATTAGGACCGGGGGATACAACCAATAAGGTAGCAACTGCAATAAAAGCCAAAATGTTGTTTAAATCCATTTAATTCTCCTCTCCTAAAATAAGGGTATTTGATTGAAGGTTAACAAGTTATTGTCGATACCTTACAAGGTATTTTATCTTGTAAGGTAGCAACAAATCAATGTTTGCAAAAACGACTTTTCGCTCCATAAACTAATAGACTCGCATCAAATCACTAGAATATTGGCTTGATGTTACTGCTATGGCATTATTTTAACTGTACTACTATCAGTTGATTATATCGGATATGCTGCTTATATTAGTTATACTCATAAAGCAAGAATTTTCTATACCAAAACTCTAAAAACAATAACTCATTCCATTAGTGAGACAAATATGAAGCGTTCAACATTTTTTGCAGTTGTATTAACCGGATTCCTTACTCTGACGATTGGTACGGTAGTACAGGCCCGTTCCCTAGAAGAAATTCAGGCGGATGGTACAATCATTTTGGCAACAGAGGGACTCAACCCACCCTTTAACTTTCATCAAGGTAAAAAACTAACCGGCTTTGAAGTCGAAATAGGTGAAGCAGTAGCAAAAAAAATGGGCCTAAAAGTTGATTGGAAAACTCTCTCATTTGACTCCTTATTGTCGGGTTTACGCCAGGATCGTTGGGATCTAGTGATCGCATCTTTTGGTGTTACTCCACAACGCGCTAAAGCATGAAATTCACACAACCACATTATTGTAGCGGCGCTATCATCGTTTCCAAGGGGCAAAAGCCCCTTACTGTGGACGATTTGAATGGGAAAACCGTAGCAGTAACATCCGGTACCACAAACCTCCAACACGTAAATAAAATACCCGGTATAAAAAACGTCAAAATTTTCCCCATGGAGACCGATGCTCGCGCCGCACTACTCAATGGCAGAGTCGATGTTTGGGTGGTTGATCGTTTCGTTGCCAAGTCAGCCCTTGAGTCAGGATCGAGCGCTGGCCTGTTAATGGGGGACTTCCTTTTTACTGAAAAAGTTGCATCGGCCGTCAAAAAAGACAATTCCTCGCTGGCTGATGCCTATAACCTAGCATTAGCCAAAATCATGTCTGACGGAACCTACAAGACGATATCGGATAAATACATGAAAGAAGATATAAGTTGTAAATAATTTTGCCGAAGCGCCTATCCGATATAATGATAAGAAGGAGACACACTTGATTTCAGCTAATACCATTTTTCCAGCAACGTGGTCGCCGCAGCGGCGCAGCGGTGTCACAATTGGCTTTGCTATTGTCTGCTTATTTACATTTTTATGGTTGTTGCCTATTCCATTAAGCTGGGTTCCGGAGCCGATTGGCTCAGCGGCCCAACAGTTTGCTGAAGGGGCTAGAGTGACTGTTCAGTTAACTTTGGTCTCGGGTTTAATAGGAATTGTTATCGGTGTGCTGGCCGCCGTGGCAAAATTGTCGAATCTGGCCCCCCTTCGTTGGTTTGGCGGGTTCTATATCTGGGTATTTCGCGGGACACCGCTCTTAATACAGGTAATGTTTTGCTACTACGCGCTGCCTTTTGCCTGGCAATTATCAGAATTTAATTCCGCTGTGTTAGCACTTTCCCTCAATGTAGGCGCATATAACGCAGAGGCAATACGTGCCGGTATTCAGGCGATCCACAAGGGCCAAATCGAAGCAGCACGTTCGCTAGGATTAAGTGCATTTCAAACTTTCCGTGATGTCATTTTTCCACAAAGTTTTCGCATAGCTTTGCCTCCCCTAGTTAATAATTTTGTGTCTTTATTAAAAGATTCGAGCCTAGCTTATGTGATAGGCGTTGTAGAATTGTCCAATATAGGTAATCAGGTGAAGTCAGCTTCGTTTGAGCCGATCCCAGTATTTATTACTACGGCGTTGATTTATTTAATTTTGACCTCGATTTTGACCCTGATTTCAGGGGCGGTTGAACGTCAACTCGATGTGGAGAGAAACTGATGGCTAAGGGAGAAAACAGCGCTGTGTCGCTGATTACCGTCCAAAATATCAATAAGCATTTTGGTCAATTTCATGTCATCAATGATGTTTCAACTGAATTCTTTCAAGGTGAAGTCGTAGCCATTGTTGGTGCATCAGGCTCTGGTAAATCGACATTTTTGCGCATGTTAAATCGACTCGAAACCCACGATACAGGATCAATTGTAATTGATGGTATTGACCTCAATGCCGACTTAAAAAATATTGATGCGGTACGGCGGGAAGTCGGCATGGTATTCCAGAGTTTTAACCTCTTTCCACACCTTACTGTGCTAGATAATATTACACTTGCCCCGCGCCGTTTACGCAACATGAATCGGGCGCAGGCAGAAGTGGTGGCTATGGAACTATTGACCAAGGTTGGTCTGCAAGAGCAAGCACATAAGTATCCACATCAAATTTCGGGAGGACAGGCCCAGCGGGTTGCTATTGCTCGTGCACTTGCGATGCAGCCAAAGGTGATGTTGTTCGATGAACCTACGAGTGCCCTTGACCCAGAAATGATAAAGGAAGTATTGGATGTAATGAAAGATTTGGCGCGCTCTGGCATGACGATGATTGTTGTGACCCACGAGATGGGGTTTGCACGGGAAGTAGCTGATCGGGTGATGTTTTTTGAGAATGGTCAAATTTTAAGTGAAGCCCCACCTAAGGAATTTTTTGACCATTCGCCAAACGAGCGTATTCGTGCATTTTTAGGACAAATGTCATCTATTAATTAAGTTTGTGAAAGTTTAATTAATAGATGACAACTTACGTAAAATAAATTCTAGTGTGGAGCTTTAGATTATAAAGACTTAGTGTAAATTTTTTCTAAAAATGTTTCTAGGTTTCTTAATTTTTAAGTATTTCCAGCAACTTAACCGTTAAAATAATAGTTTTTGTCTAAAATTCAAGGTGCAGGTGCATATGCCAAGATGTCGCCAGGTTGGCATTCTAAGTAATGACAAATAGCTGCCAATGTTTCAAATCGAACACCTTTAACTTTTCCTCGTTTCAACAAAGAAAGGTTTGCTTCGGTTATACCAATCGACTTTGCAAGCTCTTTAGAGCTAACCTTCCTCATGGCCATCATAACATCGAGATTGACGATAATTTCCATAATTAAACGAACTCTTTATTTTCCAATTCAATCTGCCTTGCCGCTTTTAGAACATAAACAATCACTACTAAAAGTAACATAGTTAGAATGCCAATAACTTCAAATACAAATTTAGGGTAAATGGATGGGTCAACTGTATGTCCATATAGCCCTAACAATGCAGGACTTATTACTCCATCTATGCCAACAAGTAGGTTAATCCAAACCAACCAGAGAAAACATCTCATATTCTCAATGCCAAAAAACTCACCACTTTGAAACAGTTTAAATAACTTTTGCAGCCAATAACCAAAGCCAAGTAATAAGGTTAATGAGATAATCAAAAAAAGAGCCAAAATTAACTTATTGGATGCTTCATTTTGCCAAAGTTGATTTAGCACAACCGGGTCAACACCAAAGTTAATAATATTTTTGAACATCAAACCGTACAAACTGCTAATTAATAAGGCGCTTATTATAATAACAACCAACCATCGCATTAATGTACTTATCTTTTGTATTTTCTGTTGCATGATGTAGGTACCTATAGAAACTATACTAGATCGTAACATGTAAGGAAGTTATTGAAAAACATAGCTTCTTTTTATTACAAACTTTGCTTGTAGTGGCGATAGCAATATACCATTATTAATTATATTCACTCTCTACCTCTTTAATTCATCATTTACACATATATTATCTTGGTTAATATACTTAATAGATTACTGTGTATATTTATTAATCGGCAAGCCGTTTTCCTTCCACAAGGTAAAGTCACCAACTAAATGTTCAACTTGTTCAAAGCCATTCTCAATGAGAATTTGGTATGCAAATGTAGCCCTATTTCCTGAGCGACAATAAACAACAATATCTTGTTTTTTTACTCTTTCCAATTCAGTAATACGGTCGTTTAACTCACTATGAGGAATATTGACTGCTCCTGGAATATGCCCTTCATTAAATTCCTTAACAGTTCTCACATCCAGAATTACCGTATTTTCTCCTTGCGATAATTTGGTGATAAAGTTTGATTGAGGAATATCATTGGTTTTCAAGGCGGTATGTGAACAGCCCAAAATTATAAAAAACGATACTAAAATCATCATATATCTAGAATTTATTAACATGTATTAATCTCCAAAATTGTTTTCTTAAAAATAATTATCAACTTAAAACCTATCTCTAACCTTATCTTACCTCACCTTATCTCATATGCATAATACAATAAATAATTATCGTTTTACAATAATTATTTATTGTATTATGCTTCATCCATATTCAATTCATTACGAGAAATATATGTTTAACTTTACAAACAAACGGCCAATAAGGTCACGAGTAAACAAAATAATTAACTTATCTTTTATTGTTTCAATACTTTTGCTCCTAACAACATTGTCTGGTTGTAAAGTTACAGACATGGCACTTAGGAAGTTTGCCAATGCCACTGCCACACAAACGTGGAAAAATGATGCAAAAATAGCTCAATTGCCGATAAAAATGCTAAATGACCATATCATATTGCCAGTGAGGATTAACGGTGGCGATGAACTAAACTTCATATTTGATAGTGGTGCAACAACGACTGTCATCTTTGAAAGTCACAATACAAAAAAACTTAAACTCAATAAGAGCTTCCCTATTTATTTGTCGGGTGCAGGAGAAGGTGAATCGTCAGTTGCATACAATGTCAAAGATACTAATATATCTTTGGACAAACTCGAACTTGAGGGGTTGTCTGTTGTTTACTTGCCTGTTGAAAGCATGGGCTTTTTCAATGAATTAGACGAGGTGTATTTCGATGGTGTAATAGGCTACGACTTTTTAAAGAGGTTCCCTATTGAAATTAACTATGACCAAATGCAAATAAATATTTATCGTAACCATGATGAACTCCCTAAAGAAATTGCACAAAACTGGGAACATTTAAACATAGAGATTGAAGCAGGTTTACCCGTTTTAAGTACAAAAATTCAAATTACAAAAGATAAAGCAACTACAGCTAACTTAGTGCTAGACACTGGTTATACGGATCCCTTATCACTCAACCTATCAACATCGGATAAATTGATAGTACCTGGCAAATCTTACACGGCGAGTTTAAAAGGAATGACAGGAAGAGAAGTCAGCAAAGTTGCTATAAATAAATCAATAACTTTGGGCAAACATATCATTAGAGAGTTCCCCTCTTTTTATTCAGAAGCGTCAAACATTAGAACTGGAAATGGTGTTTTGGGTAATAAAATCCTCAGTAAATTCAACCTGCTATTTGATTATGAAAATGATTCTCTTTTTATAAAGCCTAATGGTCGTTTTTCAAAACTAATATCCGCAGATAGAAGTGGCCTCCAAGTTTACCCTCATCGCTTAGGCGGATTCGTAGACGAAGTTGCTGATGGCTCTGGTGCAGACATTTTAGGTTTAAAACAAGGAGATATAATTACAAAATTGGATAGGATTGATATAACTGATGAAACGCTTGATTTACTCCAGATAGCGCTTACATCCCAGAAAAAATCATTAGCTATATGCTGGCTATCAAGCGAAAAGATAAACTGTGGTAACCTACATTTGTCTACCAGAATTTAGAAGCTAAAGTATAAAAGGCGAATCATTTATGATTCGCCTTTTAAATTATTTTAATGGGAAATTAACCAACTTATCTAAGTTAACAATCTGAATTAAATTATTAACCAACTTAATTGCAGCTCCTCAAAATTGGTTATCGTTAATAAAGTTTCTGACTTAATCCATGTGCAAT
>Ga0209396_1002259_pt1 | contig 20432 bp, 18 predicted proteins | sample GOMGulsemesocosm_6_FD_184638 | JGI IMG/M metagenome (GOLD analysis project Ga0209396, IMG submission 184638) | Methane-oxidizing microbial communities from mesocosms in the Gulf of Mexico - GOM8C Gulf of Mexico (SPAdes) (version 2) | ecosystem: Environmental > Aquatic > Marine > Cold seeps...
TTCGCGAAGCAAACAATCTAGGTATTCCAGTAGTATCTATTGTTGATACTAACTCTAACCCAGATGGCGTTGATTACATCGTACCTGGTAACGATGATGCTATCCGTGCTGTACAACTTTACACTGGTGCGATGGCTGATGCAGTTATCGAAGGCCGTGAAAGTAACATTGCTGTTCAAGCTGAAAAAGACGACTTCGTAGAAGTTGAATAAGTACTAAGTAATTAGTTAGTACTTCAATAGGGGCGAATTTATAATGAAAATTATGATTGGCCCCTGTTTATTTCATTTTATTGTTTTGAGGAATTTCTAATGGCTGTAACTGCTGCCCAAGTTAAAGAATTACGCGAGCGCACTGGCGCTGGCATGATGGATTGTAAAAAAGCGCTAACTGAAACTGATGGTGACATCGAGTTAGCGATTGAAAATATGCGTAAAAGTGGCGCTGCTAAAGCTGCTAAAAAAGCAGGTAATATTGCTGCTGAAGGTACTATCCTTATCAAGAAAGGCGAAGGTTTCGCTGCGTTATTAGAAGTTAACTGTCAAACTGACTTCGTAGCTAAAGATGAAAGCTTCCTAGCTTTTGCTAACTCAGTACTTGACGTTGCTGCTGCATCGAAAGTAACTATCGAAGCACTTCAAACACAGTTTGAAGAAGCACGTGTTACTTTAGTAACTAAAATTGGTGAAAACATCAATGTACGTCGTGTTCAATACATCGACGGCGCTACGCTAGCTACTTACCGTCACGGTGAGCGTATTGGTGTTGTAGTTGCTGGTGAAGCTGACGAAGCTACACTTAAGCATGTTGCAATGCACGTTGCTGCATCAAGCCCAGAGTTTGTAAACCCTGAAGATGTACCTGCTGACGTTGTTGCAAAAGAAAAAGCAGTTCAAATCGATATCGCTATGAACGAAGGCAAACCAGCTGAAATCGCTGAAAAAATGGTTGTAGGCCGTATGAAGAAATTTACTGGTGAGATTTCTCTTACTGGTCAAGCTTTCATCATGGAACCTAAGAAAACTGTTGGTGCTATTCTTAAAGAAAAAGGCGCAACTGTATCTAACTTCGTACGTTTAGAAGTTGGCGCTGGTATCGAAAAGAAAGAAGAAGATTTTGCTGCTGAAGTTGCTGCTCAAATAGCTGCTGCTAAAGCTTAATCTCTTAATTTGTCTATAAGCAGAGTGTTTTTACTTTGCTTCATATGAAAAATTATTTAGAATAGCCGCGTTGTCATTTTATTAATGAACGCGGTTATTTTTTTGCCCGTTTTTATCCCTATTTCTAGCCAGGTAACTTATGAATACAAATCGAAAGCCAATTTTTAGACGTGTTTTATTAAAACTCAGTGGTGAAGCTCTAATGGGCGATGAAGGTTTTGGTATCGATCCAAAAGTTCTCGACCGTATGGCGCAAGAGATTAAAGAATTAGTAGAATTAGGAATAGAAGTTGGCTTAGTGATTGGTGGTGGTAACTTCCTACGTGGTGGTACATTAGCTGAAACCGGTATGAACCGTGTTGTTGGCGACCATATGGGTATGTTAGCTACGGTAATGAATGGCCTTGCTATGCGTGATGCATTGCACCGTGCATTTGTAAATGCACGTCTAATGTCTGCTATTCCATTAAATGGCGTATGTGAAGCTTATAATTGGTCAGAAGCAATTAGCTTATTAAAAACGGGTCGTGTTGTTATTTTTGCTGCAGGTACAGGTAACCCATTCTTCACTACAGATTCAGCTGCGTGTTTACGTGGTATCGAAATTGAAGCCGATACAGTTATTAAAGCAACTAAAGTAGATGGCGTTTATAATGATGATCCGGCAAAAAATCCTGATGCAACATTATTTAGCCATTTAAGCTATGATGAAATCATTGAAAAAGAATTGAAAGTAATGGATTTAGCTGCATTTACATTAGCGCGTGATCACAATATGCCGATCAGTGTTTTTAACATGAATAAACCTGGTGCATTAAAAAATGTGATCATGGGAGAAGATGAAGGTACACTTATTTCATCTCAAAGTTCGGTAGACGCCACAGAATAAATAAAGTCCAGAATAGACACTTGGGTTATTAAAAAATATAGGAATAATACTGTGATTAATGAAATAAAAAATGATGCAAAAACACGTATGCAAAAAAGCGTTGATTCATTAGTAAATCAATTAGCTAAAATCCGTACAGGTCGTGCACATCCAAGCCTTTTAGATAGCATAATGGTGCCATACTATGGTGCAAATACACCATTAAAACAACTTGCAAATATCGTTGCTGAAGATGCACGTACACTGGCAATCACTGTTTTTGATAAAGAATTAACTAAAGCCGTTGATAAAGCAATTATGATGTCTGATTTAGGCCTAAACCCTATGTCAGCGGGTACTGTGATCCGTGTTCCTTTACCGCCGTTAACTGAAGAACGTCGTAAAGATTTCATCAAGCTGGTACGTGGTGAAGTTGAAGGTGGCCGTGTTGCAATCAGAAATATACGCCGTGATGCAAATGGTGATTTTAAATCTCTACAAAAAGAAAAAGAAATTTCTGAAGATGAGCAACATCAAGCTGAAGATGATATTCAAAAGCTGACTAATTTATACATTAAAGAAATGGATGACTTTTTAGCAGCCAAAGAAAAAGAGTTGATGGAGTTTTAATAAACACTTAAATTTATTATACTGCAAAATGTTAGAGATTAAACGCCGGCTAGGGTATACTTGTTGGCGTTTTTTTATGGAATATAAACAGTTAATGGTTCTTTAATGAGTGAAATAACACAACAATCTTTACCTAAACATATTGCTATTATCATGGATGGAAATGGGCGATGGGCGCAAGCTCAGGGTAAACCACGTGTTTTTGGCCATAAAAAGGGTGTGGACGCAGTACGAAATGCAGTACAATTTTGTCAGAAGCTAGAAATTAAATCTCTCACATTGTTTGCTTTTAGCAGTGAAAATTGGCAAAGACCTGAACAAGAGGTTAGTACGTTAATGGAACTATTTATGTTTGTTTTGACTAAGGAAGTTAAAAAACTGCATAAAAACAATGTGAAATTAAGAATTGTGGGTGAGTTATCTCGTTTTTCAGACAAGCTTCAAAAACGGGTTGTTGAAGCTGAAAAGTTAACAAAAGACAATACAGGTTTGTGTCTCAATATTGCAGCTAATTACGGTGGTCGTTGGGATATTACTCAAGCGACACAAAAAGTTGCTACTTTGGTATCTGAAGGTAAAATCAAAAGTGAAGATATTAATGAAGACCTGATTTCTCAACATATTATGATGGCTGAACAACCAGATTTAGATTTATTAATCAGAACTGGTGGTGATCTTCGTATTAGTAACTTTTTGTTATGGCAGGCAGCCTATGCAGAATTATATTTTACTGATATTTTATGGCCTGACTTTAATGATGAAGCATTTGCTGATTCAATTGCGTGTTACGTGTCTCGAGAGCGACGTTTCGGTTGTACCGGCGAACAAATAAAACAATTACTCGCTTAAATTCTCGAACACTTTTTTACGCAAAAATTTAAATTTAAAAGGTAAAACAGTTTGCTCAAACATAGAATAATGACTTCTCTTGTACTGGCTCCGGCAGCTCTAGCGCTGGTATTTTATACTCCATTAATGATTTTTAGTTATATTGCTGCTCTGATAGTGCTAGTTGGAGCTTGGGAATGGTCTGGTTTTATGGGCCTAAAAAAGATCATGCACAGATCACTCTATGTCGTTGTGATTGCCGCTATTTTGTCTGCTTTGCATTTACATTGGCCAATTCAATCTTTATGGCAAGATAATAAACTGTTATCTGATGCAAACTATTTATTTACGGTTTCAGTTGCTTGGTGGTTAGTTGCTACGGCTTTAGTATGGCAATACCCTTCTATGTCAAAGTCTTGGAATAAAGGCTTGCTAATGCGTGCCATAGCCGGTTTTTTAACACTCATTCCTTTATGGTTAGCGCTTAATGCACTGAGAAGTGCATCATATGAAGAGTCAAGTTTACATGGCTCAATTTTGATCATGATAGTATTAGGTATTGTTTGGAGTGCTGATGTAGGTGCATATTTTTCTGGTAAAAACTTTGGCAAACATAAGTTAATGCCAAACGTGAGCCCAAACAAAACTATTGAAGGCTTAGCTGGCGGTGTTATTGCAAGCACGCTATTCATTTTGATTTTTTGCTACTTTGCCGATATCGCGAAAGATAAATGGTTTTTATATTCATGTGTCACTATTTTCATTGCTGTTTTTTCTGCTGTGGGTGATTTATTAGAAAGCATGTTTAAACGTGAGGCGGGATTAAAAGATAGCGGTCGATGTCTACCTGGTCATGGTGGTATTTTAGATCGTATTGATAGCTTAACTGCAGCAGCCCCTATATTTGTTGCTTTTTATGCATGGACATTAAATTCATGATTTTAAATACATCTGATGTGAATCAAAATCAGCAGCTGGTTTGTATTTTAGGTTCGACTGGTTCAATTGGTGTTAGTACGTTAGATGTGATCCGTCAAAATCCACAATTTACTGTGTTTGCATTAACCGCAGGACAAAACGATACGTTAATGCTCGCGCAATGTATCGAGTTTAAACCCACTTTTGCAGTGATGCATGATGAGCAAAGTGCAACACGCTTAAAATCAGCGCTACATAGCCAAAATGTTAAAACAAAAGTAATGTCTGGTACTCAAGCGATGTGCGACCTTGTTAAAGCCCATGAAGTCGATGTTGTTATGTCAGCAATCGTAGGCGCAGCAGGTTTATTACCCACCTTAGCTGCAGTTGAAGCAGGTAAAAAAGTTTTATTAGCAAATAAAGAATCTTTGGTTATGTCAGGTCAGCTATTTATCGATAAAGTTAAAAAGCATGGCGCAACTTTATTACCAATAGACAGCGAACATAATGCAATATTTCAATGCTTACCTGGAGAAATGCAGCAAAATGCAAATAATGGCGACTTAGCAGAGCAAGGCATTAGTAAGATATTATTAACCGGTTCGGGTGGCCCTTTTTTAAAACGTGATATCAATACTTTAAGTTCAGTTACAGTAGATGAAGCCGTTGCACATCCTAATTGGAGCATGGGTAGAAAAATATCTGTTGATTCTGCCACTATGATGAATAAAGGGCTGGAGTTTATCGAAGCTAAGTGGCTTTTTAATGCTTGCGTTGATGATATTGAAGTTGTAATACACCCTCAAAGTATTATTCATTCAATGGTACAGTATCGAGATGGCTCTGTATTGGCACAAATGGGCAACCCAGATATGCGTACACCTATCGCGCATGCACTAGCATACCCAAATCGAATAGAATCAGGTGTAAAACCCTTAGATTTCACTTCAATTGCTGACTTTTCATTTACAGCTCCTGATTTTTCTCGTTATCCAAATTTAAAACTTGCTATGGATGCCTGTCGTTTAGGACAAGCTGCTACAACAGCAATTAATGCAGCCAACGAAGTTGCTGTAAGTGCTTTTTTATCAAATAAGGTCGGCTTTACAGATATATATAAAATTAACGCACAAGTCTTGAATAAAATGCCTAACTCCCAGTCTGTTACGCTTGATGATATTTTAAATGTAGATGAAATGGCACGTGTTTATGCCACAGAAGCTATCAATAAGGAGCTGAACTAATGTTTGATTTTATTTGGAACTTAGCTTCGTTTATTTTGGCGCTAGGTATTTTAGTCACAGTTCATGAATATGGTCATTTTTGGGTTGCAAGAAAAGCAGGTGTAAAAGTGCTTCGATTTTCTATTGGTTTTGGAAAACCTTTAATTTCTTGGCATGACAAGCTTGGCACTGAGTATGTTATTGCAGCAATACCATTAGGTGGCTACGTTAAAATGCTCGATGAGCGTGTTGAAGAGGTCCCTGATGACGAAAAACACCTTTCATTTAATAGTAAATCTGTTCAAGCCCGTATTGCGATAGTCGCCGCGGGACCTTTTGCCAACTTTGCATTTGCAATTGTGCTTTTATGGGCCATGTATATGTTAGGTGTGCAGTCTGTTAAGCCTGTGATAGGCAGTATAGAAACAAGTAGCCGAGCAGAAGTTGCGGGTATTAAGCCAGATCAAACGCTTATTTCAATTGGCAATGAAACAGTATATGACTGGAGAGAAACGACTTTTGCATTAATGCAAAATATGGGCGAGTCAAAGGTTAAAGTTATTGTTAACGACCCTATTGAAGGACAAGCTGTGAAAAACTTAAATCTTGAAGGTTGGACCCTAGGGGATGATGTGCAGTCACCGTTGCATTCAGTCGGTATAACGCCTTTTAGACCTTTAATTACCACGGAATTAGCGCATATTGCTGAAGATTCAGCGGCTAAAAAGTATGGTTTGCAAGTGGGTGATAAAATTTATTTAATAGACGGTGAAAAAATCTCGAGTTGGACCCAGTTAGTCGGTATTATCCAAGCTTCGGCAAATAAATCACTATTAATGACAATTAGTCGTGGTGATGAAAAATTAAACATAAATGTTGTTCCTGATAATAAACCAACTAAAGATGGGTTTAGCCAAGGCTATTTAGGTGTGGTACCTTTAGCCTCTAAATGGCCTGAAGGTTATATAATAACAAGACAATACGGGCCAATAGATGGATTATTTCAGGGTGTCGATAAAACTTGGCAGATGATATCCTTAAGTTTTGAAATGATTGGAAATTTGTTAACAGGACAAGTTTCAGTAAAGAATTTAAGCGGACCAATTGGTATCGCACAAGGTGCTGGAGCCAGTGTCAGCTATGGTTTAGTTGCTTTTTTGAGCTTCTTAGCATTAATTAGTGTTAATTTGGGTGTTTTTAACTTATTGCCCTTGCCAATTCTTGATGGCGGGCATTTAATGTATTACATAATTGAACTTATCAGAAAAAAACCAGTCTCTGAAAGGACACAGGAATTTGGTTTTAGAATTGGTGCATTAGTTTTATTATTGTTGACTGGCTTTGCGCTATTCAATGATTTTATGCGGTTGTAAAGGGTAAAAGATAATAAAATGGCTATAAAAAAATATTTGGCTGCAACAAGTTTAATAGGGGCTAGTTTTGCTTCATTAGGCCAAACCGCTTTTATCGTAGAAGATTTAAAAGTTGAAGGGCTGCAAAGGGTTGCTCTTGGTGCAGCGTTAACACATATCCCTATCAATGTGGGTGATAACCTAGATGATTACACAATATCAAAAACGATAAAGTCATTATACGGTTCTGGTCACTTTGATAACATTAAAGCTTACAGAGATGGTCAAACACTTATTTTTAAAGTGAAAGAGCGTCCTACAATTAGCTTTATCGAATTTGATGGCAATAAAGATATTAAAGATGAACAACTTAATGAATCTCTAGAAGGTCAAGATATTCGTCAAGGTGAACCTCTAGATAAAACTGTTATTGATAATATTGAAAAAGGACTTGTCGAATTTTTCCATAGTATTGGTAAATATAATGCGACAGTTGATATTAGTATTACTAATTTGCCGAGAAATCGCGTTAAGTTAAAATTAAAATTTGATGAAGGTGATGCAGCATCGGTTCGTCAAATTAACTTAGTCGGTAATAATCTTTTCTCAGATGAAGAATTATTACAGCAAGTAGAGTCACAACAAGATTTATCTTGGTGGGATTTTATGGGCAGTGATAGATATCAAAAACAAACGATTCAAGGCGATTTAGAAAAAGTTCGTAGTTACTACTTAGATCGTGGTTACTTACAATTTAGTATCGACTCAACTCAAGTATCTGTTAGCCCAGATAAAGAGTCAGTTTACGTATCAGTTAATTTAACTGAAGGTGAAAAATTCACAGTTAGCGGTTTTGATTTTATTGGTGATTTACTAGACCGTGAAGAATTAATCCGTTCAATTATCCCTCTAAGGGCTGGTAAACTTTATAATGGTTCAGTTGTAACTTCATCAGAAGAGTTTATCAAAAGCTATTTAGCACGCTTTGGTTATGCAAATGCTGAAGTAAGAACAATTCCTGAAGTTGACGAAGAAAACAAAGAAGTAAAATTAACTTTATCAGTAAATCCTGGTAAACGCGTTTATGTGCGCCGAATCAATGTTGCAGGTAATGCAAATACAGCTGATGAAGTAGTACGTCGTGAAATGACTCAGCTTGAAGGTGGTTGGTTATCAAATCAATCATTAGAGCGTTCAAAAATTCAAATACAACGTCTAATGTATATGGAAAGCGTCGAATTTGATGTTACTCCTGTGCCAGGTAAAGATGATCAGGTTGATGTTGATTTCTCAGTTAAAGAGCAATCTGCTGGTAGTTTCAATGCGGGTCTAGCGTACGGTTCATATTACGGACTGCAATTTAACATCGGTATAAGTGAATCTAACTTCTTAGGTTCAGGTAACCAAGTTGCATTTAACATTAATACATCAACTGGTTCAGAGGCTGTTAGCTTATCACATACAGACCCTTACTTTACGCCAGACGGTGTCAGTTTAGGTAATCGTATTTTCTATCGTAATTATGATGCAAGTAAGTTTAGTCTTGTTGAATATAAGAGTACTTCATACGGTATTGGTAGCAATTTGGGCTTCCCAATTGATGCAATTAACCGTATTAACTTTGGTGTGACCTTAAGTAAAGAAGAGCTGTCGCAGTTATCTGAATATGAACAAACACGTATTATGCGTGAAACCTTCTTAGACCCAGAAGATCCAGATGCAGGTTTTGATTTCACTAAGCTAGAGTTGAGTCTTGGTTGGTCAAGAATGACGTTAAACCGAGGTTTATTCCCAACTGCGGGCTCTAAACAAACATTAACACTTAAAGGGACTACACCTGGTTCTGATTTGACTTACTTTAAAGTTAATTATGATTCTAAGTTTTATTGGCCAATTAGTAATGATCATAAATGGTCATTTATGACTCGAGCGGCATTTGGTTATGGTAATGGCTATGGTACAACTAATGGTTATGACCAAATATTGCCTGTTCAGGATTTCTTTAGAATTACAGAATCTGAATTACGTGGTTTTGATAGAAATACGATCTTACCAAGAGCGATTGTTCGTGGGCCAACTTGTCTTCCTGGTACCCCAGGGCCTGATGGTTCTACAAGTTGTATTGGCGGTGATCCAACGTTTGACCAAATTAGCACAGCAGGTCGCATCGGTGGTAACGCTAAAGCACTTGCTGGTTTAGAGTTAATTGTACCAACACCATTTTTAGATGACGATAATACTAGCTCAGTTAGAACGAGTTTCTTTGTAGATGCCGCAAATGTTTGGGATACAGAGTTTGATGTAGATCGTTTCTCTAATTTATCGCCAGATGAAAAAGCAAAACTGAACGATTACTCAGATCCATCAAGGTTCCGTGTAGCGACAGGTATGTCGATTCAATGGATATCTCCTATGGGGCCAATGGTTATAAGTTTCGCTTATCCACTTAAAAAAGAAGAAGACGACGAAACTAAATCGATTAGCTTTAATATAAGTAATACTTTTTAACCGAATTTTTAAAGGAATTTATTGTGAACAAAATAATTAAATCAAGCATATTCGCAACTATGATGTTAAGCGCTTCATCAGCTGTTATGGCACATAACGTAGCTGTAATTGATATGCAACAAATTTTCAGTCAATTACCTCAAATGAGCACTATTGAGCAAACGCTACAAGCTGAATTTGCAGAACGTCGTCAAGAAATTGAAAAGTTACAAGGCGATATTCGTTTTGAAGCTGAAAAATTTAAACGTGAAAGTGCAACTATGAGCAAAGCTCAAAAAGATGCTCTGACTGAAAAATTACAAAAAATGCAAAAAGATTTTACTGCTAAAGCACGTCCTTTAGAGCAAGAGATTAAATTACGTCAAAACCAAGAGTTAGCTAAAGTTCAAGCGCTTGTTTTACAAGCTGTTGAGACTGAAGCGAAAGCGAGTAAGATTGATGAAGTTAAAAATAAAGCTGCGTTAGTTTATTTTGATGCTAAAAAGATTAAAGACATTTCTTCTAAAATTATCGAAAGAGTAAGCAAACTTAAATAATGCAGCATTTTACATTAGCCTATTTGGCTGAATATTTAGGCGCAGAATTAGTTTGTGCACATAAAGAGAAAGACACTTTAGAAGCGGGCAAGTTAGAAATAACGCGCATCGCGACTTTAGAGACAGCTCAAAGTGGACAAATTAGTTTTTTAGCGAATAAAAAATACCGAAAACAACTTGATACAACTCAAGCAAGTGCTGTTATTTTGACGGATGCTGATACTCAGTATTTTGATGGTAACAAACTTGTTTTAGCAAACCCATATTTAGCTTATGCAAAACTTGCACAGCTAATGGACACAACACCTCAGTCAGCTAATGGTGTACATGCAACCGCTGTGATCCACAGCGATGCTATTGTGAGTCCAAGTGCTTCTATTGCTGCTAATGCGGTAATTGAAGCGGGTGCTATAGTTGGCGATGATAGTCAAATAGGGCCAGGTTGTTTTATTGGTGAAAAAGCTAAAATAGGTTCTAATTGTAAAATTTGGGCTAATGCAACTATCTATCATGAAGTAGAGCTGGGTGATAACTGTATTATTCATTCAAATACAGTTTTAGGGTCTGATGGTTTTGGTTTTGCGAATGAGCAAGGCCAATGGGTTAAAATCCCTCAGCTAGGTTCTGTCATTATTGGTTCTAATGTAGAAATAGGTTCAAGCACAACAGTTGATCGTGGTGCTTTAGGTAATACTGAAATACATTCTAATGTAATAATCGATAATCAATGTCAAATTGCGCACAATGTTGTAATCGGTCAAGGTACCGCCATGGCGGCGTGTTCGGTAATTGCTGGTAGCACTAAGGTCGGCCAGTATTGTCAAATTGCAGGTTTATGTGGCATAAATGGTCATATTGAAATTTGTGATAGCGTGATATTAACAGGCATGGCTATGGTAACTTCGTCAATTACTGAGCCTGGGGTTTATTCTTCAGGTATACCACATGGTAAAAATAGAGATTGGCGTAAACAAATGGCGCATTTACGTCATATTGGTGATATGAATAAAAAAATTAAAGAGCTAGAAAAAATAACAGCTACTTTAGTTAAAGTTGAATAAAAGGAATCGTATTTTGACTAAAGAATTAAATAGCTTCGATATTCAAGAGATAATGGCTTTATTACCACACCGTTATCCAATGCTATTGGTTGATAAAGTTGTCGATTATGAACCAGGTAAATATTTACATGCAATTAAAAATGTGACTGCTAATGAGCCTGTATTTACGGGTCACTTTCCCGAACAGCCAATTTTCCCTGGCGTGATGATTTTAGAAGCAATGGCTCAAGCAACTGGTTTATTAGGCTTTAAAACGACACAAGGTCGTGCTGATAATGAACTATACTTATTTGCTGCAATAGATAACGCAAGATTTAAGCAACCTGTTTATCCTGGTGATACCATGCATTTACATGTTGATTTTATAAAAGAACGTCGTAATTTGTGGAAGTTTAATTGTGAAGCAAAAGTAGACGGCAAGGTTGTTTGTACTGCTGAATTAATGTGTGCTAGAAGAGAGTTATAAGCGTGATCCATTCCTCTGCGATTATTGAGCCCGGTGCTCAACTTGGTAAAAATGTAAAAGTAGGTCCTTGGAGCTACATAGGTAATGATGTTGTGATCGGTGATGATTGTATCATTGAGTCGCATGTTGTTATTAAGGGCCCATCTGTTATAGGTTCCGGTAATCATATATTCCAATTTGCGTCTGTTGGTGAAGCTTGCCAAGACAAAAAATATGATAACGAACCTACAAAACTCATTATCGGTGATAATAATGTTATTCGTGAGTGTGCAACGATACATAGAGGCACAATTCAAGACGAAGGCATTACTAAAATAGGTAGTAATAACCTATTTATGGCTTATACCCATGTTGCCCATGATTGTGTGATTGGCGATAACTGTATATTTGCAAACAATGCAAGTGCGGCTGGGCATGTACATGTTGGAGATTGGGTGATCCTTGCAGGTAATGCAGGAATACATCAATTTTGTCATGTAGGTTCACATGCGTTTGTTGGTATGTATTCAGGTATTAACAAAGATGTACCACCATTTGTTACAACCATTGGCACACCAGCTAAAACTGTTTCAATCAATACTGAAGGCATGAAACGCAGAGGTTTTGAGTCTGATGAGATTATGGCAACACGTCGTGCCTACAAGACCGTTTATAGAAAAGGTTTAATGGTTAATGAAGCTATTGAACAAATGGCTGATGATATTGCAAAATACCCAGCTGTGAAAATGTTTGCTGACTTTATTAAAAACTCGGGTCGAGGCATTACACGATAGCATATACTTGTAGCCTTATTTGGGATACAAGTAGAACTATCAAAAAGCCCACTTCGTGGCAACTTTCTAGCTTGATGTTGTGAGGGCCTTCCTCACAACAAGCCACGAAATGATTCATTACACTCCAACATAAAAGAATCCATAACAGTGATAAAACCATTACGTATAGGCATTATAGCCGGAGAACATTCAGGTGATATTTTAGGTGCAGGTTTAATCAAAGCCATTAAAGCAATTAACCCTAATGTGCAATTTGAAGGTATTGCTGGACCAAGAATGAAAGCATTAGGATGCCACTCTCATTTCGCGATGGAAGAATTAGCTGTCATGGGGATTTTTGAAGTTCTACCTAAACTTAAGCGCTTACTTAAAATCAAAAAAGAAATGGTACAGCACTTTATTGATAATCCACCAGATGTATTTATTGGAATTGATGCACCCGATTTTAATTTAAGAGTTGAAAAACCTTTAAAAGAAGCGGGTATTAAGACTGTTCAATATGTGAGCCCTTCAGTTTGGGCATGGCGAAAAAAGCGTATTTTTAAAATTGCTGATGCAACTAACTTAGTATTAGCCTTATTACCATTTGAAAAATCATTTTATGATGAACATCAAGTTCCTTGTCATTTTGTCGGTCATACACTTGCTGATGAATTACCGCTAGAAGTTGATCAAACCGGTGCCAGAGAGTCGTTAGGACTATCAAATACAGATAAAGTATTGGCTTTATTACCAGGCAGTCGAGGTTCTGAAGTTAAAGTGCTTAGTGAGCCCTATATTGAAGCTGCTAAATTATTGAAGAAAAAAATTCCAGAATTAAAAATTGTAGTGCCATTTGTAAATGATAAAAGAAAAGAAGAGTTTACCGAATTTGCTAATAAGTTAACTCCTGAACTTGATTTTATTATGCTAGATGGTCAATCTCGTGAGGCGATGCAGGCAGCAGATGCCATATTATTGGCATCGGGTACCGCAACTTTAGAGGCAATGTTCTTTAAAAAGCCGATGGTTGTGGGATATAGATTAAAGCCGCTAACGTATCATTTGTTAAATACCTTTTTTACTTTTGATATTAAGCACTTTTCACTGCCAAATTTATTAGCTGATGCTCCTTTAGTACCTGAGTTCTTTCAAAAAGATTTAACAGCCCAGAACTTAGTTGAAAAGCTTGAACCTTACTTATTAGAAGATCAAAATGAACTTAAATCGACTTTTATGTCAATGCATGAGAATTTGCGATTAGATGCAAGTAATGAGGCTGCAAAAGCGGTGTTAAATTTAATTGAAAATGGTGTTCACTAATGGAAATATTACGTCCAAATACAAATTTAATAGCAGGCGTAGATGAAGTTGGTAGAGGGCCTTTAGTGGGAGATGTTGTTACTGCTGCTGTCATTTTAGATCCAAACAAACCTATTGTAGGTTTGGCTGATTCAAAAAAGTTGACTGATAAAAAACGTCAAGCTCTTGCGATTGAAATAAAAGAAAAAGCATTGTGTTTTTGTATAGCCAGAGCAAATATAGATGAAATTGATGAACTTAATATTTTACATGCCACTATGTTAGCAATGAAGCGTGCAGTTGAGGGTTTAGCAATACCTGCTGAATTTGTTTTTATTGATGGTAATAGATTACCTGATATCTCTATTCCAGCCCAAGCTATTGTAAAAGGCGATACTTTAGTTGCAGAGATAAGCGCAGCTTCAATCTTGGCTAAAGTTGCACGTGATGGTGAAATGATTGAGTTAGATAAAGAGTTTCCGCAATATGGATTTGCAGGCCACAAAGGCTATCCAACAAAAGCACATTTAGCAGCACTTGAAGAACACGGTATTACAGCGCATCATAGAAAAAGCTTTAAACCGGTTAAAAAAATAATAGAAATGCAGGCTAAATAGGATCATTACTCGATTATGACTCAACCTAATTTTGTTCATTTACGTGTCCATAGTGATTTTTCATTAGTAGATGGATTAGGTAAAACAAAACCCATAGTGGCCAAAGCGGCAGAAATGAACATGCCCGCTTTAGCAATTACAGATCAAATGAACTTATGTGGTTTAGTGCGTTTTTATGGTGCAGCTCATGGCGCTGGCATTAAACCGATAGTGGGTGCAGACTTTTGGCTTCAATCACCTGAATTTGATGGTGAAGTATGTAGGTTAACCGTTTTAGCTAAAAATAATGTCGGTTATAAAAATTTAACTATTTTGATTTCAGAAGCATATTTGCGTGGGCATGTCCAAAATCGCGCTATGGTTGACAGAGATTGGTTGGTTAAACATAAAGAAGGTTTGATATTACTTTCAGGCGCAAAAGATGGTGACTTAGGCAAAGCCTTACTCAAAAATCAAGTTGAAAGTATTGAATCTATTACGGACTTTTATCAAACTCATTTTGAAGATCATTATTATATTGAACTTGTTAGAACAGCAAGAGCACAAGAAGAAGAGTACTTACATAAAGCGGTACATCACGCTATTCAAACTAATTTACCTGTTGTCGCGACAAATGAAGTGGTGTTTATTGAACCTTCAAAATTTGATGCCCATGAAGTGCGAGTTGCTATTCATGACGGTTTTACCATAGATGATAAACGTCGCCCCAAAAGATTTTCACAACAACAATACTTCAAAACGCCAGAGGAAATGGCTGAACTGTTTTCTGATATCCCAGAAGCGCTTGAAAATACCGTTGAAATTGCAAAACGATGCAATGTTACTGTTCAATTAGGTACTTACTTTTTACCAGATTACCCAACGGGTGATTTAAATATTGAAGACTTTTTAATCAGGGTTTCAATAGATGGACTTGAAGAGCGCTTGGGGATTTTATTTCCGGATGAGCAAATCAGATCTGATAAGCGAGGTCCATATGATGATCGTCTAAAAGTTGAATTAGATGTAATCAATAATATGGGCTTCCCAGGATATTTCTTGATCGTTATGGAATTTATCCAATGGAGTAAAGATAACAATATTCCTGTCGGCCCTGGCCGTGGTTCAGGTGCTGGTTCTTTAGTCGCTTATGCATTACAAATTACCGATCTTGATCCGCTAGAATTCGAATTACTATTCGAACGTTTCTTGAACCCTGAACGTGTTTCTATGCCAGATTTCGATATCGATTTTTGCATGGATCGCCGTGATGAAGTAATAGATCATGTTGCTGCATTATATGGTCGTGATGCGGTATCTCAGATCATTACCTTTGGTACTATGGCTGCAAAAGCGGTAATACGAGATGTAGGCCGAGTATTAGGCCACCCTTATGGTTTTGTTGACCGAATCTCAAAATTAGTGCCAGGTGATCCTGGTATGACATTAACAAAAGCATTTGAAGTAGAACCAAGGTTACCAGAAGCATATGATGGTGATGATGAAGTTAAAGAACTTATCGACATGTGTCGTATTCTTGAAGGTTGTAACAGGAACGCCGGTAAACATGCCGGTGGTGTTGTTATTTCACCAACAACCATTACAGATTTTGCGGCGCTATATTGTGATGATGAAGGTAAGTTTCCAGTAACTCAATTTGATAAAAACGATGTTGAAACAGCGGGCTTAGTTAAATTCGATTTCTTAGGATTACGTACACTAACGATTTTACAATGGGCCGTAGATATGGCCAATGTAAGACTCACTCGTGAAAATAAAGAACATATCGATATTACCACCATTCCACTTGATGATAGAAAAAGCATTGAGTTATTGTTAAGAGCGGAAACCACCGCTGTATTCCAGTTAGAATCACGTGGTATGAAAGATTTGGTTCGAAGATTACAACCTGATTGCTTTGAAGATATGATTGCATTGGTTGCATTATTTAGACCGGGACCACTTCAGTCAGGCATGGTTGATAACTTCATTGAACGTAAGCATGGTCGTGAAGAAGTATCTTATCCAGATGCAACTTGGCAACATGACTCATTACAGCCAATTCTAGAGCCTACTTATGGTATTATTTTATACCAAGAACAAGTAATGCAAATTGCACAGGTTTTATCGGGTTATTCTCTTGGTGGCGCCGATATGTTACGTCGCGCCATGGGTAAGAAAAAACCTGAAGAAATGGCCAAACAGCGTACAACCTTTGAAGAAGGGGCTGTAAATAATGGTGTTGATGGCGAATTAGCCATGAAAATATTCGATTTGGTAGAAAAATTTGCCGGATACGGATTTAACAAATCTCACTCAGCTGCATATGCACTTGTTTCTTATCAAACACTTTGGATGAAAACCCATCATCCAGCGGAGTTTATGGCGGCGGTTATGTCGGCTGATATGGATAATACCGATAAAATTGTCACACTTGTAGATGAGTGTGAAAATATGAATATGCCTTTATTACCACCTGATGTAAATTGTGGTTTATATAAATTCACAGTGAATTTACAAGGCCAAATTGTATATGGTTTAGGTGCAATTAAAGGGGTTGGTGAAGGCCCAGTTGATACAATTTTAGAATCCAGAGCCAGAATAGGACAATTTAAAGATTTATTTGATTTCTGTGCCAATATAGATCAAAAACGCCTTAATAAACGCGTTATTGAAAAATTGATTATGGCAGGTGCATTAGATAGTTTAGGTCCAGCCCTACCAAAATCAAAAGATAAAAGTGCGATACAAGGTGCACGTGCCACTTTAATTGCTAGTTTGCCTGATGCTATTAAGTCCGCTACGCAACATAATAAAGCACAAGCGTTAGGGCAAGATGATTTATTTGGCTTATTAGCGACAGAGCCTGAGGATGTTGCGCAAGCATTTGTACATGTGCCTCGTTTTTCTGATAATGAGTGGCTTGAAGGTGAAAAAGAAACTTTAGGACTTTATTTAACGGGTCATCCGATTAAGCAGTACAGAAAAGAGCTAAAACACTACATTAGCGGTAGATTAGTCGATTTGCAGCCTACAGAGCGCGATGTGCAGACAACTGTCGCTGGTTTGGTGATAAGTACACGAGTTTTGATTAATAAAAAGGGAAAACGATGGGGCTTAATCACGTTAGATGATAAAAGTGCCCGCATGGATGTTCGTTTTTTTCCAGAACAGTTTGAAACTTTCGAAGAATTGTTACAAAATAACAATATCTTGGTGATATCTGGACAGGTCAGCTTTGATAACTTCTCCGGAGGCCTTACAATGACGGCTCGGGAAGTATGCAAGATAGAACAGGTACGTGAAAAACGCATTCGAAATATAAAAATGAAAGTGAAAATGCAAGATGTTGATGGTAAGTTCTTCGATAAATTGCAAAATGTACTTGAACCTTATAAATACGGAACTTGTCCTATCATTATAGAATATGAACGCCCGGATATAATTTCGGTGCTTTCATTAGGAACCCAATGGTGCGTAACGCCAAGTGATGACTTATTACATAGGTTAGGTCAGTTGGCGGCGCAAGATATAGATTTAGAATTTTAACTAGTTAGGTCTTTTAGAGCATGAGTCTCAATTATCTGGATTTCGAACTTCCAATCGCAGAATTGGAAGCAAAAATTGAAGAATTACGTAGTATTGGTAACGTTGGTGAGTTAGATCTGAGTCTTGAAGACGAAGTCGGTCGCTTAAAAGAAAAAAGCACTGAATTAACCAATAAAATATTTTCAGAGTTAGGTGCATGGCAAGTACAGCAATTAGCTCGTCATCCATTGCGTCCGTATACTCTTGATTATATTAATCATATTTTCACTGAGTTTGATGAATTATGTGGTGATCGTGCTTTTGCTAATGATCCTGCAATTATCGGTGGTATTGCACGTTTAGATGGTGAACCAGTTATGATAATTGGTCATCAGAAAGGTCGTGATACTGCAGAAAAAATCAAACGTAACTTTGGCATGCCAAAGCCTGAAGGCTACCGTAAAGCATTACGTTTAATGGAAATGGCAGAGCGTTTTAATATGCCAATTATCACTTTTATCGATACACCTGGTGCTTATCCTGGTGTCGGTGCTGAAGAGCGCGGTCAAAGTGAAGCTATCGCTAAAAACCTTAAAGTGATGGCTGGTCTTAAAGTGCCAACTATCTGTACTGTTATTGGTGAAGGTGGTTCTGGTGGTGCATTGGCTATTGGTGTTGGTGACCGCGTAAATATGCTGCAATACAGTACTTATTCCGTAATCTCTCCAGAAGGTTGTGCATCAATCCTTTGGAAAAGTGCAGAAAAAGCACCTTTAGCTGCAGAGGCGATGGGTGTAACAGCAGATCGTGTTAAAGAGCTAGATTTAATCAATAGCATTATTGATGAACCTCTCGGCGCAGCGCATCGTAACCATGAAGTGATGGCTAAAAACTTAAAGGCACAATTAAAACGTGATTTATCTGATCTTAAAGCACTTTCTACTGATGAAATGCTTGAGCAAAGATATGATCGTTTAATGTCATTTGGCTATTGTTAATGAATAGACTGCTTAAGGCAGTCTTTTTATGAAAGCTTCCAAAATATATCAAACGTTCAGTAATGTCGTATTACAAAAGCTGAAAACTATAAAGCCACATTCAAATTCTTTGACTGTGGCTTTGTCAGGTGGGGTAGACTCAGTTGTGCTACTTCATTTGGCGAACTCCTTTCAAGAAAACCATCCTGAGATATCTATTAGCGCAATTCATGTTGATCATGGATTGAGTGATAATGCAAAAAGTTGGCAATTATTTTGTACACAACTGTGCCAAAAATTAGAAATTCCATTAAAAATAGCTGAAGTTGAAGTTGTTAAAAAAACCAGACAAAGCCTTGAAGCAGTTGCAAGAGAGCAGAGATATTTAGCTTTATTTGAGCTATCAGACCCTACAAGTATTATTTTATTAGGGCAGCATCAAGATGATCAAGTTGAAACTTTTTTACTGCAATTAAAAAGAGGATCAGGCTTAGCTGGTTTAAGTGCAATGGCAAGTCTAAGTATGCAACAAGGGCGTTATTTATTAAGGCCTTTATTAAATACCTCAAGAGCACAGATTGAAAGTTTTGCTACTGATTTTACAATTAATCATATTAATGATGAATCAAATGATGATAAAAGCTTTGATCGAAATTATTTACGTCATGATATTGTGCCTCAATTAAATGAGCGCTTCAGGGGATTTAATTCTTGTGTTTCACGCAGTGTTGAATTGCTTCAGCAGCAGCAAGCTTTAATTGATGAAATATCACAATCGGACTTAATACAAGCGTATAGTTTATCTCAAGCTAAAGAAGCCAAAGTAATACCTGTATCATTTTTATCTTCGTTATCTTTTGCGAGACAGGCAAATTTAGTCAGATATTGGCTCGGACAACATAACCTTTTAATGCCCTCAAAAGTCATTTTAGATCAAATATTAAATCAAGCAATTAACGCGAAAATCGATGCGAAAATATGCATTCAATTAGGCCGACACACAATACAAAGGTTTAGAAATGAACTTTATATCGTAGGCCTATCTGAAGCTATTTTAGATATGTTTGATTGTGATCTTGAAACTGTGCCATTAAGCAATGGTACGCAGTTGAAGAAATGTCAGGGAAAAGGCATTAGAGATATTAAGTCAAATGAAACGCTTAACATTCGTTTTTCGGCACTTAAAACACGAATTAAACCAAAAAACAAACCTGGTAGTAATACTGTTAAGCATTGGCTAAAAGATGCAAAAGTACCTCCTTGGCAACGAAATAGTGTGCCATTGATTTATTATGGTGACACTTTGGTACAAGTGGTTGGCTATTTTATAAATGACGATTATGCAGATGAACTAGGCGTATTCTGGCAATTAAAAGAAGATAATAACAATGAGAACAAGTGAACAAGTCGGAAAGTCAATTATTTCACAAGCGTATATAGGTTTAATCATATCGCTAATTGTTATTTGTGTGATGTGTTTTTCAAGCGAAGTATTTTTATTTGCCATAATAAATGGCGTGATTGCAGGTAAATTAACATCACTATTTTTATTATTCTATTGGCGAGGTAAAGGAGGCAGCTTTTTTGTGATCGCACTTATTAGCCCACTAATAGCCATTGTCATGACAAGCCTACCTAATTTTATTTCTTTATTTCAATTGGTCAGCGCTTACTTTTTAGGTGCGTCAGCGTTATTAATGTTTTATGGCTTAACGGATAAAAAATAG
>Ga0209396_1002260_pt1 | contig 20431 bp, 17 predicted proteins | sample GOMGulsemesocosm_6_FD_184638 | JGI IMG/M metagenome (GOLD analysis project Ga0209396, IMG submission 184638) | Methane-oxidizing microbial communities from mesocosms in the Gulf of Mexico - GOM8C Gulf of Mexico (SPAdes) (version 2) | ecosystem: Environmental > Aquatic > Marine > Cold seeps...
TGGTTCTTCTTTTTCTATGGCATTACGCAGTTTCTTAATGTTAATTGGTGGCTTAATAATGCTCTTGGTAACGAACCTAAAGCTCACTTTAATTGTTATTTTTTGTGTGCCTTTAATTTTATTACCTATGATGATCTATGGTAAAAAGGTCAGAAAACTCGCAGCTAGCTCTCAAGATGCCATTGCCGATATAGGTACCTATGCCGGCGAAATTATTCAAAACATCAAGGTAGTGCAAAGCTATACCCACGAAAATCGTGAACAACAAGCTTTTGCTGGAGAAGTAGAAAAAGCATTTATTGTCGCAAAACGACGTGTTAAACAACGCTCATTTTTGATTGCCATTGTAATTTTCCTAACCTTTGGTGCCATCAGTGGCATGTTATGGGTTGGTGGCATGGACGTATTACAAGGTAAAATGACAGGTGGTGAATTAGGTGCTTTTGTCTTCTATGCCATTATGGTGGCGATGTCTGTTGCCACAGTTGCCGAAGTTTATGGTGAACTACAACGTGCGGCGGGATCAGCTACACGATTATTAGAACTGTTAAAAATTGAAAGCGAAATAACTGAACTTGCTGTACCTGACAATATTATTACTGACCAAAAATCTGCCATTATTAATTTTGAAAACGTCAACTTTTGTTATCCATCCCGACCTGATAGTGCAGCATTAAAAAATATTAATTTAAGTATACCGACAGGAAAAATTGTTGCTTTGGTTGGTCCTTCTGGCGCAGGAAAAACAACCTTATTTGAACTTCTACAACGATTTTATGATCCTCAACAAGGCATCGTTTCATTTAATGAAACTGACATTACGCAACTAAAACTCACCGATTTACGTCATGAAATGGGTATGGTACCGCAGCATCCAATCTTATTTAGTTCTGATGTGTGGCATAACATCCGTTATGGTAATCCAGACGCCAGCGACCAAGATGTAATCAATGCCGCGAAACGCGCGCATGCACATGAATTTATTGAAGCGTTACCTGAAGGTTATAGCAGTTTCTTGGGAGAACAAGGTGTACGTCTTTCTGGTGGTCAAAAACAACGAATTGCTTTAGCTCGCGCCATATTAAAAGACCCTAGTGTATTATTACTTGATGAGGCCACTAGTGCTTTGGATGCTCAGAGTGAACACCACGTACAGGCGGCATTAAACGAGTTAATGATAGACCGTACAACTTTGATTATTGCACACCGTTTATCAACGGTTATTCATGCCGATATGATTATCGTTATGGACCAAGGTGAAATAGTGGCTACGGGTGACCACAAATCACTCATGACATCTTCGACCTTATATCAACGCCTTTGTGAATTACAATTTGATAACGTTATTGAGCAAGAGTAAATATAACATTGGTTATTAACAATATTTGTGATCGGGCAACTAAATGAAACAATTTATATTTTAAAAGATAAATCATAACGTTAAATAGGCAATGGTAATTCTTTATGACCTATTTAACGTTATTTAACAAGCATATTACAAAGCACTAGGTGCTCGAATATACAACTTCACTGGATTCATACGGTTCCAAACATTCATCGTTTTAAAAGTATCCTGTTGATTCACAGCCGCTAAACAATTTGCGTTGTCAGAACAGGATTTGCCACTCAAACGTGAGCCTGTGCCTGACGAATTATAAATTCCCAAATCTTTAATCAGGCTTAAATTTTCATTTAAGAAATTATCAATCGTCGCTACAATTTCTATTCTTTCTATTGAATCATCAACTTCAATTTTCTTTGCTATTGCTGCAGTCTTTCCTGATTCCAATTGCACTAAACGTTCTGCGGCTTCAGGAACTGAGCTTGCGGCATGTTGATATAATAATTTCGCATCTTCAACTTTAACGCTACCCGTTAAGCCTTCTTCATATATTGATGCCAATATAAAGGCTGCTTGTTGATTACCTGCTGATATGGCTTGCATCAGCCATTTTTCAGAAAGTGCATAATCTTGCTCTACCAGTTCACCTTGTGCATATAAAACTCCTAACTGTACCGAAGCGTGGCTTACACCTTTATTGGCTAAATTGCTCAGTAGTTTCAGCCCTTTCTTGGTGTCTTTTTTAGTACCTCTGCCTTGTAGATACATGTAAGCTAGTGATGCTTTTGCCCCATGTTTTCCCTGCGCTGAAGCTTTTTTAAACCATTTAATAGCCAATTTAGCTTTGATCTTAGTACCATAACCATTGAGGTATAAATTTGCCAAAATCTCCTGTGCATCGGCACTACCATTTTTTGCAAATTTTTTATATTTCTTAAATTGTGCAGTACATTCTTTACTATCACAGCCATAAACATCAATTGCTGATGCATATTGCGGTAACCAAAGTAATAGCACCACCAATAACGCCCTTTTCATAATTGACATGTTATTTCCTTATCCTATTTTTTAATTATTCTAAATCCAAAAACCACATTAAGAACAATTAATATATACCATAGTGACTAATTTGTAAGCAGCTGATGTTTTGTAACTATATGTGAAAGATGAGAGTTGTAATATATTCAATACACGTTATAGCGTTTTCACCATATATAAACAATTTTCTAAAGGCAACTCATCCGGATACGGGGTGAAATTGAAACCAAACGATTGATAGGATTTAATCGCTGCTTGATTATGCTCGAAAACAAAGAGCGAACTTTCACTTACCGCTAGAACTTTACTGCCGACTTGAAGAAGTTGAGTCATTAATTGTGCCGCCAGTCCTTGACCTCTATGGCTGGGGTTAACAACTAAACGCCCTAAATGGCAGCGTGCTAAACGTAAATAATATTGACCAAACGCTAAAACATTTTCTTCATCATCAACGAGTACAAATGAACTTAAAGACTCCATATTTAAGTCTTCTGAAAAACTTTCTAGATCAAATGGATATCTAAAATTTGGCCCTGACCAAAGATTAAACTCTTGCTCATTGGTAAACCATTTCATAACGGTTAATAAGTGCTTATTTTCTACAGTATTCAATCTCATCATTTCATTACCTATTACAACTTGATGTTCACTATATCGAGATTATTTCATGAATCAACAATCACAAAATATTTCTGCTATGCTCGTAACAAATATTACTTAGCTTTATCACGTTATACTACATGCCCAATAAAATAGACGATTCCATTTGTCCGCTATGCCAAATTTCCAATAAGTGTGAGGTGAACTCGCCTCAATCTTGCTGGTGCATGACCGCAAATATACCACCAGCATTACTTGATAAGGTCCCTAAAAACCTGTCGGGTCAAGTATGTATTTGCCAAAAATGTATTGATGAATTTAATCAAACACAAGAATAAACTCTCTAAATTGCGAGCACAAAATGAACGAATTATTTCCAGAAATAGAACCTTTCCACCATTTTTTATTAACAGTTAGTGACAATCATCAACTCTATGTTGAGCAATGTGGCAACCCAAATGGTCAACCCGTGGTATTTTTACACGGAGGACCTGGTGCTGGTTGCTCGGCTAATGACCGTCGTTTTTTTAATCCTGAAAAATATCATATTATATTATTTGATCAACGAGGTTGTGGGCGCTCGCTACCGCACGGCAGTTTGGAGGATAATGAAACCAATATTTTAGTGACTGATATTGAGAAACTTCGTCAGCACTTAAATATCAAACAGTGGCATGTTTTTGGTGGTTCATGGGGCTCAACATTATCATTAGTCTATGCTCAAACATGTGCCAGTAGTGTCAGCGCTTTAATATTAAGAGGAATATTTTTGGGCCGGCCTGAAGACACCCAGTGGGCATTTAACGGTGGTGGTGGTACACGTATTTTTGCCGATTATTGGCAAGATTACTTAGATAATTTACCTGTGGGGGAAAAGAATCCAGGAGTTAAATCCGCCTATAAAATAATGATAGGTGATGATAAAGCTGCAGCCAGAAAAGTGGCACAAGCTTGGGCAAAATGGGAAATACGTTGTTGCACGCTAGAGCCTAATGAGGAATTTGTCGCTGCATTAACCGACGAAGATACTTGCTGGACACTCTCTAGGCACGAAGCACATTATATGGCACACGACTGTTTTTTAACGGAAAATCAAATACTCGCCAATTGTCATAAGATAGCAAATATACCTACCATCATTGTTCATGGCCGTTATGATATCGTCTGCCCATTTGATAATGCTTGGTTATTACATCAACAACTCCCACAGTCTACATTGGTGATCAGTAAAACCGCAGGGCATGCTTCTATTGAACCTGAAACAAGACATCACTTAATTGCCGCAACTAATCAAATGTTAGGGTTATAAAACATCACCATAAGTTTGCCCCATGAGCATTTTTGTTTAAGTGGTATTTAAGTCATACGAATTAAGTAGTTGCTCGGTGTAACTTTCATATGTTTTTTAAACATATAAATAAATGCTGAGCTTGATTCATAACCTAGATTAATAGCGATGTTGCCAACACTGTCCCCCATATATAACTGCTTAATAGCAATTTGAATACTTAAACGTTGCTTCCATTCGCTATAGGTTATACCCGTTTCTCTTTTGAATGTACGCGAAAGTGTTCTCACTGAAGCGCCAACAAATTTTCCCCACGAATTTAAATCTGTTTTTAATGCCGGGAATTTTTGTAAACGGCTGACGATTTCCTTTAAACGCTTGTCTTTGGGGTAAGGCAACTGTAAGTCGATAGGTTGTGCTATTGCTATTCTGTCACGAATTAACCTTAATAAGCGTCCTTCTGTACTTTGCCACTGATAACCCTTTTCAACAGTTTTTGCTTCACTTAGTAGCGCTTTTAAAAATGGCGATACACGCAGCACTTGGCAAGACAATGAAATATCTTTCATTTCCTTATGCTCTATATATAAACTTGTTAAGTCCACATCTGTGGAGGTGATTATTTCATGGTCTATATTAGCAGGTACCCATACTCCCTGCTCTGGAGGGATTAAATAGCGTCCTTGTTCCGTAATAACTGCCATTACACCATGCTTTGCATAAACAAATTGTCCCCAACTATGTTGATGTTTTTCCACCCACGTATTAACGACCAACTGTCGATTAACCACAACTATCGGCTGGGCTAAGGGCATATTTGATTCATCAGATGCTGTCACTCGATTATAATTTGGCATATTATCTACATACAAAGTCTTTTATTGGCTATTAAGTCATTTAGTTTTTACTATAAAATGCTAAACATCAAGCTTTGGTGATAACTTTTAGTGGAATAGAAATATGACGATTGAATTAATAATCTTATTCAGTGTATTGGGTATATTTGTTGGACTAATGTCAGGACTGTTTGGAATTGGTGGTGGTGGCATTATGGTGCCTTTATTCACATCGATATTTATCAGTTACGGTATCGCTGTTGAAAGTCCCGTTCATATTGCATTAGGTACATCGATGACGGCAATAATATTCACTTCATTATCTAGTGCTTGGGCGCATCATAAATATAATAATGTTAATTGGTTTGTTGTTAAAAGTATGGCTCTAGGCATCGCTTTAGGTGCATTCTTAGCGACTTTTTTAGCGGTCATTATAAATTCTTTATATCTCGCCATCTTTTTCACAGCGTTTATGTTTTATGTCGCCATTAAAATGTTTATGCATTCCTCGACAACTCCGGAAAAAAAGTTACCCAATAAAAGCCGATTATTTATGACAGGATACGGTATTGGTACCATATCATCGCTAGTTTCAATTGGCGGTGGCTCGTTAATGGTGCCATTTTTAGTGAATCGCAATATTGATGTAAAAAAGGCTATCGGCACTTCCGCTGCAATTGGCTTTCCTTTGTCCCTTGCTGGCAGCTTGGGGTTTTTAATCAATGATAATTCGTTAATGACAAATAACGAATATATTTATGGTCTGGTTCACCTGCCAGCGGCAATAACGATCTCAATTTTTACTGTGGTTTTTGCCCCATTAGGAGCAAAACTTTCCACTAAACTGCCGATAAAGTTGCTGAAAAAGCTATTCGCCATCTTGCTGTCTTTATTAAGTTTAAAAATGCTGTTTTTGGTATTGTCACAAACAAACTGATTTTTTTATATCATTGTAAACAATGATATAAAAAAACTATAAATCAGTGATATAGCGTTCTTTTACGCCAGCATCAAGGTTGTTTACGAATTCAGGACTTTCACCAGTATTGTTAGCAATTTCTTGACCAAAAGAAATTTTGATTTTTTCCAACCAACTATCCGATTGCCATGTTTTGCTACGTAGAAATGCTTTGCCACAATGAAAATAGGCATTAGTAACTTTTATTTCCATAACCAGTAAAGCATTATGTGATTTAGATGCCAGTGATTGACAAATTTTGTCGCCTTTTAATATCCGACAAGTACCATGAACCCGCAACGATTCAACGGTGCCCGGTACTAAAAAAATCAATGCAACCTTGTCATGCTCAACGATATTAGCTAAAGAAAAGGCTAATTTATTACCGCGCAGTTCAGGTATTAATAGCGTATTTTGATCAGTGACTTGCACAAAGCCTGCCTCATCTCCCTTTGGGGAAATGGTAGGAAAACCATCACTATCAACTGTTGACAACATCATTAATGGAGATGATGAAATAAAATGCGTCATGCGTTCATTTAAAAAAGAATAGATTTTTTTACTGGCGACAGGGTTTGGCTCTCCAATCGCGGCTCTTATATCAACAAAATTCTTTAATTCTTTCATTGGAAAAATGACTTCTCTATTAGTAAAAACGTATTCTAATGGAGATAAAATATTTGCTCAATCTATTAACTTGTTTATTTATTTTCTATATCTTAGTTTAGAAATTCTGTTTTATCTTGACGACTGTTGATGACATCATAAATGCTCAGTTGTTCCTGTTCTTTTGTTACCTTGAGTGTTATTCCTTCATGATTGAGTAACCATAATTTACGTTCAATCCCTCCTGCATACCCTGTTAATGAGCCATTAGAGCCAATAACACGATGGCATGGCACAATAATACTGATTGGATTCCTGCCATTAGCACCGCCAACAGCTTGTGAACCTTTTGGTTTATTTACTTTTTTGGCTATATCTAAATAAGTGGCACTTTCCCCAAAGGGAATTTCTGACAAACAGTGCCATACCGATTTTTGAAAATCGGTACCTTGTAGGTCAAGCGGCAAAGTAAAGACTTTGCGATCCCCTGAAAAATATTCCGCCAACTCTATTTGGCACTGCGCTGTTATTTCATTAGTTCGAATAGTATCTTGTTCTGCACCACAAAATATCACCTGTATTACTCCCGCATCAGAAGCTTTAAATTCAATAAGACCTAACGGGCTCTCAAAATAATCGGTATACATTACAGTTGACTCCATAATTGAAAAGTTAAATAACTACGCCATGGCGAAGCCTGTTTTTCTTCAAAATTTTCGCTAACGTTACCTAACGCCTTTTTAACACCTAGATCTCCACCCAGAAAAATATCAGGGTCACTTAAGCCACGCATTTGTGCATAATCCACAGTCCATGGTCCTATGCCTTTCAATTTTAACCATTGCTGTGCATCATTTGGGCTTTCATGTGAAACGTAATGCTGCGCAAGATTACGCAATGTTTGTTTACGCGAACCAGGAATTTTTAAGAATTCAAGATCACTGGTTGCAATAGCGCTAGCCGTCGGAAATATACGTCTATCTTGATCTTTCTCGCCAAGTTCAGCAACTAAAGTTGACACTAAATTACGTGCTGCAATAACTGAGATTTGCTGACCCAATATTGCGCGAATCCCAGCTTCAAACATATTCCAGATGCCCGGTAGCCGAACCCCTGCTCGTAGTGGGAAATCAGACGTCAAACAGTGGCGTAAATCCTTTTCTACAGCTTGCAGGTCAACGTCTAAATCTAATACTCGTCGAATGTTATTCACGATAGCTTTTAAGCAACTGATATCTGCTAACTCAATAACCACCTCAAACATGTTTTTGTCGGCAATATGAACAGCGGTAAAATTACCAATACAACCAAACCAATTGAATGTTCGCCCGTAGCTATGCTGATCACACCACTCAAGATTGTTAATTGCGCGAGTTGCTAAGGTATTTTGCATAAAAGACCAGTCAAAGGGGGGTCTATAGTATAATTTGAGTTTAATACCATTAAGTGTTGATACGGAAGATTTCCGCATCTTTGACGGTGTTAACTGTAACTGTGATTTAAAACAATCATTAAATCGACGAACGCTATCAAAACCACTCGCCAGTGCCACTTGTGTGATAGGTAATTTTGTTTGATGTAATAATTGCTTCGCAAATAAGCATTGTTGGTAGAGTGCATACGCTTTGGGCGACATACCAAGGTATTTATTAAACAGCTGACGTAAATAGCGATCGCTGATACCTAATCGAGAAGCTAATTGCGGTAACGAACCTTGCTGCAAGCTACCTTCATCAATCAAACGCATAGCACGGTCTAAGGTAGTATTAACTCCTTTCCATGCAGGTGAATTAGGTGCACTATCAGGTCGACAGCGTAAACATGGTCTATACCCTGCACTAGCACATTCAATTGCAGATGCGAAATAAGCAACATTTTCTTCCTTAGGAGGATATACAGGACAAATAGTACGGCAATATATACCTGTCGTTTTAACTGCAGTAAAAAATTTACCGTCAAAACGAGGGTCTCTTGACATTCGTGCCTTTTGACAAACCTTTACATCTAACACAAACAAACCAACTTACAGCAGAGCTATATAAAAATGATGTAATAATTATAGCGGGTTGAATAATGCAAACTAGCCGAAATCGGAACTGAATGTTAAAAAATGAGAACAATAAGGTTCATTTAATCGTTGTTCTCTCTTTTATTTTACCTGTGTCACACCGGTGTCGCTATGCTGACGTTGTGCTGACACCCTTACTAACCTAGGCTTACGATGTGTATTGAACTTTGGAGTTTATATGAGTGTCTCATCAGAAAAGTTAAAAAAACTACGCCAATATAATGGTTGGTCACAGGAACGTTTGGCTGAAATAAGTGGTTTGAGTTTAAGGACCATTCAAAGAATAGAAAATAATGCTAACGCGTCTCTTGAATCCCAGTTAGCCATTGCGACGGCTTTAAATATTCCACCAAGTGATCTTTTAGAAGATGATCAGATAACTGTTGGTGATGGTGGTATAAATTGGGGCGGGGCTACTGGCGTTTTACTATGTATTGGCCTTATGGCTTATCAATTTGTACTCACTGGTGTTTCATATTTTGAACCTTACAGCCTACTTTTAGTGTTGGTACTCACTATAGCTATGTCATTTATATCATTGGGCCTACAGAATGCAACTGCCACTTTTTCACTACTTCGTTGGGTTCTATTTTCACCAAAAAATGAGTTAAGTTTGCAAAGATATTTACCTCATTTAAATAAAATCATCCTTTATTGTCATACTGCAGGAGCGATTTCTACACTCGTTGGCATTATTGCCGTGTTTATGACCCCGGAATCATTTAACTATCAATATCAACCTCTTGCAAAATACCCTTTCACTATGGGGTTAGGTGTAGCTTTATTAACGTATTTATATTCATGTATGTTAGCCGAGCTTATTTTAAGACCATTAAAGCATCAAATTGAACGATTGCTCATCCAGCATACAAACGATCAAAGTAAGTCAAACAGCCAAAATTAAAATATACCTCTCAAGAGTAAATTATGTTTTATCCTTACCATCTTCGATGGAGTGATTATCTTGCTCCAAAATTAGCATTGTTATTCATTTTTCTATTTATGATTAACCCGTCGTTAGCTAGTTCCGATAACTTCCCTGCCTTTACATTAGATAAAAAATCTAGAATCTCATTATTAACACTAGAATTAAAAAAATCTCCAAAGATTGATGGAGTAACTGCAGATAATGTTTGGTCGCAAGTAGAGCTTATTGGCGAAATGCATCAAATATTTCCGGCTGAATACCAAGAAGCCCATTTTAGAAACCAAATAAAGGTCAGCCGTGATAAAAACAATTTATATATCATGGCTAACTTATACGATGACGATATAAAAAACATCAGTAGGAACGCCATGTCTAGGGGACAAAATATCCGCGAAGACGATTTTTTTGGTGTAATTCTCGACCCTTTCAATGATAAAACCAATGGTTATTATTTCTCCATAAACGCTAACGGCTTTAAAGAGGAAGGTTTAATAGCAAATAATCGTAAATATATGGGTGACTGGGATGGTATTTGGCATGCAAAAACCAGTATTCATAATGAATACTGGTCTATAGAAATAGCCATACCTTTCAAGTCTCTTTCATTTAACCAAAGCAATGCTGAGTGGGGTATTAATTTTGTTAGGCAAGTGAAACAACCAGAACAAACATATTACTGGTCTTCACATGGAAAAACGCCGACGCCGTGGGCTCCAGAACATGCAGGAAAGATAAATAACATGAGTGGAATATCTCAAGGGATAGGTCTAGATCTAAAGCTTTCAGCGAGCATATTTCAGCAAAAATATTTAAATGAAGCAAATAAAACATCTACTGAACCATCTTTAGATATTACTTTCAAACCAACACCTGCTATGACAACGTCACTCACTTTTAATACAGATTTTTCAGCAACAGAGATAGACCAACAACAAATTAATCTAACGCGCTTTTCATTATTCACTCCAGAAAAAAGAGATTTTTTCTTGCAAGGCGCTGATATATTTGAATTTGGTGATATTAGCGCAAATGCCAAACCTTTCTTCTCACGAAAAATGGGGTTATCTACGTCAGGCTCTCCTCTTAGTATCAACTTAGGTTCAAAAATAACGGGGCAACTAGATAATACTCGCTTTGCTTTTTTAGCCATTAATCAAGATTTATACGCTTCTTCGTCAAAAACGAATACCCTCGCCGTTTCTCGGTTAAACACTCAGTTAAATAACGAATTTTCAGCAGGTTTTATTTCAACTTATGGTGATCCAAACTCGGAAAATAATAGCTGGTTATTGGGTATCGATGGGCAGTATAGAAATAAGTCTTTTTTTGATGGTCAAGTATTTGAACTAAAAACATGGGCTCAAACAACGATTAATGAGAGAGAAAATAAAAATATCAAGGGTGATGCTTATAGTGTGGGTTTATATTTTCCCAATGAGCTGTTGAATGCCAAACTTGCTTATTCTTATATTGGTAGATCATTTGATCCTAGACTCGGGTTTATCAACAGAACCAATATTGAACAAATTGACGGTTGGTTAAGTATTGATAGTCCTTTTAAAGGCCGAGTAGTATCAAGCTCCTACCATACGATTAACTTTGATGTAGTTAAAGAAATCAACGGCTCAATCAGTTCAAAGTACTTATCTTTTGACCTTGTTGAGATCACGACTATGGCCCAAAATTATTTAAAATTGTCATACAAAAATGATTTTGAACATATTATTAATTCATTTTTATTGGTTGGAAAACTCACAGTTCCGAGCGGGAAATATCAAAATAGCCAATGGCAATTTTCAACGTCCTCCGATAGATCAAAGTTAGTTTCGTATGGCTTGCAGTGGTTAAAAGGTAGCTATTTCCATGGTGATGTGGATTATAAGGCTTTTGATGTAAGCACCAATATCAACCGCTTTATAAAAATGTCAGCGAATATATCAGCAAGACGAATAGCTTTCCCTGAGAACTCATTCACCATCAAGTCTGCATCTTTCAAACTAGACATCGCCTTTTCTCCTGACTTATTTTGGAATAATTGGTTTCAATATAACAATGTATCAAATGAGCTTAGTATATTCTCTCGTCTAGTTTGGCAACAATCGCCATTAAACGCCTTTAATTTGGTAATCAACCAAAATTATATTGATCGCAACGAGCTTGATCACAAAAATCAATTACGCCACTCTGGATTTAAAATACAACAGCAAGACACGATTATTAAAATGAGCTATTTATGGCGTTTTTAATTAAAGAACAATTAATTCACCTCGATTTTACTGTTTGTTATTGTAAATATTTCAACACTAAACAATATGGCATAAACTTGCGATTCAATTTTTTTGTTGGTAAATACGACCTTGGGCTATTATCCATTTTTAATTAATAGAGAATGCCAAATTGATACACAATCCGTTGTAATAGGCCGTAATAAGCTTTAATTCATAAAAATGTTATTCTGTAATACTTTTATTCTTGCGCTTACATCAGATTTATTTTTAAGCATACATTTAACAAAAATATATTAAGGAAAATATAATGTTGAAAAAATTTGCCATTAAACGGTATGCAAACAAATTGCTACCCACCTTGAATAAACGATATGGCGCAAGTGAGAAATATTCTGCCCATCAAATCAGAGAAACAATTTTTAAATGTGGGTTTAACCCTAAATATTTACCCTTAGCCTATATTCTTTATCTAGAAAAAGAACAACTTATCCCTACCTTAGCAATAGAGTACCCTGAATTAGACATAACAAGTTTTCGTAAAGAGATATGTTATTACTTATCAACTAGTATCATTCAAACTAGCTTTGAAAACCTGTTAGTTAATATGCCTAAGCAATGTATCAACCCTAATACAATTTCTAGTACAATTTCTAGTACAAGGTTCAGTTAAAGCATTGTATTTATCTACTTTATTTGATTTTCATTTAGAAATTTTAAAACAAGTTTTCACAAGAAAAATACAGTTTAACCAAAGCTTAGCGTCTTCTGCGCTGATTTGAGTTTTTCGATTTATTTCTACTTTCCCCTAAAGCTTGTTGTCGCGCACGTTTTTTATTATTACCACTGTTACTTCTTTTAGCAGGCTTAGCTTTTTTAGTTAAATCGGGTTCGTAACCAGGCAACCATTGTTGCAATAATCGTTTATCTAAGACTTCTTCAACGGCCGTTAATAACCATTCTTCGTCAGGACTCATTAGAGAAATAGCTAAACCTTCCTTGCCTGCACGACCTGTTCGGCCAATTCGATGAATATAATCTTCTGCGATGTAAGGCAGTTCGTAGTTAATAACATAATGTAAATCGATAATATCAATGCCACGAGCAGCAACATCCGTTGCCACTAATGCTCGTACTTTGCCTTCTTTAAATTCACTTAATGCCTTATCGCGTGCACCTTGGGATTTATCACCATGAATAGATTGGGTCTTTAAGCCGTCTTTACACATTTCTTTCGCTAACGCATCGGCTCCTTGTTTGGTACGAGTAAAAATCAATACCTGTCGCCAATTTTTAGAACCAATTAAAAAAGAGGTTAACTCTCGTTTACGGTCAGCGTCTACGGTATATACGATCTGCTCTACTTGCGCTGCCGCTGTATTACGTTCACTAACTTCAATAAGTTTAGGGTCATTTAGTAACGTTTTACTTAGCTTAAAAATAGCTTCGTCAAACGTCGCAGAAAACAATAAGGTTTGTGGTTTCGTAGGTATACGTTTAAGAATGTTATTAATTTCATCTTTAAAGCCCATATCCAACATACGGTCTGCTTCATCAAAAACTAAATATTCAAGATTTTCTAAAGAAAGTGAGCCATTTATTAGATGATCGAGTAATCGTCCCGGTGTTGCCACCAATATATTAGCCCCTGATTTTAATGCCTCTATTTGCGGGTTTATACTGACACCACCATAAGCCAATGCCACTTTTACTTCTGAATATTGCCCGTAAATTTCAATACTTTTAAACACTTGTTGGGCAAGTTCACGCGTCGGCGTTAATATCAGAGCTCGTACTGACTGTTTATCCGTATTTGAAATTAATTTATGTAGTATCGGCAATGCAAAAGCGGCGGTTTTACCTGTGCCTGTTTGTGCACCTGCCATAATATCTTGCTTTGCTAGGATAGCAGGAATGGCTTCGCACTGAATGGGCGTTGGTTCTTGATAACCTGACTGCTCTATTGCTTTGATTAGTGTTGGGTCAAGTGCTAATGAAGTAAAACTCATAGGGGTTCGATAGTGATAACATGTTATGTACTGACCATTATACCCAAACAAAATAAAAATAGAGAATGCTAGCAAATGAAATAATAAATAATTGTTCTAGGTAGCTAATCATTGCATTACCCTACTCAAACATAAGAGCACAATAAAAGAGAGAAGTAGAGCATATATAGACCTACTTCTTTGAGTTAATCAGCTTAATTTACATCGTCTATTAATGATAATTAAACCTTTCTTTGACTAAGCACATAAATTTATTAGATAAATTACAAAACACTTGTTGCAAATGACAATCATTACCATTAACATTCTTTTTTTTATTTGCTGGACTTAATAATGTTTAAAACTCAACTGAGTGTGCTCGCGCTCATCATGGCTACATCTTTTCATGCGCAAAGTAATAATAATTTAGATAATCCCACTGAAGATATCGAACGTATGGTGATAACGGGTAGCCGTATCATAGAGAGTATTGACGAAGTACCTACATCAATTACTATTATTAATCGCCAGCAAATTGAAGCACAACTTAAAGTATCGTCTGAACTGCAAACGTTATTAGCTACTTTAGTGCCAGGATTAGCGGCAAGTACAGGTACATCAAGTAATTCAGGTCAAACACTACGTGGTCGCTCACCTTTAGTGATGATTGATGGTGTACCGCAATCTACACCTCTACGTAACGGAGCCTTAGGTATTAGAACGTTGGATGCTAGCACAATAGATCGCATTGAAGTTATTAAAGGAGCAACATCGATATATGGTAATGGCGCTGCTGGTGGCATCATTAACTACATTACAAAAAAAGCGAGTAGTGATGAGAAAATAAGTGGCCATATCAGTTTATCCTCTCGCTTTAGTGCGGTTAAATTTAAAGATTCTTTTGGTGAACGTGTAGATGCTGGTATTAACGGTAAGTTCGGCGACTTTAGTTATGTATTAAATGCCAGTTATGAAAAAAATGGTGTACAACGAGACGCAGAAGGTGATGTTTTAGGTCTGAAATATGGTTTATCAGATGCAAAAATGCAAAATTATTTCAGCAAGTTTAATTACCAATTTGACCAAGAAAAATCATTACAGTTTACTTATAATCGCTATAAATCTAAACAAGAAAGTGATCTGATAGATGTAGTGGGTAGTGTTAATTCAGGTATTAAAACCTATGCTGTAAAAACAGCTGACGATACCACTACGCCTGGTGAGTCACAAGGCCCAAATAACCACAATGCGATGCTTAAATATACCGATGAAGCATTCTTTGACAATACACAATTAGTTGTTGATGCATATACACAAGAAATTGAAAATATTTTCTTTTATTCGCCAACATTAGCCAATCAAAGTGAAGGTTATGACGGTGGACAATCATTAATAAAGTCAGACAAAACGGGCCTACGTATTACCCTCAATAGCGCAATAGATTTTGATGATTTAGAAGCAACTTTTATCTATGGTATTGACGCGCAAAAAGATGTTACCGCACAACCTTTGGTTGATGGCAGAGTTTGGGTACCTGAAATGGACATGCAAAACTTAGCCGGTTTTTTACAAACAAAATGGATATATAATGACGATTTTATCATCAAAGCGGGTGTACGATCTGAAGGTATAGACCTTAAAGTCAATGATTATCAAACATTAAAGCTGTGTAAAAAACCCGACCAATGTTCCGTTGCCCTTAACGTCATTGGCGATACCTTAAATTATCGAGCAACAACTTATAATTTTGGTATTAGATACAATTACTCTGATAAATTTCAACCGTATGCGAGTTATTCACAAGGTGCTGATATTTCAGATATTGGCCGTTTATTGCGCACGGCAACGGTTACCGATATCGCCCTCATTCAAACGGAAGCATCAATTATAGATAATTATGAAGTAGGTTTTACTTCTACTTTTGAAGATATTCGCTTTGAATTTTCAGCTTATCGCAGTACTTCCGAATTAGGCACAACCAATGAATTTGATCAGTTAACTGGCGTTTATATGCCGGTACGAGCACCTCAAGAAATTTACGGTTATGAAGGCTTAGTCGCTTATGACTTCAGCTCTTCGTTAGACATTGTTGCAACCTATACTTGGCTTGAAGGCAAAGATACCAAAAATGATGTTTATTTAGGGGCCAAACAAATTAGTGCACCAAAAGGTACAATAAATATTAATTGGCAACCTCTTGATAATACCAATCTGTCATTAACATATCTCTATGTTGGCGATAGAAAAAAATTCGATGCGGTTGATGGTCTTTATGTTGGTGATAAAGGTCCAATTAGTCATTATCAAATTGTGAATATCAGTGGTAGTTACACATTGGCAGAGCAATGGTCAGCTTTTATCGGTGTTGAAAATTTATTTAATCAAGATTATTACTCCGCCAAAGCACAAGCCTATACCTATTCCGGTTATAACATAAAGGGATTAGGTACCACCGTTAATCTCGGTATCAACTATAACTTCTAGCCCTGACTATCTATACCTGTGCCACTTGAAGATGCAGGTTTCAGCAAATAGAAAAAGGGTTAGCTAGAAGGTATAGATTGAAGAGAATAGTTATTCTATTGTCGCAATGAATAACGCAGAAGATGACTATTTATCGACTTGCCCGTAGGGAGTTAAGCTAGAAAATCAGTTCTGCGTTGCAGTACTTGATAAGGGAATAACCATTATCTATGTATCGCGCCTTGCTCTGACATCCTAGCTTAACTCTGAAATTGTATCTTCAAGTGAAACGGGTATGAAAGTAGTAAACAATCTTTCTAAAAATTGCTTACTACTTTTTCTTTCAATGCCATTAATGAGGGTTTAGCATTTTGTCAAAAACTTGGTTTCGTCGCTGTCATTTATTATTGGCATTATTAAGTGGCCTATTCTTGATCAGTTTAAGTGTTTCTGGTGCTTTGCTTCTCTATGCGAAAGATATTCAAAGGATAGTCAATCCACAATATTGGTTGATTGAGCAACAAACTACGAGTTCTCGTCAACTACTGTCTTTATCAGCACTCAAAGAAAAAATTGAAACAACACACAGTCACAAGATTCAGTTTATTGAACAATCAAGCGTCGATGATATTGCGTGGCAAATACGTCTACAAAATAATACTTACCTCAGTATTAATCAATATACCGGTAATACGCTACTCCGCTATAACTATTACGATACTTTTTATGGCGTAATCATGGCGTGGCACCGTTGGTTATTGTATAGCGATGAACAAGATAAAAAACCGTTTAAAGTATTAATGTCTATTGCTAGCCTGATACTTATTGCAGAATTATTTTTTGGTCTATATCTTTGGGCAAAACCCAAACATAGATTAAAACGATTAAAAGTTAAGTGGCAGGCAAAAAATAGGATCTTAATACATCAATTGCATACTGTCTTAGGCGTTTTTGGCTGTATTCCCCTACTATTGATTGCCTTTTCTGGTATGACATTTCATTGGAAAATCCCGACTAAAAACATTATCGAATGGTTAACATTTGGCGACGTTGAAACGGTTAAGTACCAAGCTAAAAACTTTCATCCTTCCTCGTTGGTAAAAAGTAGTAGTCAATTAAATCAAGCCTATTCTGCTGCGCAAATGGCCTTACCAACAGGGAAAGTTTTTCGTATTTATATGCCGCAAAAACAAGGCGAACCTTTAGCCTTACGTATTACAATGCCCGAAGAAAGTCATGCCAATAGTTGGAGTTGGGCAGATGTCACCACAGGGAAGCTACTTAAGAGTTTCGATGCTACAAAAGCATCAACAGCAACTCAAGTATGGAACTTTAAATATAAGTTTCACATTGGTGAGTTTATAGGCTGGCCAATAAAAATTTTATGGTTATTATTCAGTTTATTACCGAGCTTTTTTATAATTTCTGGCTGTTATTTGTGGCTAAAAAGAAATAAACGATAACGGGTAAAATCAGCGTTTAAAACGATAATTTACGCCTCCTTCGGTTAGTGCTTGGTAAAAACGATTTACATCACAAGATACATTGTTATTACAAATAATAAGGTATTTATCTATTGCCTGTTTGTTACTTTGTAAAGCGGCTTGTTGAAGCCAATATAAGGCTTTTTCAACACCGTCTTCACCATAACGCCCCGATAAATAAAGCTCGGCTACATTAATTTGCCCTTTGGCAAAACCATATTCGGCAGATAGTTTAAATTTATCAAAAGCTTGCTGCTCATAATTATCTTGATACGTGGCCGCGAGAAAGGCGAGTCCCGACGTGTTTTCTATAGACCCTGGGTAATATGTATTACCCGTACCAATTCTAACCGGCCTGATAACAAAAGCATCAAAAAGCTTATTACCGATTGGTCGCATTGCTCTTAATATCGCTCCTGATGAATATAATGCTTGAATTTGTTTATGGCTAAACTCTATTCTTTTTCGTGCAAAATAATTGTTTGTTACCGCCCTGCTTTTTCGAATACTGCTTTCCAAAGAACTCTGATAGTTATAAAAAACACTACCATAAACAATTGAAACAATATCTCCCGTGATATCAACTACTTTGGCAATTAAGTATTTTTGATTTGGGCGTAAATCGTCAGCCATTTCTCTGTAATCAATAAAATAAAAATCATTAACTTTAGGGGCTACAATGTACTGTTGTGATTTGTTAGCTTGCTGAATATTTGAGAAATAGAAGTAAGCTAATAAGGCTAACAATAAGAATATGCCAGAAAATTTACTAATATAATGGTAAAACTTAAAGACACCTTTATTGATGCCTATTAACTGTTCTGCAGGTAATCGTGCATTATCTATTAATTGATGGCATTGAGTACATTCTATAATAGTTATTTTATCGACAGGAAAAAACGGCAAACTTTCTAAAAAAAAGAAGCCATATTTTATAACACCTTTAATAGAATGATGATTGCCACCACAATTAGAACAAGTTATCTGCTCGGTAAATCCACCTTGGATAACTGACTCACTATATTCCACTAAAGTACCTTTATATCATTCAAAAAATAGCATTCGTTCACTATCTTTGAGTGAATGAATCTAGGTTGGCTAATATACCGTCTTAGTGCCAGATAACAAGTAATAACCAATTTCCCCCTCATAGATTTGGGGCTTAAAGATCAATAAATTCTAATAAAACTCTTCAATAATAGGTGCGTTTATTATCACCAACCAATAAACAAATAAGCTAGTGCCAATTGCAAGAATTATTGCTAAGGGAATACGAGAACTAGCAATAGCATCAACTTTCTTTACATCACTAGCATTTTTTTTACCGGTGATCATTGGTGAAACCAAGTTTTCTTTTTTAATTTTCCAATAATATGCGATGGCCAATAAGTGTAAAAGTATAGATATGATCATGATATCAAAGACGTTGTGATGTAAAAAACTCATCACCTTTTCTGATGCTGGTGCAATGCTACCGTAATAAGGACCAGAAGAAAAAATATCATCATCAATAAAGAGTCCACTTACTGCCTGTAGGGAGATCAGCACTATCATCAATACGACCATTAAACTGCCCAACGGATTATGGCCTGGAGTGTAATAGCTTTTCTTTTGTTTTATGCACTTTACATAATTAATCAACGTGGTCGTTGATGGAAAAAATTGCCTAAATCGAGCATGTTTGGGGCCAACGACTCCCCAAGAAATTCTAAAGACCAATAAACCTATAGCGACATAACCAAAAATCATATGATAGTCGATGAGTTCGCCTTCTTGTTCAGAAGTATACCAAGCACCAGCAATAGTTATCACAAAAAGCCAATGGAATATCCGCAACGGCAAGTCCCAGATTAAATATTGTTTTGACATTTAAGTCACCATGTTGAACATTGATACAATAGGTATACATAGTTGAAAAGCAAAAATGCATGTCAAATTAAACATGCATTCTTTTCTTCCATTGGCTATGAATTCCAAATAGTTTATTTTGGAAAAATGCTAAACCATTTATTCTGCTTTAAAGACATCATGGCAACCACCACAACTTTTACCGACGCCACCAATAGCACCTTTGATGGCAGACTCATCTTTTGTCGCGGCTATTCTTTGTAAATTCATTGAAGCCAGTGTTAATTTTTCAATACTATCAGAAAATTTTTGCGGTTTTTCCCAAATCACATCCAATGCTTCCGTTTCTACTTTAAACGCTGACGTATCTGTTTTTGTATAATCAGCGATCATCAAAGAAAGTTGATTGATACGTTTTGCACTTATCTCAGCGACATCCGCATCAAAAGCAATTTTCCCTTTCGCCATAGCCCCTAACTTACCCATATTATTACCGAGTAATTTAAAAACAGACTGACGTAACTCTGTTGCGCCTTTAGCATGCTTAATTGACTTTGCTGGTTCAGCAAATGCACTGCAGCTTATAAAAGTAACCGCACAAATTAACGCTTTTGGTGTGAATAGTTTCATAAAATTCCTGTTATTTTGTTATTTTGTTATTTTGTTATTTTGTTATTTTGTTATTTTGTTATTTTGTTATTTTGTTATTTTGTTATTTTGTTATTTTGTTATTTTGTTATTTTGTTATTTTGTTATTTT
>Ga0209396_1002266_pt1 | contig 20422 bp, 12 predicted proteins | sample GOMGulsemesocosm_6_FD_184638 | JGI IMG/M metagenome (GOLD analysis project Ga0209396, IMG submission 184638) | Methane-oxidizing microbial communities from mesocosms in the Gulf of Mexico - GOM8C Gulf of Mexico (SPAdes) (version 2) | ecosystem: Environmental > Aquatic > Marine > Cold seeps...
AAAAAGGTTTATGTTACTGGGCTTATTCGCGATGAAAATGGCGATAAAATGAGTAAATCAAAAGGCAACGTGGTTGATCCTTTAGATATGATCGACGGCATTGGCCTTGATGATTTACTCGAAAAGCGTACCGGTAATATGATGCAGCCAAAACTGGCAGCTAAAATTGCTAAGCTTACCAAGAAAGAATACCCAGAAGGTATTGAAGCACATGGTACTGACGCATTACGTTTTACCTTAACGTCTGTTGCATCAACAGGTCGTGACATTACTTGGGACATGAAACGCTTAGACGGTTACCGTAACTTCTGTAATAAATTATGGAATGCAAGCCGCTATGTATTAATGAATACCGAAGAGCAAGATTGCGGCAAACTAGTTAATGGTAAACAAGGCGAAATGGAGTTTTCATTAGCTGACCGTTGGATATTAGGCCAATTTCAACAAACAGTTAAAACGGTACATGAATCTTTTGAAGCATTCCGTTTTGATTTAGCTTCACAAGCACTTTACGAATTCACATGGAACCAGTTTTGTGATTGGTACTTAGAGCTAACTAAACCGGTATTATTCAAAGGTAGCGAAGCACAACAACGCGGAACTCGTCATACCTTAGTAACCGTACTTGAAAGCTTATTACGTTTAATGCATCCAATCATGCCATTCATTACAGAAACAATTTGGCAACGTGTTGTGCCATTAAGTAATTTTGTTGCTGAAAACAAAGGTAATGAGACTGCCAGCATTATGGTACAAAGTTTCCCACAATTCGACGAAAGCCAATGTGACCAAACCGCTATTGACGATTTAGAATGGGTAAAACAGTTTATCGTGGTTATTCGTAATATTCGCGGCGAAATGGATATTTCACCGGCTAAACCACTGCCAGTACTGTTGAAAAATGTTAATGCTAATGACCAACGTCGTTTAGATGAAAATCAACAGTTTGTCAGCGCTTTGGCAAAACTTGAAACAATAACGGTATTAGCTGATGACGACAATGCGCCGCTTTCTGCTACGGCTGTGGTTGGCGATTTATCAGTATTAATTCCAATGGCGGGTTTAATCGATAAAGAAGCTGAGCTTACCCGTTTGAGTAAAGCAATTGAGAAGTTAGAAAAAGACGCTGATAGAACACGCGGTAAACTAAGCAATGAAAAATTTGTCGGTAAAGCGCCAGAAGCGGTTATCAACAAAGAAAAAGCTAAGTTAGCTGACGCTGAATCTACACTGGCTAAATTAGCCGAGCAAAAAGCACAAATTTCAGCTCTTTAGTTTTATCTACTCTGATAAAAAGCCCCTTGAACTTATGTTCAAGGGGCTTTTTTTTATTCTCAAAATACTTTTAGGGTAATAATTTATGGTTAGTTTACAGCAGTAATATTGCTGCTAGCGTAACGCTGAAGCGCGCTATAGGGCATAGGAAAATACGCTGAACTATATTCCCATCTAGTACATCTATCGCAGACATTATTACTTACAAATCCTAATGAAAACTTTTCTATTGAACTCAGGTCTATTGATAAGAATGAAAATTCCCCATATAAAAATTTAATATTAATCAAATTCTCCGATGAAGGACTGTGAATGGAACATTGTAAGCAACACTGGATGCTGAATACGCCAATTTTTAGGCTTATATTGTCTTGTTCATTACCGATTCTCCCCGCCGTATTTTTACTAAGTGCTTATGACTTATTTGAAACAGGATTAATCGCAAAGCTTTGCTCTACACATCTTGCGGCGTTAAGCTTTAGTGCCCCTATTACCACGGCAATGACTGGCGTGGCTATTGCACTTTCTATTGCAACAAACAGTTGGATTTGTCGAATAAAATCAGACGTTAATCTTAATAGTTGTATCACTAAAAAAACGGAATTAAAAAACAACGTAGTACAAGCACTCGTCTTAGCAACAACATTAACCTTTATACTCGCAGTGCTGTTATATTTTATCTCCCCCACGTTATACTTTTTACTCGGTACACAGTCTTCAGTTCAACCCGCCATAGAACTTGGTATGACGTCTTTGGTAACAACCTATACAGAAATTAGATTAATTGGCTGGATCCCGCTAATAATTGTTTGGCAAATTAATGGTATTTTGCGTAGTTTTGGTCATATTAAACAAGCAAGTATACTGCTAGTTACTTGGATGATAACCAAGTCTGTTTTAAGTTATAGCTTAATTGGCGACGGGCAATGTTCTCAGCTTTTAGAAACGGGAATTATCGGCGCAGGTTACGCTCACTTAATTTCAGATACTCTATTTGCTCTTATTTCCTTAGGTATTATTGTTCGTTCATTAGGCATTGAAAAACATCAAATTTTAGCAATGCAATGGAGAAGTACGCTAAAACAAATGTCAGTTACCGGCTTAAATGCCAGCCTACAGCAATTATATTTGCCTATTACTATTGGTATTCTTACCTTCTATATTGCCAGTATAGCTGAAGATAAAGTTGCACTCTTGAGTATAATTTTTCGAATAGAAACACTCGCACTATTTATTCCCATGGTATTTACCGCGTCATTACCAGGTCTGATCGCCGCGAATTGGTGGGCAGGAAAAATCCACAGAGTGAAAGCGTTAATCATTCAAGGGGTTATTATTATTACCTTAACCCAAGTATTGCTAGCTGGTGTATTGTATTTTTATGCTGAAACGATTGCCGCTGAAATTAGTCAGAGTACAAACTTACAACAATATATTGAACATTATCTAATTTACGTGCCCATAAGCTTTATCGGTGCAGGGTGTACCATGTTGGCATTGTCGAGCTTAAATGCTATTGGAAAATCTGCTAATGCGAGTATTCTAGGCTTTGGTCATAAGGTAATACTCATATTACTCTTTTCATTCATCGGTGGTTGGACTGCGTCAATTACCGGCGTATTTATTGGTATTGCGTTGGCTCATATTGTCTCTTTAGTTTTAGTCTCTAAACTGTTTATTCGAAAAATATGGTGGCAAGACGAAAATAAAGCTGAGCCTTCTATGCCTTATGAAGATGCCCTAGTATCAAATAAAAGCCCCCGATAAATTATCGCTGGTTATCAACTTGAATGATAAAGGCCTCTACAGTTATTTAGAGGTCTTTATTTATTGATAAGCTAACAATTCCCCCTTTGGTTAAGGTGCTTAATTAACAGCCTTTGACCAATCTAAGCGAATATCCCAACCTTCTAGTCGATGTTCAGGTTTTAACGGCGCAACTGACTCATCTATTTTTTTGTGAACATTTATTGCAGGTGTAATATTCACATCGCGTCCATGAATGAAACTCTGCGTTCGTACAATTTGGGTGTAGGCTTTGTTCATGGCGTAGGCACGTTGTTTTGATGGCGTAATTAGCTCATAAACATCAGCACCTTTAACCTTTTCTTTATCAACAGTGCCATCAGCTTTATACCATTTACTCAACATTTCATTATTTTCACGGAATTCATTTCCGCCACCGTTAATTTGCAGGTATTGTAAAATCTCTCCTTCATCTTGTCCTTTCGAAGGCGCATCTTCCATTCCTTTTAAATTAATATATCCCCAACCTGCCCTGCCGGTTACTTTTCTTGGAAACGCAAAGGTTTGATCTATGGTTGTTCCAATTGCAGAATGACAGCCCATACAATAAAAGGTTTCTTCATAAGACTGAGCCCGCAACTCCCCGTCATAATCTTCAATATAACCTTGAATAAGCCAACCGAATTTATTATTAAAACCTTTGTCTTTGACACGTATATAACTTGGTAACTGTTCATCTAGCTTCTCTTTACGCTCTCGACGGTAGGCACTATCAATGGCACCATCATTTAACAGTTGAGTTTTGGTCATATAACGTAATTCTTTCATTCGTTTAGGGATATAGGTTTCGCCCTTTTCATTAATACCAACATAGCGCACCGAGTGCATAATTTCGGTATTAACCGGATATTGCTGACGAGGTACTTTAATTTTTTCTGCGTCACCGACAAAGTATGCTTGGGTAGCTAATAATTCAACATTCTCAGTTAACTTGCCATCGAGGTTCAAATCTCTGTTCAATGCTCTTTCATTCGCTGGAAAAATATCTATATCGGCTAATGTTTTAATGGCCATTTCAACCAGTGACAAATTAATTAAATAAACATTTTCATTATATTCGCCATTGAGTTGCCTAAATTCAGGAGCTAATCGAATCAAAACATCATCAGTTGCGCCATTGGTTGGCCAAAAAGTTCCCGGAAAGGGTTTATAATTAAAAGCGACCCAGCCACTGCCATCTTTTGCGATACCTTTATTATTAAAAGCATCGCCTGCCAGATGATAATCTTTCAAATCAGGAATGAAGCCTTTCCAACCATTTTGTTGCAACTTTTTTGGCAGTTTGCTGTAATTATCTTGGTCGACATACTTTGCTATTTGTTCATCGGATATTTTTTCGACCCATGGCTGACGATTCACAAATAAGTTTTTCCAACTATTAATCTCACCTTCATCTGAAAAATTATAAAGGCCCTGATTAACCCCATCATTGCGTAAATTAGTTCGATAGGTTTCATTATCAGGCTGAGCATAGGTTTGATGACAGGTATAACAAGGATTATTACTGCCTTGGGTTTTGGTATAACATTGCGATGGAATGGGTGCTTCTTCATTGAAACTGCCATTAGCAGTTGGTGTAATTATTCCACTTTTCGCTACACGGGGTAATAGTTCCTCTTGAGTATATCCATTACTTGATAAGCCAACATAGACAATTAAAATGAGTACCCCAAAAACTAACACGTAATTTTTCATAAAATTTTTCACACTCTCAATAATATATTGCCATAAATTATACGAGCCATTTATTACAGTTATTTGAATCCTGCCTTCATATTTCCTTAACAATTACGTAAAAAAGTAGTCATTGAACTGTCACACCTCAGTATTACTTTAATAGCGTTTTTACTCATAATTTTAGGAAAATAGAAATGCTGAATCTAAGAAAAAGAAAAATTGCCGCATTAATATCTGTAATACTGGGTTCATCAATGCTAACCGCATGTGGTGGAGATGATGGTTCAAATGGAACAAACGGCTCTAATGGGGCTGACGGTACAAATGGTACTAATGGCATCAACCTCACGGCAGCAGCAAAATTAACGCGTATAGCTACAGTTCCTGTAGGTGCAGAAATTACCGGTATATTTCTCACTGATAATGACGAGCTTTTCTTCAACGTTCAGCACCCATCGGATTTATCCGGTAATGAAACGCCGGCACAAGTCGGTGTTGTTACAGGGTTCGATTGGAGTACTCTCGACCCGATGACAAGTGACTTATCGGTTCCGGCAACAGATGAAGAGAAATTGGCAGTACGTTTAGTCGCTGGCGATTATCAAGTCCTTGGTAAAGCAGGTGATACTTTTGATAATAAATTACCCCATGGCTTAGGTTCCATTACGACCTCTGATTCAGCAACTGCAATTAAACAATCTCAAGATCCTGACTTCAATGCCTTCGTGCCAACATCTGCAAATGGTGATGCTGGTTTTTTATTCACTGCATGGGAAGACCGCCCTGGTGCAATGAGTCGTATCGAATTAACGAAAGAAGACTCAGGTAACTGGCTAACCGGCGATGTTATAAATATTGATTTTGCCGCAGTACTCGGGACGATCATTAATTGTTTTGGTACATTATCACCTTGGAACACCCCATTAACGTCAGAAGAAAACTACGAAGCTGAAAATACCGAGCAATGGAACAACACGGCATATTTAGACGGTTACCCTAGCTACCCTGATGTGAAAAACTTACAAACCTATCTAGGCAGTTCGACATTGCCTAACCCTTATGACTACGGCTATATTGTAGAAATATTGGATCCAACGTCAACGAGCCCAACGCCTGTAAAACATTTTACTTTGGGCCGTGTTGCCCATGAAAATTCAGTAGTAATGCCTGACTGGAAAACAGTTTACACAACAGATGACGGTTCAAATAAAGCCTTTTATAAATTTGTTGCAACGACCGCAGGAGATTTAAGTGAAGGCACTTTATTTGCGGCTAAGTTAACGCAAGATGCTACCAGTGATCCTGCTAAAGCCGGTTTTGATATTCAGTGGATTGAGCTAGGCAGCAGTAATAATACAGAAATAAAAACCTGGATTAATTCGTATAACGGTATTACTGAAGCCGATTATATTGAAGGCGAAACCAGTTATATTACTCAAACAGAAATCGATGACTGGGCAACAAACGACACTGGCGATGACCGTTATGCTTTTTTAGAAACATTACGCGCAGCTAAAGCTAAAGGTGCAACCACTGAATTTCGTAAAATGGAAGGTGTGGTTATAAATTACGATGGTGTTGCAAGTGGTACTGTACCTTACATGTATGTTGCTATGTCTTCGGTAGGCAAAGGCATGGTTGACGAAGAAGGTGATATCCAACTTGATTCATCAGCTTATTGTGGCGCGGTTTATCGTTTTGGCGTACAAACAGACTTTAACGTTAATCGTATGGAACCTGTTGTGGTTGGCGGAGCTTATAATGCTGACGGCGACGCAGATGGTAACAAGTGTGATGTGAATGGAATTTCTAACCCTGATAATTTGGCAGTTATGGACGATGGCCGTGTTTTAATTGGTGAGGATACTAGTAAACATGTTAACAACGCGCTGTGGATTTATAACCCAAAAGGTGAATAGCCTTTAATTATCGATTATTCATCATACGGTTAGAAAAAAGCCCAGAAATTCTGGGCTTTTTTGTTTATATCCGTTGAATCACTTAATACAAGGTACTCAAAATAGAAGAGTCTTTTTAGACACTAGCTCGACAAGGTAAATTTTTCTACTCGCTGTCCAAGCTGTTCAGATAAGTTTCGCAATTGCTCTCCAGAGACTGATATTGTTTCAGTAAGACTGGAGGTCTCTCCTGCTACTTCAGTAATTGACATTAAATTACGATTTATTTCTTGTACAACCGTCGATTGTTCCTCCGCTGCAGTCGCAATATGTCGGTTCATACTATTCACTGTTTCACTGTAATTTTTGATATCAAGTAAAGCTACTTCAACATTTTGAGTATCAACAACACTATTTTCTGCTTGAACCTTGCCTAAATTCATCGCTGAAACTGCGTCTGCAGCCAATGACTGTAGACGAACAACAACATTTTCTATTTCTTGTGTTGATGCTGCAGAGCGTTGAGCAAGTGTTCTTACTTCATCTGCAACCACGGCAAAACCACGTCCCTGCTCGCCGGCTCTAGCCGCCTCTATAGCTGCATTAAGTGCAAGTAAATTGGTTTGATCTGCAATACTTCGAATGTCGTTAAGCATAGCTTCAATGTTGTTACTTTCTTTATTTAAATCTTGAATTATTGCAGCTGACTTTTCAATATCGGTAACCAACTTTTCAAAACTTTTTCTATTTTCTTTAACCAATTGATGACCACTTAGTGATGCTTGCTCAGCAGACATCGAAGCATCGGCAGCTTCAGAGGCATTAAAAGCAACCTCTGCGACAGAGTCACTTACTTGACTCATGGCAGCGACAACTTGCTCACTATCACTTAATTGACGATTAACGCCTACCGTGGTTTGCAAACTTGACGCTTTTAAGTCTTTAGAAGCTTGATCTAGCTCTAAAGATGACACTTTAACTTCCGTCATCAAACCTTCAAACTCTGTCATCATTTCATTATAAATCTGAGCCATTTCGCCTATTTCATCTTGCCCTGAAATTTTTGCACGTAAGCTTAAGTTCTTTGAACTTGCCACTAAAACCATCAAGTTTGATAAATGGGTAATACGCTTAGAGATATTATTAGCGATAATAATTAACGCCAACATAATAAAAATGATCAAGCTAATACCAACAAGCATGTCGGTTAACTCTTTCTTAGTAATGTGTTGTTCTACATTTTCTAATGCAAATGTATTAAATGATTTTAAACGAACTTCAGCTTGATGAATATTCTTTCGCATCTCACCGAGCAGCCCATAAGTACTAGTTAACCCGAATTTTTTCTCACCTTCTACCAGCTGTAAAAATTGTTGCTGATAATTAGCTAAAGCAATTTTTGAAGACTGGTTAAAACTTCCCACTGCCGTACTATTGGTTAATTTAAGCTGCATAACGTCGATGCGCTTATTAAATTTATCAACATATTTAACATCGCGTCTTAACATGAAGTCTTTTTCATGTCGGCGTAACATCAACATAGTTCGCATTAAACTGTTTAACTCTAAGCTTGAACCAGACAACTTTTCGCGTTCAAGCAGTAAGTTTTCAATTTGGTGCACTTCATTTCTTAAAGAGCCATATAAGCCATCTTTAGCATGAAGACCCACTCTTTGCTGCTGCTTTACAAGCTCAGAAAAAGTACTCTGATAAGTCGTAAGTAATCGCCTAAGTTCTGCAATATGCTGGTTGGTAAGTTCAACTGACAATAGTTGTTTTTCTATTTGTCTTAACGTAGTAGTAACTTCGGTGAATGTTTGCTTAAATTTGGCAGAATACTTTAGATCTTTTCTCGCTATGAAGTCTTTTTCATGTCGTCTCAACATCAACATATCCGCTTCAAGTTGAACCGTTTTTCGAGCAATATTATTGAAATCCATTAAGGTTGATGTTGCTGAGTAATTATATGAAATCAGTACAAGAAAACCGATTCCTGCCAATATTGCTAATAAACTCAACTTCCACTTTATACTCAAACTACCCATTGTATTTTCCTTTACCTATTTTCACATATCACAGAATGATTGCAGTTATATGTCCAGAATAATACAGTTATGTTACAAATTTATTACAGCCTAACTATAAGGTTTATATGAAATTATTTAAGGTGAAGGTTTTACTGTTCTTGATTTTTATAACTAATAAGAATTGCGTAATTAATACGATAATTGGATATATTACTCTCACTTAACGCCTAATTATCAACCTTTAACCATTATTTATTATGCTCGCAAATGCTAAATGCAGGCTATTTTTATAAATAAAAACCATCATGCTTAATGTTTACTTTATTAGGGGGGACAAGTTTTGATTCAATTTACTTAGCCAATGTTGAAATGAATGTGTAGATTAAGTTACTTGTTAGTATATTCTCTATACATTTTTTCTCCTCAGGAGATTAGCCAAAGGTAAAAATAACAGCGGTATTGTTAATAACTTTTAAAATAAAGTGCTAAATCAAACGGTAAAATAATTGATATTCTATGTATAAAATCAAGAGGTATATTTAAACGTGCGTATTGAAGAAAAACTAGATTTTGGCAATGTTACAGGAATGAGAGTGGGATATGCACCACTGGGAAAACCTTTAATTTCGGTGATCTTTTATTATATAGATGGTTTGCTTATTGATACTGGTGCGTACAATACTAGACCTTCACTGCAAAAATTTATTCAATACAATCATGTTAATCAAGTTGCATTAACTCATTATCATGAAGATCATGCGGGCAATGCCGGCTTTCTTGAGAAAACACTAGCTGTTCCCGTTTATGGTCATTCAGCTACGGTTTTGGCTTTACAGAAAAATGTTGCTCTTAAACCCTATGAATACTACATGTTTGGCCGTTTAGAAAAGGCCAATATTACGCCCTTACCCAAAGTTATCGAAACGGATAAATATCAATTCTATCCAGTACATACACCAGGGCATAGTATAGATCATGTTATTTATCATGAGAGAAATGAAGGCTGGGTATTCTCTGGTGACTTATTTTTAGGCTCAAGAATAAAATTTTTCAGAAAAGATGAAGATATTGTACAAACGATTGATTCATTGAAGAAAACTATCGATCTAGATTTTGATTCTTTATTTTGTGGACACAACCCTAAAATGAATCAACCAAAAAGTCACCTTGGCGCTAAATTAGAGCAGCTGTTATTGTTGATGAATGAAGTTGAAAAATCAATTTATGAAGGGCTCGTTGATAAAGAAATCTTACGCCGACTTAGGAAAGGAAAAGAAGCTCATTTAGCTGGAATTATAACCTTAGGTGATGTTAGTTATAAAAATATGATTACTTCTGCCATAGGAGCTATACGTGGTAAATAAATATCACGAAGAGATGTTTAACGTCATTAACGATTTGCTAACCTTAAGAGAAATTTAAATATATGAATGTAAGAAAAGGGTTGTCGCTTCCCTTTTCTTACATTTTCGTGACAGTTATTTACTACTTTACCTTGGTTTAAAGTTAAGATTTATCTTTAGCAGCGGGAATGGAAGCGCCACGAATATGATTCAATAAAAAGAAGCTAACAAGTGCTGGTAACCCGACCAATGCGGTCATCAGTGTCCAAAGCACTTTCGCCTGAGTGCTTTGGCGATTTCGATGCGCTAGCAGATAGACGCTTATCATCGAGAATAATTGCAATATGATTACGCTGATATTCACCGACATTGGCATTTTTCTTGAGTAAATCTCTGCTAAAGAATCATTCATTTTGGGAGTAGACTCACCCATATGTAAAAAAGAGCGATACATTGGATAATACAAAGGTGATGATATATAACCCAAGTGACGAATAAAGTCGGGGAAGTTATGTTGTTTAAACTCAGTATCGTAAACCTTCTCCATCTGACCTTCTAATTCAGCATAATAGACTTCTCCACCTGGTCGGTCAAAACCATGATAGTTATAGCCCATATAACTTAAGATAAAACCATCTACCAAGCGATAACTTTCAATTAAACTGATTCGGTCTAAGTTAACGGGATGTGGTAATTTATATACAGGAATAGCAAGTTCAAATTCTTCAAAAAACTCTTCTTGTTCAAATAGATAAGTTTGCTTTGTGCTAACAATAACCACATGACTTTTATTGAACTGAGGCAAACCTATAAAACGTTCGTCACCTTCTAATTGGTTTTTCAGTGATAGTGTTTTTTCGTTAAAATCCACCTGAAAAATAGTGTTTTTTGTGATGATAAATTTATCCTGTAGAAGGTAAGGCACGTGATTGAAACGATCAGCATCGGTAATCGTATCAACGTCATTGATAAACCCTTGTTTACCTAACCAGCCAATAATTTTACCTGTTCTTTGTTCTTTACCCTGCAACATCATAATATCATGAGAAAAAACCCATGAACTTTGGCTACTTGTATGGTTCAGGTTATATTGTTTATCTATATAGTGCAGCTGTCCTTTTTTTGCGAAATCTATTACTTGCGTACTTATAGTATTGAACTCAGCCAACTTTGCTTGCTTACCATACCAAGCGAGACTTTCACTCTTGGTGCCTTTAAGTAAATAGCCAATACGCTCTTCCTGGGGCACAGACTTTCTCCAGTAGTCATATGTACCTTCTATTTGTTCCATTGCAGGGTGATCACCAATAATTGCGAGAGGAATGTGATAAAAAATTACGGCAGAAAACACTAACAAGTAAACAATCATCATTTGCATGGGAACCGCGATTAAAACAGTAACAAGCCCAGCTTTAGAATGTTTATAAAGATCAGGTTTAAATGAATTGTAATTTATAAAAACTAAGTATCCGATGATCCCTGTCATAGAGGCAAAAGTAAGCCAGAGGTTTTGACCCGATGGTATGATAAAAGCTAAGAGTAATATAATGAGCAAAGCAGCACCACGACTGGCACTTAACATAATAAAGCTGCCTAGAAGATATGCTAATACAGCCAAACCTGCGCTAAAATAAATGAAAGTATAATGACGTTCATCCACAACGGTATTAGTAAAACAATCAAATCCAACGACGACCAAAAACCATGCTAGAGGCACCACGATTAAAATAATTGCCACAGCAGCTAAAGCAAGTGCAAGGTAAATTTTTCCACAAGTAAGTGGCCGTTGTAGCAATTGAGTCCAATGAGTTTTGCGCTTATGAAGATACATTTGCACTAGGCCAAATGCGAAGCTGCTGAGTAAAAGTATGAGTTGTAATGCGATAACTCTAGCATTAGCTGCATCAAATATCGGACTGACTCTACTAAGATAGAACCAGAGTATTAATTGCAAAGTCAGCAATAAAATAGCCCCGTTTCGGTAACGAATAAATTCGGCTTTAAATAACGCTATCATGACGTGTATCTCCATTATTTTTCAATTGATGTGTTGCGCCTATGACGATGTTCTTCTTTAAAAAACGTTTAGCCTTAGAGCTGAGCTCTTGCTGCATTTTTCCTCCAATGTGTTTATTCAAAACTTTTTCCAATAAATAGAATTTCGCCTCAACCGCAGTGGGATGCCGAAAGTGATGACCTTCTTTGGGAGCAGTTAAAAGCGTGACATCTTTGCCCATTGCTTCCAATTGCAAGGCATAGTTACGTACATTTAATATCGATACTTTTTTATCTCTATCACCCGCAAGGATATAAAGTGGTTTAGTCACTTTAGCCATATTATAGTATGGTGATTTTTCATTTGAGCGCTTGAGATCTACGGGATCATTAATATCAACCATGCGATCTGCAAATACTTCAGCCATGTTCTGTTTTTCATGTTCTTTTGCTTGTTTGATAAAGAACTCGGCAGTTTTAGACAGCGCAGTACCGGGTGCAATGGCAAAACCTAATTGATATAAGTCTGGGGTAAAAGTTAGTGCGGTTAATGCCGAAAAGCCACCAAACGAAGCGCCTATAATAGCTAAGCGACTTTTATCACCAATACCACGTGATAGAATATACTCGACTCCTTCGTTGATGTCGAGTTGCACTCGACCATTCCCAAAATCACGATTAGCAGCTAACATGTATTTTCGGCCAAACCCTTCCGAAGCACGAAAGTTAGGTTCAAATACTCCATAACCACGATTCGCTAAAAACTGCGCCATTTTGGTATTATCACCAGTTAATCGGTTAAATGGTCCACCATGAACATTTACCACCAAAGGGATTTTTCTGACATCCAGCCCTCGGGGCAATGTTATATAGCCTTGTAACATCATACCGTCGCTTGCTTCATATTGTATGGCAATACGCAAAGCAAGATCTTCATCTTTAAGACGAGTGCTCTCCATGCTCAAAGCACCAATAAAACCTTTTAACGGTCGTGTTAATTTACCGCTGGTGGGGTCATATAAATAAATAGCTGTTTGGGCTTTAAGTGGATTAGCATCAACAACAACCCAATGTTTGTCTGTTGTTGAAGGCATTAGGTTGATCACAGGTGATAATAACGTTTCCTTGATCTTGTCCAAATGTTGGCTAACAGATTTTGTTAGACCATAGTTTTCAGAAAAATCAGTCTGATAGGAGGACATAATCGGTTCTCCCGTCTTAGCATCAACAATAACGCTATTTAGATCAAACCTTTGCTCAGGATCTTGGTGTACTATTTTTGTGTTTTTAATGCTCGACTCACCTGCAGATAAATCAAGGGCAAGTAGCTTAATTAAGTCCCCCTCACCGCGGCCTTTTAAATATAAAGTATCACTTGATTCTTTATAACTAACTAAGCTGCAATAGTCGGTATAATAGCAATGATATATCTCTTGTTTTTCACCTAAGGAAATATCATAAATTTTATGATTAAGCCCATGATTTTCAGTTAAAAATCGTACAGGACCACCGTTAGGTGCTAGAAAATCTTTCAGTATTTTATCAGCGCTAAACAACTTTTGTTTATTACCTTGTCGACTAACCCGATATAAAACAAAATGACTTTCATTTTTAGTTGCATTCATTTCTTTTTGCCAAATAAAAAAATGATGTGGACTTCCTGTATCTGGTCCATAAAAGTACTGCTCCTTTTTTTCATCAAGATTTAATATGATGCTCGGCCTAGCCCCTGGTCGTAAGTCTACTACCGCAACACCTGTCTCTAAATAAAGAAAAACGCTTTGGCTGTCTTGTGTCCAGTAGATATTTTTAAGCATACCTGAGCTAAACATTTTATCAGTGACACCACTTTCAATATCCATAGACCATAGTTGCTTTTTGGTACCATCCTTTACTAAAAAAAACATATGCTGACCGTTAGGTGACAGTTTGATTGAGCTGAGCTTTTTTTGATTAAACAATAACGCATCACGATCAAATACCCCTGCCTTAGACAACTTCTCACTCTTGCTGATCGTATCTTGTAAAACATCTGCGTTTACGTTTGGGATTACCGCTATCTGTAAGAGAAATAGCGATAATGCTATTCCTCTTGCACTGATCACAGTCTTTATCTTATTCCCTATTTCAGTGATAAAAGGGCAGTTCTGTATCTTTGAGTACTGCATTTTAGTGTCCTCTTATTTACTGCTATTTAAGTTTGAATTGGGGATAGGCATTACTTTATGTCTCACTTTGTTCAATAATAAAAAGCTTAACAAAGCTGGCATGCCAATGAGTAAGGTCATAAACAACCAAAGAGTCGTTGTTTTTTGGCTTAAACGTATACGTCTAGTGAGTATTAGTACGATAAATGCAGCGGTTAATTGCAGCATAATAATGGTAATTATTATGGTGGTAGACTGTGGGTATTGTGAATCACTTTGATTACCTTGCTCATTGGAGTTTGCTGCGTTAAAAGAATTACGCAGTAAATCTCGAAGCATATAAACTGCCGGAGAGATAACAAAATCAAAATGACGAATAAACTCAGGATAATTGTGTTTATTAAATTTTATACTATGAACTTTTTTGACATCACCATTTGAATCAACATGGAAAGTTTCCGCACCTGGTTTGTCAAAACCATAATAATTACGGCCTAAATAGGTTAGTAAAAAACCGTCTGCTATTCTATATGTTTCAATTAAAGACACGTTATCTAGGGCTATTGGGTGAGGCAACTGAACGCTAGGTACTGCCGGTTTGAACTCTTGTGAGAATGTTTTCGGGTCAAATAGATAAGTTTGTTTGTTAGTCATTAAGGCAACAAAGTGTTTTTTAAACTCAGGCCTACCCACTAAACGCTCTTCACCTTCCATCATTAATTTAACAAGTAACCGTTTATTGTTAAAATCTATTTGGTAAATTGTTTTATCGGTGACAATAAACTTATTTTGAACCATGTTAGGAACACTGATAAAACGATCAGCATCGGTAACCGAACTTAACCCATCTATAAAACCTAACTTGCCAAGCCAACCAACAACTTCACCCGAGAAATTATCCGATCCTTGTAACAGCATTTCATCATGTGAATAGACCCATATCGTTCGGCTTTCTTCATCACTGAGAAACCATTGGCTGTCCCTAAAGTTAAGTTGACCTTTACGGTTAAAAGCTCGGTGACGCGTTATTATTTTGTCTTGATCCGCTAATTGTGTTTGACGGATAAATAGCTGCTTATCTTCCATAGTGGCGTCTTCCAGCAAGTAAGCCATACGTTGATCATCTTCAACATTACGCCAATGGTCAAAACTGCCTTCAGTAGGGTACTGTGAAGGATGACTTCCCATCAGTGTTTGAGGAATATCGTAAAATAATGTGGTTGACAAGGATAGGAAAAACACCAGACTCACTTGCATTGGAACGGCTATCAAGGCAGTACCAGCAACTGATTTAAGCTGCTGAGAACGATCAGATTTAAAGGATTTCACATTAAGATAAAGCAAGGTAATAATAACCACAGCAAAGGCTAAAACCTTTAATCCGGTAAATTGTGGCAGGTCATTGTGTAGAGTCAACAAACCAAAACCGGCTATAATTGCCCCCCGGCTAGCGTTTAATACAACTAAGTTGCCGATGAGGTATGTGGCTATCGTCCACATCAACAAATACGGCGCCATATAATAGTGACGCATATCAACGACCGCATGGGTAAAATAATCAAAACCAACGACGACGGCTAACCAAACCAGTGGAAATGAAATAAATATGTGTAGCATCGAAGCTGCTGTCATCGATAAATAAATATCTCGACTACTAAGCGGCCGCTGAAGTAAAAAAGTCCACTGGTTTTTACGGGTGTTTAAATACATTTGGATCACACCGAAAGCAAAACCACCGACTAGACATAATATCTGTGTCATTTCTGTGTCAAATGCGCTGGCATCAGCATATTTATTCATTTTAAGAGCAATCACCCATGCAATAACTTGCAGGGTTAACAAATATATCGCCCATTTACGATAATGCAAAAATTCAGCTTTAAAAAGTAAAAACATATTATTTCTCCTTATAAAGCTAACGGTTTATTATGATTAGTGGTCAAAAATGCATTCACAGCTTTTTCTAAATTTACAGGTAGCTGAACGACATCTGTTGCACCTTGCTTTAATAATAAATCACCAAAATTTTCAGGTTGATCCACTACTAATATATGCTGTTGGCCATCAATTTCTTTGTGAGATAAAAACCCTGGAATTCCTTCACCTTTGTTTCCTCCTTTTCTACCAAAGACATCCCAATCAGAAACCCAACAACTGACCCTTGCACAAAATTCGTCAGGGGTTGAGTTATTTATCAAGCGGCCTTTTTCCATAATAATCAGCTGTTCGGCAATGCGTTCAACTTCTTCCATTTGATGAGAGCAATAAACTGTCGTCATATCTTCCTCAGTTTCAGCAAACATTAATGCTTCTAAAAATGACTGGCGAGCAACGACATCAAGCCCTAAAGTAGGTTCATCTAAAATCAGTAAAGAAGGACGTTGTGCTAACGCCATTGATAAGTTTAATCCCGCTCTTTCTCCTCGGGATAAACCAGAGACTTTTTGCTTAGAGTCAACATCAAAATAGGCAATGACCTTATTATAAATATCGTGATTCCAGTTAGGGTAAAAGCTCTGCTGAAGCTCTTTAACTGCTTCAACCTTCATCCAACCGGGTAAGGTGTGTTCATCATTGACATAACCAACCTGCCCGCGCACCTTTGCAGAAATATTATTACTAGACTCGCCTAGAAGTGTACAACTACCACTGGTTTGGGTGTCGAAACCCAACAGTATGCGAAATAACGTTGATTTTCCCGCACCATTACTGCCGACGATGGCATGAATTCCACCGCGAGGAATATTTAATGTTAGGTTGTTAAGTGCTAATTTTTTACCAAACTGTTTGGTTAGATTATTTGTTGATACGCAAAGTTCACTCATGATATTCCTATACTTTTTAATTTATTACCTAGCAATGTCAAGCTAGTATTAAGTTATTTAAGCTTTATTAATTTATCTTTTATCATTCTGATTATTTCTTCATCTGAATAATTTAAATGTACAGTTTCATTAATAAAGGTGTCTGCGGCTTTAGCCATCTTTATCTCTCGTTCTTCATCACTTAGCACTTGTCTTTTTTCCCTGACAAATAGCCCTAGACCTTTTTTTGACTCGATCAGGCCTTGGTTGCTGAGTTCTGCATACGCCTTAGCAACAGTATTTGGGTTTATCATCAGTTGTATCGCCAAGCCACGATAACTGGGTAATTTACTGCCTGCTAATAATTTACCTGTTGCTATTTCTAATCGTATTCCATCTACTATTTGCTTAAAAATAGGTCGGATATCGCCGGTAACTACTTTTATTTTGATGACTGAAGATTTAATCATTCAAGTGTCCATTTTATTATTTATTTAGTGCACCATCATGAGTAGTGCACCACCAATGCTAGTGCACTACCTCTAAGATGTAAACCTTTTATTGTCCTTTGACATTTTTTATTAGATATTTTTGTCTATAAAAGAAGAATAAAACTTATATGTAACGGTTGATTTAACTCGATTAAGTGCAGTATTCCCATCATCTTGGCGTAATGATTTTATTTATAGCAAGTTAAGCTACACGGTTTAATGAATGTGCCAAAAGGATCAAAGAAGGTGACTTTCACTGTCTAAATTTATGGAGAATCGTTATTCACTTGTCAAGAATTGACAGTATATGGTCGTTAATCTAACCGAAGTAAATTTATCTAGGGTAACGCGTTTGAGTTATTTAGACGTTTTCTATTTTTTCTAGTTGTATTTAGAAAGTACGACAATGACATGAGAAAATAGGAAGGTATGTGATGATCCAAGCTGAAAGTGGACAAACAGACAATGGCATTAAGTTCTGTCGTTGTTTTACAGGAAAAAACCATGTGATTTACTTTAGCTCATTATAAAGAAATTCAGTGAATATTTTCAATCGCATTGGGATCATATGATCAACGGGTCTTAAAGAATATAGGTTCAACTCTTTGGTAGAATAATCAGTTAAAACAGGTATGAGTTTCCCTGAGTTAATATCACTATTGACTATAAATTCGGGGATTAAAGCAATGCCTTGATGGGCTAATAGTACCTCTCTAAATAACGTACTGTTATTGGATTGTAAGCGTGGTTCAATATAGATATTTGTTTCTTTTTTTTCCTTTAAAAATTGCCACTTTCGTCTAGAACCCGACTGTAAGTAGAGTAAACACGCGTGTTTTTTTAGTTCATCAGGTACTAGCGGTGTGCCGTATTTTGCTATGTATTCAGGGGACGCACAGGCTATGAATTTATACGCTTTCAATTTTTTACACAATAGAGAACTATCTTCAAGTTTGTTAGTTAGCCTGAGTACTAGGTCGTACTCTCCTTCAACAACGTTTACATATTGATCATTCATATGAACATCAACGAGAATCTGTGGATATTGCGCCATAAACTTCGCTAATACAGTAGAAAAAACGCATAAGCCCCAGCTCATTGGCATACTTATTTTAAGTTTCCCTTTAGGCTTTGATTGGGTTTCAGTTAATTCATCTGTTAACTCACGCCACTGCACAAGCAAATTAATAGCATGGCGATAGCTACGCTCACCACTGTCGGTGAGCTGCATATGTCGTGTACTTCTAAGAAAGAGTTTTGTGTTTAACTCCAACTCTAAATGCTCGATTGATTTTGAGACTCTAGCAACGGTTAAACCCAGGCGCTTTGCTGCCGCGGTGAAACTTCCACCCTCAACAACTGCTTTTAATACTTTTAGGCTTTCTAATTGATTTATTTTTGGCATATTCAACTAAAAGTTAATAATAATTAAACTTAGATCGATATTATCATCATTTTAAATAAGTGGCAAAATACGCCAACTTAATCAAAAGTCTCGTCGGTATCATTATGAAAAACTCTAGTATTAAAAGTAATTGCTTACATATTTTTTCAAATCATAAAATTGGAAAAAAAACGCTAAAAAATAGATTAGCCGTAGCACCAATGTCACGTGTGAGCGCTAATGAAGATGGCACTACAGGGGAGTTAATGAAAGAATATTATCAGTCATTTGCACAAGGGGGCTTTGGATTAATTATCACCGAAGGCTTATACACAGATAAACATTATAGCCAAGGTTATAAATTTCAACCAGGCCTTACCGATACCGCACAAGTTAATAGTTGGCAAGAGATAACGAGTACTGTCCATAAGAGCGGTGGTGTTATCTTTGCCCAATTAATGCACGCTGGTGCTCTTTCCCAATACAACAAATACACAGGTCATGGTGTCGGTCCTTCAGCAGTGAAACCCTTAGGTAAGGAAATGACCTTTTATTATGGTGAAGGTGAATATTCGACACCAAAAGTGATGAACAAAGAAGATATCGATAACGTTATTAAGGGTTTTGTTAGCGCAGCCAAATTAGCAAAGCGTGCAGGATTCGATGGTGTTGAAATTCATGGGGCTAATGGCTATTTGCTAGATCAGTTTATTACCGTCTACACCAATGAAAGAATTGACGAATATGGCGGTTCGTTAGTTAACCGCTTAAGAATTTATGAAGAAATCATTACCTCTGTTCGTGCAGCTGTTGGGGATGACTTTGTCATTGGTATTCGTTTTTCGCAAAGTAAAGTAAATGACACAGCCTATAAATGGCCAGAAAAAGAAGAAGATGCAAAATATACCTTTGAGTCAGCGAAAAAATTTGGGGTTGATTATATTCACACCACGGAATTTATTGCTAAAGAACCCGCGTTTGAAGAGGGTTTGTCACTTGCTGAACTTGCCAAAAAATACGGCGAGGTTCCGGTTATCGCGAATGGTGGTGTTAACAATGAAAGTGATGCAAACTTATTAATTAACGCTAACCAAGCAGATATTATTTCGCTGGGGAAGATTGCACTAGCCAATCAAAATTGGCCAAATCTAGTGCAAAATAAACAAAAGCTGGATGAATTTAGTTTTGACATGTTTAGCCCAATCGCTGATTTGAAAACGGCGAATGCATTTTTCAAAAGAACTGTTCCACTAATGAGTTAGGAAATAATATGTCACGGTAAGTGAAGGTTTCCTGCCTTAGAATTACAGCTTATTCATGTAAATAACAATACTCACAACATGATGTGAATATTGTTATTTTCACTGAATATTATTGAGTATTTAAAGCCTAATTTTGATAAAAAAATAAAAAAGAAGCCCTAAGGCTTCTTGAATATGTATTTTATTGCGGCACACTATTTTCCTTTGCGGATATATAGGTTTCCGCTATAACTCGTTAATGATAATACTTGTCCTCCGCCGTTTACTTTCGCTTGCATAATACCGCCAAGCACTACTTTTTGTTTTCTTCCTT
>Ga0209396_1002268_pt1 | contig 20419 bp, 19 predicted proteins | sample GOMGulsemesocosm_6_FD_184638 | JGI IMG/M metagenome (GOLD analysis project Ga0209396, IMG submission 184638) | Methane-oxidizing microbial communities from mesocosms in the Gulf of Mexico - GOM8C Gulf of Mexico (SPAdes) (version 2) | ecosystem: Environmental > Aquatic > Marine > Cold seeps...
CTAACTTTCGACCAACATTACCTGTGTGAACATCCAAGGGACAATACAGCTCAGAAGCTTTAATTGAATTCCATATTCCAAAGTCAACTCCTTTTTTATCTTCTCGTACCATCCATCTTAAATACATGTAGAGTCGGATAATTAAGGTAGTAGAAATTATGTATTATTGTCATTACCTTTGTGCATGTATGAATAAAGATATAATACTTACAAGTGCTGAAATTAAAGAATTCTTAGATGAGAAGGTTATTCAATACAATACAACCAAGTTTATTGAATCTGACCCTATCTCTATACCGCACCAATTTACATTAAAGGAAGATATTGAAATATCTGGATTCTTAGCAGCAACTATCGCATGGGGTAATCGAAAGATGATAATTAAAAATGCTAATAAGATGGTTGAATTAATGGGACAATCTCCTTATGACTTTGTAATGGAACATGATGAATATCAATTAGAAAGACTTACAGGGTTTGTGCATAGGACTTTCAATTCAGACGATTTAACTTACTTCATTAAGTCCTTAAAAAACATCTACACTAACAACGGAGGTATGGAAACAGTATTCAGTAAAAATGTTACTTCTACATCTATGCAACCCGCAATACATGAATTTAAAAAAGTGTTTTTTTCCATTGACCATCCTACAAGAACACAAAAACATGTGAGCGACCCAAACAAAGGTTCAGCTGCAAAAAAAATTAATATGTATTTGAGATGGTTAGTTAGAGATGATAACAAAGGTGTGGACTTTGGTCTATGGAAATCAATACCAACATCCATTCTCTCATGCCCTTTAGATGTGCACTCTGGAAATATTGCAAGAAAGTTAGGCTTACTGCACCGTAAACAAAATGATGCAAAAGCAGTAGCCGAGTTAGATAACAGCCTAAGACTGTTAGACCCTAATGACCCTGTGAAATATGATTTTGCTCTTTTTGGTCTCGGTGTATTTGAAGGGTTCTAACCATTATTTTCGTAGTAATTCCCATTAATTAAAATTGCTTTAACATTCATTTTATCGCAGATTATTTTAACTTCTTTAGCTGTTAATCTACTTTCATCTATAACCTTAAACTTATGAATGGACTTATCTTCTTGATGGGTTATCTCTATTATCATTATTCACATCTTTTATACAATCGTTGAACTTGAATTGGGTTAAACTGTTTCCCCCTTCTAGTGGTATATTGTAAATTATTTAATTTATCGGCTATTTGTTGAAATGTCAGACCTTCATTTCTCGCTGAACATATTATATCCATCGCTTGGATGTTAGCTTTATCATTTAAAGCATTCTCTTTTATTTTTTGTACACCTAGCTTCTGGTAATCACCAAAACCATTTGGATTACCTAATCTAACCTTACCATTTATTGGAGTCATTTCAGAACCATCCTTGTTCGTGTATATTCCACTTTTAATTTTCTCTTTTTTAACCTTTAAGGCATCAGAAATTCTAGAGGCTATAACCGTAGCTTCATGTTCTGCTATTACACTGAGAAGTTGTATAGTAAGTTTGTTTGCATTTGGGTTATCACAGCATAGAAATTCAACACCTCCATTATACAGGGCTGATGTAAATTCGGTGTCGCGAGCAAGCCTGTCTAGCTTGGCCACAATGAGGATTGCTTTCTCTTGTTTAGCAAGTTTAATTGCTTTATAAATTTCAACCCTTTTCTTTTTACGTGTACCTGTTTCAACCTCAGTAAACTCCTGTATGATTTTATCATCACCAACATGGTTTAAAACAGCGTTTTTCTGGGCTTCTAACCCAAGCCCAGATTTCCCTTGTTTCTGGGTCGAGACCCTGTAGTATGCAATATATTTTCTCATTATGCAGCTTGTTTACCCTCAATAAAATCAATAACCTCAATCAGCATATCACAAAATACACCATCAACTGTTCTAACGACTTGTCTTTTCTTATTAGAAAAAATAACTGTATATGTATCTGACCAATCAAGTGTAATAGTTACCCAACCTTTATGAGTTAAGCCATTCACTTGAAAACTTATCCCACCTGTATATTCTTTAGATTCAGAAACAGTACAAAATGATTTAGCACCCCATGCCATTAATGCACTTCTATCAAGAAATTTAATTTGGTTTAAAATAGTTTGAGCGATTTGTAATGATTGATTTTGCATGTCTTTAATTATTTATAAATCAAAGATACCTGGAAATATAACAAATTGCAAACATTAGTTAGCAATTTGTTATATTTTACATTTCACTACATTAAGTAGAAGTATTTATCAAAAAAATAATTATTCTGATTCAGATGATTCTGTAGGTGTTGGATTCTCCATTGCATGAAATGCCATTACTCTACCTTCTTTTGAGATATGAAATGAATAATGATTTCCATTGAAATAAGTTAGTTTTCTTCCGTTCCCTCTATAATCTTTACCTTCAGATAAAGCTTTATTAATGTCTTGTAAAGCATCTTCAATTACAATCTTAAGAACTCTTTTTATATCTTTAGGAGTATATTGAAACTTTGTACCTTCCTTCTCAAACTTCCCTTCAATTCCAAATTCATTACAATGTTTAAGATAAATATGAACAAATCTTTGGTAATCCAAATAGATTGGCTTAACAGCTCCATAAATAACTAAGGATTCTGGATTAAAAGAAACAGTTGATTCTATAAGTTCTTTGTAAATATTTGGATAATCAGATTCAAAATCTTTTAGCTTTTTAGTTGTTGAACGACTAATTTCTCTTTCTAAAACTTTAACTCGACTTAATCTTTGTTTTGCAAATAATCTACCTAATTCTTGTATTCCTCCTTCTTTAATAGTTAAGTTTTGAAGTTTAATTTTTAATTCTTCCAATCGAACCTCGTCATATTTATCACCAGATTCATTGAATACTTTGTCATGCATAGATTCAACTTCTTCTGGTTCGTATATGCAAGTGTATGCAGCTAGTTGATGCCATTCAAATTCGGTAAGTAAATTACCTTTTTTTACTCTGTCTGAGTATAATTTTTTCATAGCAAAGAAACGGTCAAAACCTTTTGAGTCAAACTTAACTTCAATAGTGTTTGGTATTTCTTTTTTTCCAGCTTTCCCAAAAGATTTAGATGGTACTATGTTTGGTGATAAAATAGTGTATATGTCTCCACTTAAGAAACCATCATCAAGCAAAGATTGTTTAAGTTCTTCGGAAATCTCTGTAACCTCAGAAACTTCTAATTTCATTATTCCGTTTGTTCTAGGAATAGAATCAAGTTGAATTAATTCTTCTAATTCATTTCTTTCATGTCTATCATATTTGATACAACCACTAATATTTCTTCCAAATTTCAAGGCAGACACCGAGAATTTATGAAACTCTATACTTATGAATCTCCTATCATATTGACCATACATTGAGTAGATTTCCTCCTTAGAAAATTGAAAATCTGTTTCTCTTTGTTTTTCTATTTTTTCCTCAAATGAATCCTTTTCAGATTTAAAATGGATTATCTTATCTTTTAGTATTTTCTTTTTTGCTAAATCTTCTTGAGCACATGCTAAAAGTTCTTTTTCAGTTGATTCTATTAGTTCTTCAGCCGTATCGTGTAAGCTGTATAAAGAATGGTCTCTTAAGTTTTTTTCAATTCCAAACATATTTTTCTATTTTTTTAAATTTCACTTAACGCATAAGTCTCTATATCTTCTGAACTAGCAGCTACTATCATTTCACTATCAATAGCTTTAAAATGGGCTGTACCACATTTAATTTTAGATGACTCTTTACCTCTCAAGCCTAAGTCCAGTTCCATTGTTCCTTTAGATTCTACCACAAAGAATAATTTATCTTCTTTATCATCCTTCCACTGAATAGCCCAATCTGGATTGTAAGTTCCTAGAGGCGTATCAATCTTAAACCAATCTGGTAACTTGGCATATACTGGTATATTAACACTCTTTTCAAAGTACTCCACTAGACTAGATTCTTTGCCAGAATCATATACAACATATTCATAAGGTGACTTCTCACTTTCTTTTATATTATTATTGAGATAACCAAACAATTCTTCATTATCAAATAGTTCTTGACTATAGAATTCTGCGTCACCAATCTTTTTATATTGGATTCCATCAACAATATGAAATTTCATTTGCTCATTGATAATATCTACGCAACCTTCTATAAATTTCTGAGGATTAATCTTAAAGTAATTCAACTTATTAGAACCTGTAAGAATCTTGACAATAGACTTTCTTGTTAGCTGTGTTTCATTTTGAAGATAGCCTACAATATCGGGTAATGGTTCACTTGTTTGCTCTAAATTTGATACTTGGGTCAAGCTTTCTTCCGCTTCCAACCCACCAATAGTCATACTAACCATGGCTTTGGTGTAATACATCTTACCTCTCGAAACTCTTAATCTATCATCTATAGCATTGATGCATTCATTGATTAATTTATCTGAATCATAATCAACAGAGAAGCTAGTTTTAAATTTCACCCGCTCCCATAATTCTTTAAACTCTGGACTATCTAACACTTGTCTATTAACCCTAACTGTTTTTTTCTTGTTACTGTCTTTTATCTCCAGCTTACCAGCAGCATCTTTTAAATTAGAAAGTATCTGTTTAAAAATATGTACATCCTCTGTAAAAGCTTCTGGTAAATCTACAGTATCATCCTTTATATCAATTCTAAGGCTATCTTGTATCTTACCCCTGTCATCAATATATTCTTTAGTTTTCAAGTGTTTATACAGTTCCTCAGATTTATCTTGACCTAAATAGATTGGAACTCCATCTTCTATTGCAACAACTATATTAGCGAAACTATGCTTTTCTAATATCCCGAATTTAATCCCTGTTTCTTTTTCAATTTCATTTTGAAGGCTGTCTACAAACTCAACATAAGATTCTGTTGCCATTACTGTTAAAGTGTTTACTTCATGACCATAGACTCTATTACCATCTTGCTTAACACATAATCTAAGTCCTCTACCTATTTCTTGCCTTCTTCTCATGTCTGAGTTACCAGCATCTTTTAATGTGCATATCTGAAACACATTAGGATTATCCCATCCCTCTTTTAAAGCAGAATGAGAAAAAATAAATCTCAACTTAGAATCAAAGCTTAATAGCTTCTCTTTGTCTCTCATAATGAGGCTATATGTATCCTCATCAGCATTGGTGTTTCCTTTGGTATCTTTAAAATATTCAAACTTATCTTTTTTATTACTAGACTTACTTTTCTTATCAATTGAAAAATATCCATTATGAACTTTAGACACATCTATTTCATCATCTTTAATTTTACCAAAAAGAATAGCATATTTTGGGTGACTTATTAGCTTGGTATATTCTTCTTCAAACATTTGAGCATAATCACCATTTCCAGCTACACCTTCTTCATCATAAATTCGGTATTTCCCAACAGAATCAATAAAAAACAAACTCAATACTTTTATTCCTTGAGGATTCAGTACTAATTCTTTGTTTAAATGTTCTTCAATAGTTTTAGTAATCATTGCTCTTTTGACTTGAGCATCATCTACACTACCAACTGCTTGACCTAATCGTATTACATCTGAATTACTAGTGAAATCAATATACTCGCTACCAATATTAACATCTATATCTTTAACAATATACCCTTCATACTCAATTCTATTAGTCTCTGACTCAAGGTCAAAGTTCTGTCGAACCCATACTTTTTGCCTTTTAATACTTCCATTTTTAAAAACGTCTAATTCAACTCTAGCTTGAACTACACCCTTTTTACTCTTAACTTCTAATAGTCTAATATAGGCTTGGTTGTTATTCCCTTCGGTTTGAATAGAAGCAACCTCAATCTGTTTTACTAATTTTTTGTCATAGGCATCAACCGCATCCAGCTTGTACATCATATTAATCTTCTCACCCTTTTTATGGGTAGCAGAATACCGTACGACTGCTAGAGGGTTTAATTCTTTAATTGCTTTCTTACGTGTTGGAGTACTCATGGTACTCTGTGGCTCATCTACAAATACTATAGGATTTGTATTCTTAATGAGGTCTAAAGGCTTGTAGCCGAGATTATCATTATACCTATGAATAATATTAGCTTTCTTCTTAGCATCTTCTGGATTCTCGAAACTCTTACTAAAAGCATCAATATTTATCACCATTATTTCTAGACCATTATCAGTAGAGAAATCACGCACCTCATTTAACTTACCACTATTATAGATAAAAAAGTTGTAATTAATATTATCATACAATTGTTTAAAATGCTCTTTAGTAATTTGTAAAGACTTATAGACACCTTCTTTTATTGGTATTGAAGGAACGACTATAATATGTTTAGAAAATCCATATTTACGATACAGTTCCATTATGGTTCGTAGATAAACATAAGTCTTACCTGTACCCGTTTCCATCTCAATAGTAAAGTCTAAATGCTTTCTATCCAACTCACCACGTTCAGTAGGTTTTAATCCATTTGCCAATTGAATTTTTTGAGTGTTCTCTAATATTTTACCTTCATTAAGGGTCAATCGATTACCGTACCCAATTTCATTATAACTAACATTGTATTGTTTGGCTAAAAATTCTGGTGAATAGACTGTGAAATTAGCCTCACATTTATCTTGACCTTGAAATACATCTACTATAGCATTAATACCCTCTTGCTGGTAACTTAATGCACTATCAAATTGAATCTTCATACGTTAAATACTTTTAATTTCGGTAATTCCAAATCGCTTTAAAGTTTGTACAGAATTAGTTTTCTCGACATCTGTAAACCCGTTGTCTTTAAAAATAACTCTACATACCTCTGGATTAAGTTCTTCTTTCCACTTACCAATACCTTCTGCAACTTTACTTGTAATACTATCTGCTAAGCAAATAAATAATGCACCAAACCCAACATTAAATACTTTCAAATCTTCAATTTGTTTTTCTTCAATCGGTAAGGTTAAATCTAACCCATACTTTAATAATATCTCGAAGAGTACATCCTCTTCTGTACGGTCTGATTTAATATTCCCAATTGCATCAAATAAATTTTCCTCTAGGTTATCTGGGTTACCGTCCCAACCTTTAATATTGGAACTGTCTAGTTTAAAAATCTTAAAACCTAAATCCTTACCATTAATCTTCTCTGGGTTTTCTTCTTTAATTTTGTGAATAGCTCTTTTAATTCTTTCTATTGCCACTTCTGTAATCCTAGAATATCCTTCTTGAAATGCAACACTAGATTCTGGAACTTCTTCGGGTAACTGAACCATAATAAACTTTCTATTACCATCATCTTCTATGTTTTGCTGCATTACTGAGTGTGCCGTTGAACTTGACCCAGAAAAGAAATCTAAGTGTATTCCGTCTCCACCAGATATTTGACAAATTCTTTGTATCAATGCAATCGGTTTTGGATGGTCAAAAACTGTTTTTCCAAATAATTCTCTAACCAATCTTGTTCCGTTTTCGGTTCTCATTTCTGTTTCAGACCATATAGATTTAACCTTAGTCGTAGACCTTCTATTTTTCTCATATACATTCCAGTTTCCATCCTTTTTTTGTTTGGCAAGAATTTGACTTTTATCTGAGTCATTTAAAGTTATATTTTCTTTAGCTTTCGGTTTCCCCCATCGCCAAACACTTTCCTCACCTTTGCTGTTATAGGGCTTAACTTCAATGTTATATACTTCATCTTTTTGAGTACTTACATTGCAATAGCCATCCTCATTAATACTTAATGGGTTTACGTAAAAAGCATAGAACAAATTAGGTCTGTTTCCCGAATGGAATTTTGGATTTCTATTTCTTAATTCTCTACATTCATATCCTCCCAAAGAATCTAATAATTTAAAATTAACGTCTTTAGCAATCTCATTTAGTTCAGATAAATCACTCTTTTGGTAGGCTAACAAATACTCATGAGTCACCGCAATTTGATTATAATCTCTACCTCCAGGATTCGCTATTGGCATTATCTGAGCAATAAAGTTTTCCTCTCCGAATATCTCGTTTGACATTTTTTTTAGATTTTCAACTTCGTTGTCATCTATGCTCATAAAAATAACACCATCATCTTTTAGTAAATTTCTAGCTAGACGTAATCGAGGATACATCATGTTCAACCAGTTGGAATGATATCTACCTTCACTTTCTGAGTTAGTGGATAATCTATTTCCATCATTATCGACTTGTCCCGTGATTTGCTGGTAATTTTTTAAATTATCTTTGTAATTGTCTTTGTATACAAAATCCTTCCCTGTATTGTAGGGAGGGTCAATATAAATCATTTTCACCTTTCCAGCATAAGATTTTTGCATCAACTTTAACACTTCCAAATTATCACCTTCAATATATAAATTCTGGGTAGTATTCCAATCCACACTTTCTTCTTTGGCTGGTCTTAATGTTCCTGTACTAGGTTTATGAGCTTCTCTTCTTGCTTGAGATTTTCCAGCCCATGTAAAACGATAATATTCATCACCTTCTTCAATATCTTCACCTAATACATCTTGCAACACATTAAAATCTATCTTACCCTCAGTAACTATTTCTGGGAATAATTCTTTTAACTTTTCAATGTTTCCAGCTATCAAATCTTTACTTTGACTTAAGGTATCACCCTTAATAATTTTCTCTATGCTCATGTTGTGCTTAGTTTATTTTTAATATTTTTAATATCTTCTCGTTTCTTTTGTATTACTACATTCAACGTTACTTTACTATTTAATTGACTCTCTTTTTTTAACTGGTTTATAAGACTAACTATTTCTTTTTCTATAGTTTCAATAGCCAATAAATTAGTCATATCCTTTTCTGTCCTTTTTCGGGTTCTGTTCTTAAAACCACCAGTATAGATTGACGCTTTGTATTGTACTACTGCTTGTATTAAACCTTTGTAAGTTGTTTCTAGATTAGTTTTATCCAACATTGAAAACGTTAATGCATTATAAAAAGAAGCTATTAACTCATTCTTATATAATTTAGAAATTATTGAAGTTGTAAAATAACCTTCAATGGTTCTCAAGGATTTATTATTTTGGTTGATTCGTTTATCACATGTATTGATTATGAACTCTAATTCATCTTCAACTATCACCAACATCTGATATGGTATATGTTTCTGGAACAAATCTATACATTTGTTTGAATAATTTTCTAGTTGATTATTAGGAAGAGTACATACCATTACCTGTATCTCACTGTAAACATAATTGTCATTTTTTACGGGTTGAATATTAGAGTTACTAGGTTTGATGTTACCCAACCACAGCATACTGTTAATCGTAGTGTTAACTAACTTTTTTTCAGCCGTAGACAAATCGAAATTCTTTAAAAAGAAAGACTTAGTCAACCTACTATTTAAAAGGCAACGTTCTGGTAATTTCAATATGTCATTATATCTAAATTCCACTTATCTTATAATTAAATAACTTACCAGTTCAATATTAGTCTCTTGATTTATGGCTTCTGCTATCATTGCAGTCCCTCCAGCTGTTGCTAATGAATCTAAACCTATTTCTTCTTGAACACCAACTACATCTTTTATAGAAGCACTTAGAAGCGTTGTATAAGCTTCCATTTTTTTATTGTTTTTAGTTTCTTTATTAAATTCTTCTACTAATTCTGGTAGTACCTTATCACTTCCCATACATAGCTTTCTGAAATAATCTAAAGCTAACTTAGTTTGAGAAGCTTTTACCATTTCCTTACCATCCAAACTTAGATAGACCAAAAAGTAGGGATAGAGAATATTATTCTTTAATTTATTTTTAAAGTCGTTAGACGAATCCTTTAAGCAAAAGATAGTACCTTTCTGAATATCAATAAGGTTAGATTTAACAATACCATAAGATGCTGGTGGTATTTCGCTTAACTCTAATAATTCCTCATCGCTACTCTTCTCTAAATCAATCTTAAAATCATTAAAAGTTAAATCAGTAATAGAGATGTTACCTTGTACATCTTCAAGGTCAATCACTTGATTCTGTAATTGTTTTAACTGCTGTTTACGATAGTCCAAATCTTGCATATCCTTACTGTTCTTAGATATGATATTATCTTCACCCGTAGCTGATACATCAAGCATTACCATTTTGCCTTGAACCCGTGCCACCAAATCAATAAAACTATCCAATTCCATACTTGGGAAAAAGTTAACTAATTGTACACTGTCATTAATAGACCCAATCCTATCAACACGTCCAAAACGCTGGATTATACGGACTGGATTCCAATGGATATCATAATTAATTAGGTAATCACAATCTTGTAGATTTTGTCCCTCAGAGATACAATCAGTACAAAATAAAATATCAATTTGATTTACTTCATCTGGATAAATCTGGTCTCTTTTTTTAGAGCGTGGTGAAAAGTTTGTCAGTATAGAATTTAAGTCTGTTTTACCTTTTGGCATATTGGTCTTGTTGTTACCAGACCCAGTAACCAAAGCACTATATATTCCTTTATCTTCACTTAACCATCCAGACAATTCCTTATACATATAATTAGCTGTATCTGCGAAAGCTGTAAAAATAATTACCTTTTTATTATCTGGATTAATTGGATTAGCAAGCTTATCTTCAATTATGTTTTTTAATTTCAGTAGTTTAGCATCACGCTTTACATCAATCAATTTAATATTACTTAATAAGTCAGTTAATATTTTCTTATCTTGCTTAAGGTCTTGCCTCCATCTAATTACATCAATATCTTGGATAAGTACTTTGGTTTTACCGCCAACTAGCATATCTTCTAAATCTGTATCATCTATATCTACTTCGGTGATACTTAAATCAAGGTCTAACTCACCATTTTCATGTAAATCAATTTGATTTAAATTTGATTCGAGTAATGAAATAAGTTTTTGGGTTGTCAACTTAAAAGAATGGATAGAACTCTCTAACCTTTTCAATAAGTTAACACGCATTAAGAAAATTAAACTTTGCTCTCTATCTACTTGCTTAAACACACTACCAGTATGTGTTTCCATATCATATTTCTCTTCATACTCAGACCTTTTATCCGACCTCACGTAACCTAACGGAGTATAAGATGCAAGTGTTAAAGTGCTAATCTCATCATATATTTCACCAATATCTTTAAATTGATTCTTAACATCAATTGGAGGTGAAACTGTTATGGGTAAAAGCCGAGTTGGGAACTTACCAATATCTGTTGTATCATAATACTTTTCAATATGTTTTCTAGACCTAGCAATTGTTAACATATCCAATACACGAAAGTAACCACCATCTAATTGATTCATTAAATCAGATACTTTCAAATCGTCTGGGTCTGAATTCCTATACCATTGGGTAAATCGTCTTTGAGAATCACGCATAACTTGAGAAATACTCTCAATACCATGTTCATGAAAAGCTGTATCATCTCCTTCGGTTATAAAAGATATTTGATTTTTAAGGTCATTCATTTTATTGTTAACTGGTGTAGCTGACAACATCAATACCTTAGTCCTAATGTTAGATTTAATAACATCATTCATCAGTCGGCTATACCTTGTTACTTTATCTCTTCTGTTTGGATTATTTCTAAAATTGTGAGACTCATCTATCACCACTAAGTCATAGTTACCCCAGTTAATTGTTTCTAAATCAATGTCACCCGATTTCCCTCTATCCCTAGATAAGTCAGTATGATTTAACACATCATAATTCAATCTATCTTGTGCAAGAATATTTCTTTTATCATTTAAGGTATAGATAGTCCAATTCTCTCTAAGTTTCTTTGGTGCTAATACTAATATATCTTTATTTCTTAAGGCATAATACTTAATCACCCCAAGTGCTTCAAATGTTTTACCCAAACCAACACTATCAGCAATAATACAACCACCATAAGTTTCTATCTTTTCAATAGCTCCTATAACTGCATCTTTCTGAAAATTATATAGTAAACTCCATATTTTAGAGTCTTTAAATCCTACCTGTTGTAGCTTCTCGTCTGCACGTTCGTTTACAGTTGAGTATTGGAAGATTTCACGAATACAATACTTGTAAATAGCTTCACCCGAATAGCTTTGAGTACCTTTACTCAGTAGCTGCTGCACTTCATCATTCAGATGCTTACGACTGTTCTCCCAAGCGTTATTAAATAGACTGAGGTACTGATTTTTAATGTCGTCAAGTAGAGTTATGAAAATTGGAAATTCAGAAGCCACAATACCTAAACAAAGAGTATCAAGGTTTAGTGGTGTTAAGGTGAAACAGGTTGATATACCATTATTTTCAACGATTAACACATTTTGATTACCCAAGCTACCTTTTCTAATTTCAACCTTATCTTGTAGCAAGGAAATAACTTGATTAATCTTATATTTTCTATCTAATAAAAGATTTAGTTTATTCTCACTATCATTTTGAATGAATTTAAATTCATCTGCATCTGATTGACTTATATCTAATAATATTTTAACATTATCAGTAATCTTTAAAGTGTCAATCAACTCATAAAGAGCAAATGCAGTAAAGAAGTTACAACTTAAATATATTTTAGACTGTGAATCAATTTGTGAATTAATCTCATCAATTAATAATGTAGTCTGATTATCAATTATTTTCATTTTCAGCTTTATTTTCGATTAATAAATCTTTTACGCTCACCTCTAATATTTCAGAAATCCTATACAATACCTCTATACTAGGCTGTCTAGAATTGTTTACATAGCCATTCACTACGTTGTAACTTTTCTCTAGATTATTAGCCAACCATGTTTGTTTAATACCTTTCTGGTCAAGTATTTCCTTAATTCTATTCATGACAATAAAAATGTTAGACGCTAAATGTAGTAATTATACCCTAAAATACAGGGTATAAAGCCAACTATATATTAAATGTACTGTTAGTACATGTATACTTATAAAAGGAATGATTAAATTTTGTTTTTCAGCTCTTCTTTAAAAGACATGAACATTCATTTCCTCAACGGAAACAATTCATTATATCAAGATGATATATTGTCAAAAATACAATTGATAATCATTCATCAATCTCCTTCAAAACAGCACTCATTTTAATGTTTTGTGCATCACATATTTGTTTAAATTTCAGAAGTGATAAGTTATACTTCTCTTGTTGAATCAGTCTAACGGTCTTTTCATCTATACCACAAGTTAAAGCAAAATCCCTATTGGATTTGTATTTCGACCTTAAGTTCTTGTGTATATATCTACATACTTTTATGGTTAATTCGTTATTCATGAAGCTAAGGTCTCCAACTCGAATAAAAATAGCGCGGATTATATTCCGTTTGTACGGAATATATTCCTATATTGCATAATTAAAAAATGTAATATGAAAGGAAGATTTATTTTTATGTGGTCAGTTATATTAATACTGACCAATTGTGGAGCGAGTGGTACCAACAATGGAAACGTTCCAACCTGTGATAACCTAGACTCTCAAAATGGCGAACAAATAGCTAAGGACTATCTTAAAGGTAGTTGGGTAGATGAATATGATGATGACATTTGGGGTAAGACCCGCTTTGTTTATGATGGTGGTAAACAATTGCATATGTGGAAGAGAGAACCAAAGAGTGGTATATGGCGTGATGAAGGTCTGTTTTCTCTAATTGAAATTAAATCCTATCAACACACCACTACATATGGATGTACTGAATTTGTATTTAATTTTTATAATGGCTCAACTACAATTCCAATCATTATTGAGTCTATGAGAGGTGCTTGCATTGAGCGAGTACGTGGTCGTGAGCAATTTGTACATTTTAAATCATAACAATGAAGACTAAAACAATTAGATTTCAAACAGGTGTATCTATTACAATTGGAGCTGAACAAATAATAGCCAGAGATGAAAATGGTACTGATAAGATGGACTCAAAATTTGTTGGTTCGTTGTCATATGAAGAGTTTGTTCAACCTAGAATCCCACCAGCTGGTCTAGCAACTATACCATTTGTATTAGGATTCTTTATTCTAATATTCGGTGGGGGTGATGGAACTCCACTTTTTTACTTAGGTGCTACATTGTTAGCCTTATCAGTTATTGCTTTTATTTTCATGGCACTTGACGGATTATTATTTACAGGTATTGCTAGAAAGCTTATTGCATCTATATGGGCACACCGCGGTTTTTCAGTCGAGATTAGCAGTAAATTTGGAAAGAACATCACATTCTTCACTCAAAGAGATGAATTAGGTAGTATTAAGTTAGTGTCTAAATCGATAGATGAACTTAAAATACACCTGTCCCAAATGGAAAAGAAAACGACAGCTCCAGTAATTCAACAATCCAGTTCCAATCTCGATGAGTTAAGGAAATTGGGTGCTTTATTAGAATCTGGTGTTCTAAGTCAATCTGAGTTTGAACAACAGAAAAGTAAATTATTGGAGAAGGACTAATACTTTTTGACATGTAGTATTGGTTCAAACCCAATTTCCTCTAATAACACTTCTTTTACAATATTCTCTACAATCCCATAATGCTTTTGGGTAGTCAATATACTGTCATGAATAGTAAACATTGGAATGTTTTTATCATGTTGATTAACCCTTTTACAGATGGTTCTTAATAATAAACTACTTTCTAACTTCTGTAGTTTTTTAGATAAGTCTTTATGGTCATCCTTCTTTATGTTGTACAATATACTGAAAGGGTAATTATAAATCTTTTTAAATGAAGTTTTTAGATTGCTTTTAAATCCATTTCTAGAGTACATTATTTGAAAAACGATTTCTTTATAATCATCTCTTTCCCCGTTTCCAATTTGGTATTCGTTATTAGCTTCATACTCATCTTTAAGCTTAATATATATATCGTCCACTAGTATGTCATATATGTACTCATAAAGTCCCTTACATCCTTTTAAACCTCTTATAACTTCCAACTTTGATTCCAATGATTCAGCTTCTTTAATCCGATTTATTAAGTTTTTATTTTTCTTATTTAATTGTTCTATAATTACTTTGATAGATAGGTAAGGTTGCGAGCATTTAATATCAACTTCAACCAATTTATGACCATCATAACTTAAGTGCTTTCTAAGTTCTTTATTTAACCGTGTAATAGGTGTATGAAGTCTTCTACCGAATTTATCAACCGATAGCCGTGGTCTACCACTTTTAATTGAGTTCACCGCGTTGGTTATAGAATAATTAGTGGAAATTTCTTTTGGTATATCAATAATCAATTTACCATTGTAAAAATGTTTGTATAGGTAAGGTAAATGTTTTTTTACATAATCAGTACCGTGGTTGTCTCGTGCCCAAGCTTTTTTTAAGGCAGTTAGCAAGGTAGCATCAGTTAATTCAATAATTATTGTTGGAACAGCAATATAATTTAGCTGAGTGAATTTATAACCATGTGAGCGAACACCTTTCTTACCTTTACCATCACATATAATTAACCCTACACCCTCTAGATATAGAAGGTAGGGTTTATAATCGCTAATCACATTTTTTAATGCTGTGGCATTTATAAGTATCCATTCACCACCAACCATATTCCTTCTGTCCACAGTACGAATAGTTCGCAGAAGGTGAACAATATATAATAGTTTATCTCTTTTTAATTTCTGTTTGGGTGGATGTTCTAATAATATTTTATCAATATCTATTGTTACTGGTATCCATGCTTTAAAGCTATCCATATTGGCTGATGGTTAAATTATGTTATGAAGTAAATATACTAATGATTTATTAATTGTAAATATATTACAGGTTATTTTAATCCCTTTAATACCAACAGGTACAGGTGTAATCTGCAACATGATAGAGGAAGAATTGAAATCCATAGAGATTAATTAAGTTAATAAAAGATTATAGAGTAATATCATTTACATATAAGTAATAAAGACGTATAATTGTAATAGAGATGAATATAAGGATTGAGGGTCGATACTTTGGCTGGTGGTAACCCTTGATTATTCATCCACCACACTAGCTTTATAATGCTGGACGATTTGTCCAACAATAACTAAAAACATAAACCAGCCAGTATGCAAGATGCAATATTAAATTTATTACCCAATAAAGATTTAAACCCAAGTCTCAAATTAACTCTAATCGGTATTAATAATTTAAAGAAGTTCAATGATGATGGTAGTATTATTATTAATCTAGATTCAATCACCCAATTAACGGCAATTAATAATAGAGGTATCAGAAGAAACCTAAAGCTATTAGATGAAAAACATATTCTAAAGATAATTAACCCAAGTGAGGTAGGTAAATTCAGAAAGCTTCTTATTCAACCAAAGTATAATGAATTATTGGGTACGCAATACAGTATTGCTACTATGGACAATTTGTCCACATCTAAAATACCTAGTACACAAAAGTTAGTACTGGACAAATCGTCCAACATTAAAAACTCTAGTAAATCAGTGTTGGAACTGGACAAAATGTCCAAGTATTCAGATGAAAATATTTTTGATACTATTCCTAATTTTAAAGAGCTAACCATTAGTAAGTCCGACATTTGCAGAAATCCTCAAATTTTAAATGAAGTTAGAAATAATTTAAAAGATAATGACTCTAACTTAAAATGGGTTGATTTAACACATAATTCCATTGAAGTTATTTCCATTGAAGATTGTTCACCTGTAAAAATATTATTTGTAACTGATGAAGGCAAAAAAAAATATGTTATCAAGAATATGTTGTAAGTGTTCCTTAATGTATAGTTATTGTTCCTTTTTGTACCTAATGGTAGATGAAAAGTTCAATCATTGTAAGGGGTAATTATCTAAAGAAACTCGATTCTGAGTTATTGATGGACATTTTGTCCAGTATGTATTCCGATATTTCATAAATAATACAATATGCTGTTCACCTCCTTCCCCTCTGGGGTGAGATTATTTGAGTATCATAGAATTTATATGGTAAACTCTCTTACTTCACCCTAAATCATTTGAACATTAATGGACTTATTGAGTGACATTAAAATTTTTCAAAATTTCTCAAGGTTCAAATGAGATACACTCAAATCATAGAAAATATTTTACCAATTTTTGAACTAATTTATTGTTCATAGATATTTATATAAAATGAAACGAATTAAAATATCATCATCCCAACTGAGGATGATAAAACAAAAAAAGATAGAACCATCTGGTGCAACGTTTAGTATGAAGGTTTCAGTATTGAAAAACCTTAAAGATGTTATCAGACCTTTATAACAGAGTTATTTACTAATAAGAATTTAGAAAAATCATTAACCATCCTAATTATCCGAAATAAACTTATATTTGTAAGTGGATAATTTAATGTTTTATGCTTGGAATCTATATTAGAATTAGTAAAAAGAAGAAAAAGGGAGAGGACACATCAGAAGCAACTCAAGAAAAACAAGGGATTGAATTAGCTAACCGTATAGGTATAGGTTACGAAATATACTTTGATAAAGGAATAAGTGGTGCTAAAGATGACGTTGAGTTCAGACCCAGATTTGCTACAATGCTTCGTGATATTGAAAAAGGAAAAATAACTTCTGTATTTACACTTTATCAAGATAGAATTGAAAGGAATCAAAAAGTTTGGCAATTATTCTCTAGTATTATTATAAAGAATAATTGTGATTATTACCCACAAGGGATTAAGACAGATTTAAGTGACCCAATGGCAAAATTTGCGGCAGACGTAATGAGCGCCAGTAATGCATTATACTCTAGCTTAACAGCGGCTAGAGTAAGAGATTCAATTCATGAAAGAGCATTAGAAGGAAAGTACAGAGGATTGACTGCATACGGTTATAGACATGGTCACAATGGTGTCTTAAAAATTGAACCAATAGAAGCAGAGGTGGTAAAAAGAATGTATAAATTATCATTAGAAGGTAATGGTGTTTATCACATCGCGAATATTCTCAATAAAGAGAATATTCCCACAAGGTTTAATCAATTTAAGGGGGATACGGTAAGGAAAGACCCGTTTACTAAAAAACAAACTCATTACCCCAAAAAAGACGTAATATGGAGAGGTAATGTAATTCACGATATAATTAGGAATAGGATTTATAAAGGTGAAAAATGGATTACAGATATCAAATACAATTGTCCTATTATTATACCAACCAATCAATGGGAACGTGTAAATGCCAACCTTAAAGAAAATAAAAAGAAAGTGGGTAAGAAAACTTTCTATAAGTACCTTTTAAATGATTTAATTATTTGTGGGACTTGTGGTAGAAAGTTGGTTGGTAAAAAAAGATTAGCTTCTGGTGATAATTCTTATAAATGTAAAGGGAAAATATATCCTCATCCGAAATGTGAAAATTCAAGAGCGATAAACATTAATAAATTGGATTCTTTTTTACTAAAACACCTGTTTCAAAATAAAACGTTAAAAGAAGTCTTACTAAATCAACCTATAGATAATACGGAGTTAAACAGCTTAGTAAAGAAAATTAGAAGAGAAAAGAACCTACTTAATAAGAAAACAAAAGAACGTGAATTAGCTTATAAAAGATTATTGACACCCGAATTTGAGGATGATAAGTTCATAGTTACCCACTTATCTAAATTAAAAAAAGATATTGCCAAATTAGAATCTTTCATAGAGTCCTTAGAACGTACTAAGGAAGCTTCTGAACCTATAAACAGGAAGAACAGAACTGAATCTTTATTATCTCAGTACATTGTAGGTATGGAGTTTAATGAAGTTAAAAAGATTGTTCATAGTCTTATTGATTGGATTAAAATTAATCACCATAAAGAAGAAAAGAAAATTGGTTCATTCATTATAGAAATTAAGTATAAAGGCTATAATGAAATATCAACTTTTACCACTAACTGGACAGCGGTGAAATGGGAATGGTTTTCGCTATATAGAGATAAAGCAAATAATGATGAACAGAAAAAAGAAGACTTGGAAACTCTAGATGGTTTATTTGATTTGTTTAACATACATGATAATTCAATTGAAAAGCTAAGAAATGAAATAAGATTGACAGATATTCTAGAGGAGAGTACTAAAGATGATATATTAAAATCAATTGAAGGTGAATTTAATGGATTTGGACAAACAGATTTTATGAATGAATCTATAACTCTGAATGATAGTGAGTTGGTATATTTTGACTAACTACCCTAATTATCCGTACCTACATATTTAATCGTTTAGCTGATGAATTTTTTAAGGGGTTTGAAATGTGTTTTTCAGTCCGTTTCTCATGTCCAAAAGACAAAAATGAATCTCTAAAACCAGCAATCTTATGGTTCATGCCACCAACTGTTTTGGAAAATTCGGTTTCTAAACTTGAGCCAGATCTATAAATGCCCTGAAGTGCTTTAAAAAAATAAGATAAATCAATGGCATTAAAGGTTCTGTGTACAAACTCTAAATCTTTCAACTCGTTGGCGCTTGCATTTAAAATGAAATCGTGAGGTTCACCACCCATAATTTCTACCATTTTATGACCGTTCTTAATAATCATGGGACGCTTTCCCCAGGCAATGGTAGCGACCAAAAATCCAATGATTTCAATGTCCTCTTTTTTAGAAAATTGATGTGGAATGCAAATTGGATCTTCCTCAATAAATGCAGAGGTATTGAATTCTTCTACCTTTTCATCTAAAAATAATTTTAGCTCATTGAAATTCATACTTTTTTGTTTCAAAATTACTTAAGTAATACTTAATAATGGTTATTTCTTTTAGTATTTTTGAATTATGAAAATATTATTATCACCAGCCAAATCAATTAAATTTGAAATAGAAGTTGAAAATTCAATTAAAAGTCAGCCTATATTTTTAGATCAATCTGAAAAATTGATTAAAAAATTGAGAAAATTATCAAAAAATAAAATCTCAAAATTGATGAAAGTGAGTGATGCTATTGCAGAATTGAACTATGACCGTTTTCAAACTTGGAATTTACCATTTACAGATACTAATAGTAAATCTGCTGCAGATATTTTTACAGGAGCAGCGTATCAAGGTTTAGATTATCCAACACTATCTCCAGAAAATAGAGAAGAGGGACAAAACAGATTACGAATCCTTTCTGGATTATATGGTATTTTAAAACCGCTGGACTTAATTCAACCTTATCGCTTGGAAATGGGAACTAGATTTAGCGTTACGCCTAAAATTACCAATTTATATCAATTTTGGAACTCAAAAATTGTAGACGAATTAAATGCAGAATTAGCAAATGATTCTTCCCAGTTTTTAGTTAATGTGGCTTCCGGTGAGTACTTTAAGGCTGCTAAATTAGAAAAACTAAAGTATCCTGTAGTGACACCAATATTTAAAGACCGTTCAAAAACTGGAGAGTATAAAGTTATTATGACGTTTGCTAAAAAAGCTAGGGGATTGATGACAAAGTACATTATTCAAAATAAAATTGACACCATTGAAGAGTTAAAGGGATTTAATTATGAAGGGTATGAGTTTCAAGCCAATGAAAGTAACGAAACAGAATTTGTGTTTTTCAGGGGATAAAGTAGGGGATAGTACTTATTTTTCAATTACAGCT
>Ga0209396_1002269_pt1 | contig 20418 bp, 17 predicted proteins | sample GOMGulsemesocosm_6_FD_184638 | JGI IMG/M metagenome (GOLD analysis project Ga0209396, IMG submission 184638) | Methane-oxidizing microbial communities from mesocosms in the Gulf of Mexico - GOM8C Gulf of Mexico (SPAdes) (version 2) | ecosystem: Environmental > Aquatic > Marine > Cold seeps...
GGTTTGGTTTTAACTTTAACAAACAACGCCATAGATTCAACATGTTTAGTGTTAGGAAACATGTCCATCGCACAAATTTTCTGCAATTGGTAACCTTGTTCAATGATAACCTTACTGTCGCGCTCTAAAGATGCTGGTTCGCAAGAAACATATACAATGCGTTGTGGTTGTAATTGTGACAGTTGCTTACAAATATCTAGTGCACCATCGCGCGCAGGATCGAGTAAGATACGATCTACTTTCTTACGTAATTTTCCACTAAACCATTGTTGCTCGGTTAATGGTTGCGCTAAATTACAATGGAAAAATGTCACATTATCGATATTGGCGTTCGAAGCATTTCGTTGTGCTTGTTCTGCCATTTCACGAACACCTTCGACACCAACGACTAACTTGGCACGTTTTGCAATTTCGAAACTGAAGTTGCCAATACCACAGAATAAATCCAGCACCGTATTGTCGCTATCTAATGCTAACCATTCAATCGCACGTGCAACCATTTTTTCATTGACCTGCTGATTAACTTGAATGAAATCACCAGGGCTAAATTCAAGCGCGACATCATTTAATTGATAACTCAACGGCTCAGCCAACGCGTCATCTAACGAAATCACTTTCTTGTTATCCAACTCTAACAAGATGTCGATGTTGTGTGCTGCTGAGAAAATATTAAGTTTTTGCTTATCTTGAACGGATAAATTCGCTAAACAACGAAATAGCAGTGTATTTTGTTGTTCCGTCGCGATCACTTCAACATGGCCGACTTTATCTCTGGCGGTTAGGCTATCAATAAGTTGCGCTAATGGCTCAAACAAATCACTAAACGGCTTGGCTAGCACATTACATTGTTTAATCTTAACGATGTCACTGCTGGCGGTTTTACGAAAACCGACACGAAGTTTATTATTCTTTTCTACTTTAACTGCAATACGACCGCGGCGACGATAATGCCACGGTTGTGACGTTATCGCAGGCTCCCAGGTTAAGGTTTTTGTGTCTTCCCCTAAACGCTGTTTTAGTGCCTGCTCTTTATAAGTCAGCTGATCTTCACCGCTGATGTATTGCGTTTGGCAACCGCCACATAACTCAAAATGCGAACATGCTGGCGTGATACGTTTATCACTGGCCTTTGTAATATCAAGTAATTGTGCGGTTGCCCACGTTTTGTGCTCATCGATTATTTGAATATCAACTTGCTCCTGAGGCAGTGCCCCAGCGACAAAGACAACTTTATTATCGACATACGCAAGCCCCTTACAGGCTAAGTCGAGTTTTTCAATCGTGACAGATTGCTGCTTTCGCATTTTTTTTACTTGTTTCTTTGGCGCATAAAAATTTGGCATACTATTGATACTACTTAATTAATTTGATTGAATTTAAAGTTACAAAACTAACAGCTCAGTGCTATTATGAATGTCAATGGAAAACGTAAAATGCGTTTTTAACACATTCGATTAAGGCTATTTTCCCACAAATGATTCCTACAGCCAATTATAGTCTGCGCTCATGGGTATTTACTATTACTTTAGCGCCTACCATCCTTGTTAGTTTAATGCTGGGTGGTTTTTTCACGTTAAGTCTTTTTAATGAGCTAGAGAATACGCTTGAAGAGCAAGGGGTTAATATAATAACACCGCTTGCGATCACCGCCGAAAATAATTTACATAATAATAATAGAGAATCGCTTAAAAACCTTATCGATCGGATGCATCGAACGCATTCGCCGTTAATTAACTCCATTGCCGTATACAACGAGCTCAATGAACTCTTTGTGACCAGCAATTATCATCGGATGATCGGCAATTTCAATAATTTTTCTGCGGCTAAAATGCCCCAAGAAATAAAGATAACCACCAGTGACGATAATATTATTATTACCGCACCGATCACCTCGGAGAAAATAACCTCGCAAGAAGAGGATAATACTCAGCCAATTATTGGGTATATAGTGATGCAGCTCAATAGTCATAATACCTTGCTGCAACAGCACCGTATTGCAGTCACTACCTTTATTATTATTTTATTGGGGATTCAGCTCAACTTATTCTTTACGTTCCGGCTCATTAATAATGTCACCAAACCCATTTCAGAAATGGTTCGTGCCGTTGCTAAAATTCGCGAAGGTAAGCTAGACACACGCCTACAAGGCAACCTGATAGGCGAGCTGGAAATTCTCAAGCGCGGCATCAATGCTATCGCCGGTTCCCTCAAAAGCTATCATGACCGAATGCAGCACAATATCGACAGTGCAACCAGCGAATTGCTCGAATCAATGGAGCAAATAGAAATAAAAAACGTTGAGCTTGATATTGCCAACCGTAAAGCACAGGAAGCGAACCGAGTAAAATCAGAATTTTTAGCGAACATGTCACACGAACTGCGGACACCGTTAAATGGCGTTATTGGCCTAACCCAACAGTTACTAAAAACACAATTGCTGCCCAATCAAATTGATTCTCTACAAATTATCGAGCGTTCTGGTCAGAGTCTTTATAACTTAATCGAGGATATCCTCGACTTCTCCAAACTCGAAGCGGGTAAACTCCATCTTGATAGATCCTCATTCAACTTACGGGACACTGTTGATGATGTGACTAACATTTTAGTCAATCAAGCCTTAGAGAAAGACATCAGTTTAATTATTGATGTTAACCCTAAAACCCTCGATAACGTGGTGGGCGATCAACAGCGATTACAGCAAATTCTCACTAACCTCGTTGGTAATGCGATAAAGTTCACCAAGAACGGTAGTGTGCGGTTAAATGTAGCCTCTAAACAGCTATCTGAAGGAAAGCACAAACTGTATTTTGATGTCATTGATACAGGTATTGGTATTGATAATGACCAAATAAAGCGCCTGTTCAATGCCTTTGAACAGGCCGATAACAGTATTAGTCGAACGTATGGTGGGACCGGTCTTGGCCTGGTTATTACCAAAAAACTGATCGAAGAAATGGGTGGCACGATCTCCTGTATCAGTGAGCCAGGTATCGGTTCACAATTCTCATGCAACGTTCTTATCGGTGAGAGTAATCTAAAACCACAATTCCACATTAATGCACAGCTTAACGGCCGCGTACATCTCTATTACGGTAACATCACCAAGCGCGATATCGTTCTAACTCAGCTTCATCATTGGGGAGCACAGGTTGATTGCGCCAATAATCCGGATGTTTGGCACACACAACAGCAAAGCCACCAATACGACAGTGTGGTGATCTCTTACGATGGTCCATACAACGATTTGAGTAGCTTGGAAATGCTAGTCAACAATCTGCCTGAATCAATCGACTCGACTGTACTCATCAATAGCAACGATTTGATCCTACACCAAAGGATCATCGCGTTAGGGGTTAAATACTGCCAACTTGACCCGATTAGTATGAAGCGATTATTTAATAGTATCGAAGGAATCGAAACCTATTCCTCACCGTTAATAGAGCGCCCTATCCTGCGGCCAGTAATGCACCCAAATAAACGTGCACTGGTGGTGGATGATAATGCCGCGAATCTAAAATTAATAAGTACAATACTGCAGGATAAGGTGGGTTCTCTAGTACAAGCATCCGATGGTGAAGAAGCCGTTGCTGCGTGTACCAATACCAAGTTTGATATTATCTTCATGGATATTCAAATGCCGGTACTCGATGGCATACAAGCAACAGCGATTATCCGTAAACAAGGTATCAATCAACTTGTACCGATTGTCGCGACAACCGCTCATGCATTAGAAGAAGAAAAACAAATCTGGCTCAATAAAGGCATGGATGATTTTTTAACTAAGCCGTTACGCGAAAAATCTATTGATCATATTTTGGCACATTGGCTTGACTCCAGTCATAGTAAAAACACCCGACAGTTAGAGCATAAACATATAATCGATCAGCATCAGTCTCATGATCAAAATGCCAAACATATTGATTGGAACGAGTCACTGCAACAAGCAATGAACAAGGAAGAACTCGCGATCGATATGCTAACAATGCTGTTAGATACCATTCCTGAGACGATTAGTGCTATTGAGCATGCCATCAGTATCCAAGACGGTGTTGAATTATTAAAAATCATTCATAAACTTCACGGGGCTTGCTGTTATACTGGTGTTCCTCAATTGAAGCAGCTTGCATACTCAATTGAGAGTGAATTAAAACAACATGCTAAGATTTCTGATATTGAACCTGAATTATTAGAAATACTCGATGAATTACAGCTAGTAGCGACAATTGGCGCTAACCACCTAGCAAAACAAAGCGAAAATCAACAATGACAAAAAAGTCCGGTTTTTTTACCCGTATAAAGGCACTAAGTTTTGAGCAGCAGTTATTATTAGCCAATGTACTGACTGAACGCATGTTGCCAAATTACAATCTTTTCAGCCAGTCGGTTACCTTTGGCGATCCGAAAGTGTTAGCGACTATTGTCGATATTATTTGGCAAAAATTGGCCAAACATCCGGTCAAATTGAATCTTGAAGTACAGCAAGAAAAATTGTTTGAGCAAACGCCGGAGTTGAATAACTTCGATTGTTTTGGCGTTGTGCCCGCGATTGATTGTGCGATGGCGATACATACTATGCTCGTTGCCTTAGAGCAAAAGATGGATGAAGACTTAATCAACATCTCTAAACTGTCAAGTTCTACCGTTGCTAGCTATATAAGCGCTATAGAAGGCGACATTGACGATGAGCAGCTATTTTCTCATGAGATGATGGCGGAAGAGCGAGAATTACAGGAATACTTGCTAGGACGCATCGAGGCGATGCCTAAATTTAATCCTGAAATACTAAAAGAGTTAAGAAAAGAATTCAACGGATTTGGTATTAGCAATATCGGCATTGAAGCCTAATCCCCTATAAGGTACAAACGAAAACGCCGTGTTTCAACACGGCGTTTTTTTTGGCATTTGGTTTAATTAAGATTCGGCGCGAGACATGAATTTCTTGTCTTGAACGTGGATCTTAATCTTTTCACCCGTTGCAATATACTCAGGTACTTGCACCACTAAACCGGTTTCAAAGTTAGCAGGTTTAGTACGTGCACTTGCCGATGCCCCTTTTATCGAAGGCGACGTTTCACTAATGACGAGCTCAACCCATTGCGGTAAGTCAATACCAACCGCGCTACCATTGATATCCAATAATTGTAACCCTTTGGTATCTAGCGTGATGAACAACAGTTCATCCTCGATATCTGCTTTGTTGAAGCTAAATTGGCTATAGTCTTCATCATCCATGAAGATATACTCATCACCATCGATATAAGAAAAACTTACCGCGCGAATATTTAGCTCTAATTGTTGTAATTTTTCATCACCTTTAAAGCGTTGCTCAACCTTCGCACCACTCTCGATATCTTTAAAACGCATCTTGTATAGCGTCGCTGCGCCACGCGCACTCGGATTTTGAACAAAGATGTCTTTGACCAATAACTTTTTACCGTCTAGCTCGACGGCCATACCGCGTTTTATTTCATTTGCGTTGGTCATATTTATCCCCAAATAGCGTGTACAAACATTAATATAATAAACAGTGGACAGACAAAACGTACATACCACGGCCAAATCTTCCAAAATAAGCTATCTTGCGCGCTCTCGAAACCTTTCTTAATCTCGGTTAACGCGTTATCACGGTGCCAAACCCAACCGGCAAACAGACAGAAAAACAATCCGAGAATCGGTTGACTATATTGCGTAGTAACCATAATCACTAGGCCAAACAACCATTCAAAGTTGAGCACGATAGTAATGCTTAATGCTGTTACTAAGGCGCCTATCATCCAGCTCGCTTTCTTACGCCCAACTTTATGGCCCTCGACAACATAGGCCACTGGTACTTCAAGTAATGAAATCGATGATGTTAACGCAGCCATCGACATCAATAAGAAGAATGCCAACGACACCAATTGACCAATACCATCAATGCGCTCAAATAACGCAGGCAACACAGTGAAGATTAACGTGTCGCTATTATATAGCGCGCCCTTTTCATCAAAGATTTCAACACCGTATTGCGCAGCTACATGCATCGCAGGAATGATTAATAGTCCAGCGACAAACGCTAAGCCGACATCGATTAAGGTTACCCACGCGCCGACACTGACTATATTTTCTTTACTCGATAGATATGAGCCGTAGATCAACATACAACCAACACCCAGCGACAATGAAAAGAATGCTTGTCCTAAGGCGCCAATAATTAAATTAGGATTTAGTATTTGGCTAAAGTCAGGTACTAAGTAATGCTTTAACCCAGCCATCGCGCCAGGTTGAGTCAACATATACCCGATAAGCACCAACAATAACACCACCAATGCCGGCATCATGCCTTTGGTCCAACGCTCAATACCGCCGCTAACACCGGCGCCAATAATCAAGATCGTCGCTACCATAAAGAGCAAGGTAAATGCGATGTTACGTTCCAATGAGAACGCTGTTAGCCATTGAGCAATATCTTGTAAACCGAAGATATTAGCAATTGGTGCAAGCGCAAATGAAAATAACCAGCCGGATATAATGGCATAGAAGCTCAAAATGACCGCCACGGTAATAAGACCAGCAACCCCGACTAGACGGCCTAGCGTCTTGACCTGTTTATTGTCACTTAACATCGGTAAGGCAATCACGGCGTTACCACGTGCATAACGCCCGACGATTAATTCTGCCATTAACGCTGGATACGCCAAACAAAATGCCAACAAGAGGTAGACCAGCACAAAAGCACCACCACCATTACTAGCAACCTGCGTTGGAAAGCCCCAAATATTACCTAATCCGACAGCAGCACCAGCTGCGGCCATGATAAAACCTAACTTAGAACTAAATTGACCACGTTCCACAAAACACCTTTATCATAATTTATATTAGTACAAGCATAAAAAAAGGCGGGGTAAGCCGCCTTTTTCAATCAATCAATGCTACGCGTCTGGATATTGAATATCGCTAGCCGCTTTTAAAGATTCGATAAATGCACGATAAGTAACATCGGCATTAGAACGTTCCATACGTTGAATAATGCTAGCAACACTTTGCTCGACATCACTCGCTTCAGTCACATTCGTTAGCGTAACAATTGCTTCGCCAGCACTGGTACTTACTAGTGCGCTCGCGCTCTTACCGTCAACTGGCTTGGCCAATTTAAACGCCGCCGTTACAATCGCCGCATCGATTTCACGGTTAGTACGTAAAACAGCCGACTTTTCGCTAACGGCAACATCGGAAATTTCTTCACCGTTGCTCCATGTCGCTAAATATTGTTGCGCTTTCTCTTTAGCCAGCTCTTGTGCTTTTTCATGCTTAAGGCGCTGTGAAATAATATTACTAACTTCAGCTAATAGCTTAATTTCACTCGGATTATGCTCTTTCTTACGGATAACCATTAAGTGGTCGGCTGTAATTTCGATAACATCAGAGTTAACATTTTCTAATAAAACAGGGTCTGAAAATGCTGCATTTAATACCTCAGCTTGATTAACGGCTACAGGCGCTGTTGCACGTGTAAACAGTTCAGTCGTTTTAACTGTACTATCTACCGCTGATGCTACTTCGATGAGGCTTTCAGGTATTTCAAAAGCGATATCAGCGAGTTCTTGTTGCAACTCATAAAATAGCTCTTTAGCCGCTTCTGTCATCAATTCCTTGGTGATATCAGCTTTAACCTCAGTAAATGCTCTTGTTGTGATCTCTTGTGCATCAGTCGCTAACAGAATGTGGAAACCAAACTCAGAACGTACAACCGACGACAACTCACCTTTATTTAAGGCAAAAGCGGCATTATCAAATTCAGGGTCTAGACCCTTAGCTATCCAATCTAAGTCACCGCCGTTCTCAGCACTAAAGGTATCTTGTGATACTTCTTTTGCTAGCGCGGAAAAATCTGCTCCGCCTTGTAACTGTGCTAGTGCATCTTCAGCACTTTTCTGTGCCGCAGACTCATCTTCACCGAATTCAAAAAGAATGTGAGAGATGCGACGGCGAGGCTCAGTTTGATAAAGCGCGATATTTTCTTGATAAACCAATTCAGCTTGTGCTTCATCAACACTAACTTTGCTCAGTAAATCGCTCACTTTCAATTCGACATACTCAAGACTTAGTGTTTCTTGGGTTTGGAATTGGCCATTGTTTAGCTCGTAGTATTCATTAATTTCTTGTGCGCTAACTTCGACGTCAGCCAAGAAATCACTCGCGTTTACTTCGATGAAACGTAAGTCACGTGTTTGCTGCTCTAATTTAGCAATGGCGTTTGCTTCATTAGCTAAACTAAAATCAGAACTGATTAAGGTTGAAATCAATTGGCGACGTGTCATGTCAGTACGCATGATGTCACGGAATTGATCAACACGATAACCTGATTGGCGTAATAGGCTCTGATAACGTTCGTTATTGAACACACCTTCGATTTGAAATTCTTTCATGTCACGAATAGTTTGCTTAATTTCTTCATCACCAACACGCAGGTCCATCTTCGTTGCGGTCTGTAATAGCAACTCTTGAGACACTAAACGATCAAGCACACTGCTACGTACATTAGCCATATAGCTTTCATCATTAGCAATCGCCTTGAACATTTCACCAAACTGCTGCTGCAGTCTGTTGCGCTCTTGTTTGAATTCCTGCTCTACTTGAGCCGAGGTAATAGTTTTACCATTAACGATGGCACCAGCAACGTCGTTGCTGCCACCTAAGTAGCTGCCAATACCAGCTAGTGCAAATGTTAAGATAACTACAACTAGGATCGTTTTAGCCACTACCCCTTGAGATCCATCCCGAATTTTTTCTAACATCAGAGCCTCTTTCTTATTTTTGTTTCGTGTAATCTAAATCGTCTTATCGTGAACAATAGACTAATAATTTCGCCACATCATAGCAGCAAACAACAGGCCAATCCATACACTAAACACCGTTATGGTCATGAAATGAGCAACAATATGGAATTTATAGCGATTACGATTATTAACCGTGCTTCTGTAACTGCTGTTAGTCACGTATACGGCGTTATTCTCAATCCTATCACGCCTCTTTGCGTGCGCGCCTGGAGCTTATACCAATTCACTGACAGCATTAATTTTTAGTAAAAAAAAATGCGTCTCAAGGAGACGCATTAATAATTTGGCGGAGTGGACGGGACTCGAACCCGCGACCCCCGGCGTGACAGGCCGGTATTCTAACCAACTGAACTACCACTCCTCAATTCTTTACGGAACTAATTTTAGTTTACAGAATCTTTTAGAGCTTTACCGGCTTTGAAAGCTGGAACGTTTGCTGCTGCGATTTTGATCTCTGCACCCGTTTGTGGGTTACGACCAGTACGAGCTGAACGTTGACGCACTTCAAAAGTACCAAAACCAACTAGAGAAACTTTGTCACCCTCTTTAAGAGCGTCAGTAACAGTTTCGATAAATGAATCTAAAGCGCGACCTGCGTTAGCTTTTGAAATATCTGCGCTCTCAGCCATTTTATCAATAAGTTGTGATTTGTTCATGTCATCCCCTTCAGTTTTTCTTGTTACAACAGCTTAACTTCCTGAGCTGTATCTTTTTGTTATTAACCATAACCAACATTGGAAAATGGCATTTTAGTTACGTTGGCTATAAATAGATATTGCCGCTATCTCGCGCCAACACTGCTTTATAGCTTTTCAACGTTTGTTAGGCTAACACAGATTTTAAGTTTTAAAAGTACTTTTTTTAAAAAATATCGACTTTTTTTAAACTTTAAGCGATTTTAGCTAGCTTTTCACACAAAATCCTTGAGGATCATGCTCTAAGGCTAGCGTTAATACCTCATCAATCCAACGTACTGGAAAAATTTCTAAATCACCAATAACATTTTTTGGGATTTCGGCAAGATCACGCTCATTCTCATAAGGGATTAAAACACGCTTAACACCACCACGATGAGCCGCTAATAACTTCTCTTTTAAGCCACCAATTGGCAGTACTTCACCACGTAGTGTTATTTCTCCAGTCATGGCAACATCGCCTCGCACAGGATTCCCTGTCAGGCTTGAAACGAGTGCTGTACACATAGCAATACCGGCACTTGGACCATCTTTAGGGGTCGCACCTTCTGGTACATGAACGTGAATATCACGCTTTTCGTGAAAATCAGCATTGATACGCAGTTTTTCGCTGCGCGAACGTACTACGGTCATTGCAGCCTGTATTGACTCTTGCATCACATCACCTAAAGAGCCGGTGTAGGTTAATTTACCTTTACCAACGACGGATGCTGTTTCAATCGTTAGTAAGTCGCCGCCCACCTCAGTCCATGCCAGTCCAGTCACTTGGCCTATCTGATTACTACCAGCCGATTTTCCGTAATCGAAACGTTGAACCCCTAAATAGTCACTGAGGTTAGTGTCATCGATAACAACTTTGTTTGAGACCTCTTTAAGCAACAATTGCTTGACCGCTTTACGGCAAAGCTTAGAGATCTCACGTTCTAATGAACGAACACCGGCTTCTCTGGTGTAATAACGAATAATGCCGATCAATGCACTATCACTTATTTCGATCTCTTTTGCTTTTAGACCATTACGTTCAATTTGCTTCTCAAGTAAATGCTGTTTAGCGATATTGAGCTTTTCATCTTCGGTATAGCCCGATAAGCGAATCACTTCCATACGGTCTAACAAGGGGCCGGGAATGTTCATCGAATTAGATGTTGCCACGAACATCACATCCGATAAATCATAGTCTACTTCTAGATAATGGTCGTTAAAGCTATTATTTTGCTCAGGATCTAGCACTTCTAATAACGCTGAGGCTGGATCGCCACGCATATCCGAGCTCATTTTGTCGATTTCATCGAGTAAGAATAAAGGATTCTTAACCTCTACCTTCGCCATTTTTTGAATCAACTTGCCAGGCATTGAGCCAATGTAAGTACGACGATGACCTCGGATCTCAGCCTCATCACGTACGCCGCCAAGCGCCATACGAACGTATTTTCGTCCGGTAGCCTTAGCAATCGATTGACCAAGCGAGGTTTTACCAACACCTGGAGGCCCAACTAAACACAAAATAGGGCCTTTTAATTGACGAACGCGAGACTGTACAGCTAAATACTCAAGGATCCGCTCTTTAACCTTCTCAAGTCCAAAATGATCGGCATTGAGCACCACTTCGGCTTTTGCCAGATCTTTTTTAACCTTGCTACGCTTTTTCCAAGGCACCGAAATCATCCAGTCGATATAGCTACGTACTACCGTCGCTTCCGCTGACATTGGAGACATCATTTTTAATTTTTGTAATTCAGCTTCTGCTTTCTTCTTAGCATCACTGGTCATACCCGAGTTTTTAATTTTAAGCGCTAGCTCTTCCATTTCATCTGGCGTGTCATCGAGTTCACCAATTTCTTTTTGGATCGCTTTCATCTGCTCGTTGAGATAATACTCACGCTGTGACTTTTCCATCTGTTTCTTGACGCGACCACGGATTTTCTTTTCCATGTGCAACAAGTCGATTTCAGATTCCATCATCGTTAGTAGAAATTCAAGGCGCTCATTTATGCCTTCAATCTCGATCACTTGCTGCTTATCTTCTAGGCTTAGCGTCATATGCGCTGCCATGGTATCGGCTAACCGTGAAGCATCATCAATACCAGCGAGTGACGTTAACACTTCAGGTGGAATTTTCTTATTTAACTTAATATAAGAATCAAATTGCGCGACGGCAGTTCGAATGAGCACTTCTTGCTCTAAATCATCAAGCGGAGATGTCGCTAAATACTGGGCATCTGCGCTAAGTAATTCATCGTTAGTCGATAGTTTATTAATGCGTGCACGTTGCTGACCTTCAACCAAGACTTTCACGGTGCCGTCTGGGAGTTTCAACAATTGTAGAATAGTTGCTACGGTACCTACTTGGTACATTTCGTCGATTTGAGGGTCATCAACATTAGAATCTTTTTGTGCAACAAGTAATATGAGCTTATCTTGCTCCATTGCTGCTTCTAAACAACGAATAGATTTTTCACGGCCAACAAATAATGGGATCACCATATGGGGATACACGACAACATCGCGTAATGGTAAAACGGGAATATCAATGCGTTCTGAGCGCTCTAGGGGCATGTTTGTCTCTCTCAATCTAATCCACAAGATTAACCAGCTGTAGCAATTGAAAAGACAACTGGCATTAATAATCAATATATTGGGCTAAAAATGTAAATTTCAACTTCAATAGAAATTTAATTTACTAGTCACACCAGATTACTCAAGTTTTTTATGCCATAAAACGCAAAAAAGACGCTGTTAGCGTCTTTTTTCATCGTTTCATGAACAGGCTATTTCACGCCAAGCTCGCGTAAACGTTCTTCTAGATAGCTACCAGCGGTGTAATCGTCTGATAAAATCACTTCAGGATTTGGGTGTAAAAATAACGGCAGAGAGATCCGTGATTTCTCACTACGTCCGCCTGTTGGATTGATCACGCGATGAATAGTTGATGGATAATAACCACCTGACGCTTCTTGCAACATATCACCGATATTAATAATCAAGTTACCGAAATCACATGGCACATCATACCAACTACCATCACTTGCAATCACTTGTAAGCCAGGCTCATTAGACGCCGGAAGTACCGTTAATAAGTTAATGTCACCATGCGCGGCAGCGCGGACAGCACCAGGCTCTTCTGTGCCCGTCATTGGTGGGTAATGCAGCACGCGTAATAAGGTGCATTCACTGCCTTCGATCATCGATGGTAGAGACTGTCTAAACTTCGCTTTAACGTCACTGGGTGCATATTGCTCAATCCAACCCAGCAATTCTTGTGCAAGCGTATTGGCTAGCCCGTAATACTCCATGACTTGCGCTTGCAAATGTTCCGGCATTTTTCCCCACGGATAACAGTGAAAATATTCTTTAATATCTTTAACACTGTGGCCTTTTGCCGTTTCAGACACAGACGGTGGGAAATAGCCATCTTGCGTTTCTTTATTGTAAAGAAATTCATGTTTGGCTTCGCTCATAAAAAAATCATACCAGGTATCGTAGATAGCCTGAACCTTCTCCTTGGCGATTGGGTGATTTGATAATACCCCAAAACCCGTTTTATGGAGGGACTCGACAAAGCGTTGAGCGGCGTCACTTGCGTTATAATCGACAGTTAAAACTTTCATCATTAGATCTCAAATAAAATTAAGCCGCACAAATTCTACGCTTTATCTGACAAATTAGAATGGCATCGACCAAAACAACCACGACTTTTAACAAATATGAGTGATAGATCACAAGATGCAGTACCGTAAACGCCCAGAGTTAGGGCATTAGCAGTTTGATCTTCCACGTTTTATTTTATTGCTGGGAATTTTATTCGATTTGCCAAATAACCAACTGCCACCGTCTCGTACACAGAGCCAGTGAGTTTGTTTAACAGCTCAAAATTACGGTAGGTTAGATATACACGCCCAGTTCTGCCATCTGGTGCGACTAATTTAGCAGGAACTTGGACGTTAGGTAAGGTACGGTCATCGAAGCGACGCACACCAAACTCATTCCATTGACTTAATGGAAAGTAACTCGTGTCTTTTAATGATTGTTCATTAAAGTCTTGCGGTAATTTGACTTGGCGGCCCCAGGTTTGTTGATAGTTCCAACCATTAATACTGAGGTATTGTGCGGTGGTCGCAAAGGCGTCAGACTGGTTATTCCAAATGTCGACTTGACCATCGTTATCGTAATCCTGATAACTATTGACGAGCTGTGATGGATCCATATTGAGCAAGCCAAGCTTTCCTTGCCAATTACTCGTGAGCGCGACACTACCCAATGACTTATTCGCCATTAGTGTAATAATACTTTCGATCTGCTCGATTGATATTACATCATTATTTTGATGTTTAAGGGACGTCATCAGGGACAACGCATCATAGCCATGGGCTTGTGATGCCAATTGATTGTTAATCCCCCATAATGCCACTAAAAATCTTGGCTGAACTTGATATTTTTGTTCAAGCGCTTTTAGCAATGTTAGGTTGGTTTTGAAATATAGGCGTGCTTCTTTGACTAACTCTTCGTTAACCCGTTGCGGCAAGAATTTATCCAAGTAACCGTAAACACCAACGTCAGGGACCTCGGCTATTTCACGATTAACGATAGACTTACGAACTCGCTTAACGTGCTTAAAGGCATCGTCCACTTGCGCAGTGCTTAACGCAGTCTGTTTTAGCGCAAGCTTAATCTCTAATAACGATTGGGTAAATGATTGCGTTTGTTGGCTTTGACTGGTGCCACTGACAACGATTAATAAGCCAAGTAAAACTATTCTAAATTTCATAAAACAACCCAAATTTGATTAACTTAGCTCTGATTCTGTTTAAATTCTTTGAGTAAGTCAACTACTGGAGGCGGCATTTGAAGATAAAAACCTTGCTCGCGGATTTTTGCCATTACTTTATGCTTGTCTGCAATTGACAAATCGCGCTTTTGTAGTGCGACCATCATGACAAATTTGGGCTTACCAAATGTCGTGATTAGCGCTTTCGGTACGCGGGAAAAATCATCTCGCTTTTCAATGTAGAGGTAGGTGTCTGCTTTTTTCGGACTTTTGTATACGGATACTATCATTGTAGAATAAAAACCTGTGTTGACGACTTGATTACTAATATTTGAGAATATACCATGACCCTTCATAAAAAATAATTTATTAATAGCATTTGTTTGTTATTTGCAGGGATTTTCACATGCCACAGAGCAGTGCGCAGTTAAAAGGCAGTCTTTTTCCATTATCGGTGCTTCAATTAGAAGACAATAATTTGGAAAAGCTCCAACAACAATTAACCAACAAACTTGAACAAGCACCCTCTTTTTTCTTTCGCGCTCCCTTAGTGATCAATATCGAACAGTTGGGTGACCAACCGATCGATTTTTCATTGTTAAAACGTTCAATTGAAGATAAAGACTTTATTTGTGTCGGGATCAGTAATGGTACCACCGCACAAAAGAAACAAGCGCGTATTGCTGGCCTTGCTACCCTACAGCAACCAAAGCCACAAAACGAGGTTCAAGCAAGCGTTTTAGAAGCTGCGCCCGTCGCTCCGCAACAGGTTACCACTAAAATTGTTAGGCAAAATGTCCGTTCTGGCCAACAAATTTATGCTGAAGGCGGCGATCTTGTCATTATAGGCTCGGTAGGTAATGGCGCAGAGGTGATTAGTGACGGTAGCATTCATATTTATGGTAAGCTACGCGGCCGTGCTATTGCTGGTGCTAAGGGCAATAAACACTGCGCGATCTTTTGCCAATCAATGGAAGCTGAACTAGTCTCTATTGCTGGTACTTATTGGCTCAGCGAAGCAATAGAACAAACCCATTGGCAACAGCCGGGTTTAATCAAATTAGAACAGGAGCAACTCATCATCGAATCGCTCCCCGCAACAAACATTTAAAGGAATGCATTAATGGCTCAAGTTATCGTTGTTACATCGGGAAAAGGCGGTGTCGGTAAAACAACTTCAAGCGCTGCGATAGGTACTGGACTCGCACTGCAAGGACATAAAACCGTTATCATAGACTTTGATATCGGACTACGTAATCTCGACTTAATAATGGGTTGTGAGCGCCGTGTAGTTTACGACTTTGTTAATCTGATTAATGGTGAGTCAAATATCAATCAGACATTAATTAAAGATAAACGCGTTGATGGTTTGTTTATTTTACCAGCCTCACAAACACGCGATAAAGATGCATTAACTCGTGAAGGTGTCGGGAAAATTATTGAAGAACTCAAGCAATCTTTTGATTTCATCATCTGTGATTCACCTGCAGGCATTGAAGCTGGCGCGATGATGGCGTTATATTTCGCCGACCAAGCCATTGTCACAACAAACCCAGAAGTATCCTCGGTACGTGACTCAGACCGTATTTTGGGCATTTTACAAAGTAAATCGAAGCGTGCGGAAGAAGGTTTAGAGCCAATAAAAGAGCACCTGTTAATCACTCGCTATAACCCAAGACGCGTCGATGAAGGTGAAATGCTTAGTGTTGATGATATCGTCGATATCCTAGCCATTAAGCTGTTAGGGGTTATTCCGGAGTCACAAGCGGTCCTTAAAGCGTCTAATTCTGGTGAGCCCGTTGTCCACGATACTGAAAGTGACGCAGGCCAAGCCTACAGTGATGCAATTTCTCGCCTACTTGGTGAAGAAGTTGATTTTAGATTTTTAACGCCAGAAAAAAAAGGCATCCTAAAACGTATTTTTGGAGGTAAGTAATGTCTCTGTTCGATTATTTTCGTAGTAACAAAACCAATACAGCGTCGCTAGCAAAGGAACGTTTACAAATCATTGTGGCGCACGAGCGAAAGGGCCGTATGAGCCCAGATTACTTACCGCAATTGAAACAGGATATTTTAGAAGTGATTGCGAAATACGTTAAAGTATCAGAGGATCAAGTTGTGGTTGAGTTTGAACAAAATGATGATTTAGCGGTATTAGAGCTTAATGTCACTTTGCCAGATTATAAATAGCGCTCAATTGACATAAAAAAAGCAAAGCCTAGGCTTTGCTTTTTTTGTGGGTGCTATGTACGTTATTAACGAATGGGCACAACAATTTCAGTTGGGATCCGTTCTCGGAGCGCTTGCCACATTTTCCCGGTTTTTAAACCATAGCGACGCAGTGCAGCGACCACATCATCAGGATCACCGTCAGTCGCGATCTTAATTAAGTCTTCATAGTGACGATCGGCCATCTGACGTGCCTCTGGCATATCGAAATACAATTTTCCGACGCGGCCATACAAATCTTTAAAGCCATTTAAAATTAGCACATAAATTGGATTGCCTGAGGCAAACGCCAATTGATGATGTAACGAATAGTCGAAATCAGCATAGGCCTGTGCGCTATCATCTAGATTCTTATATTGATTGAGGATCTCAATCGATTTTTCAGGCGCCACTTTAAACGCCGCACGAATATAGATAACGGACACATTAGTACGAGCAGACAGTAATTGATCGACTAGCTCAGGAATACCACTCTGATCAAGTCTTGCCATCGTGACTAAGACGTTTAGACCTGCCGTCTCCCAATAGTTGTTAACCTTGGTGGGTTTGCCATGTTGAATATGTAACCAACCATCACGCGATAGGCGTTGTAGTACCTCACGTAACGTTGTTCGTGTCACCCCGATTAACTCCGACAACTCACGTTCTGCCGGTAAAAATGAGCCCGGAGGGAAGCGCCCTGTCCAGATAGAATCAACTAAATATTCTTCTGCAAAACCCGCTGGGCTTGCCGCCTTATAAATCATCACTAAACCTAAGTTAAACCACTAAATTTTTAAGAATCATAGCAGAGCTGTCAAAAATAGATACCGATTTGTTAGCAACATATCGAACCAGTTAGTCAATAAATAAGCAATATTAAAAATAATGTTAATTTAAAAGATTTTTTCGTTAATCGATTGTATGATTGCTTAATGTTTAAAAAAGCATAACAATTATATTTTTACCAATAACAGCCAATGTCCTAAGTAATATTTACTTAACAATTAAGCCTTAATTAATGTGGGGCTAATTTATTACTCTAAGACTTATTATCAAGTGACTAAAATAACAATACTTGATAGATTGGCAGATTATTTAATTACAATACATTCGCCGTAGCGAGGAACAGATGTCTACAATGCCGCTCAGTAAAGCATTTATGTTGAATTTCTTAGGAAATTCACCTAAATGGTATAAAACAGCAATTATTACTTTTCTTATTATAAACCCTTTTATCTTCTTTTACGTTGACCCCTTTGTCGCAGGTTGGTTACTCGTCGTAGAATTCATTTTCACCTTAGCGATGGCACTAAAATGCTATCCGCTACAGCCAGGTGGTTTACTGGCGATAGAGGCCGTCGCCATCGGTATGACTTCACCAGATATGGTGTTGCATGAAATGTCAGCAAACATGGAAGTTATCTTGTTACTTATCTTTATGGTAGCGGGTATCTATTTTATGAAGGAGTTGTTGCTGTATACATTTACCAAACTCATCACTAAATTGCGCTCCAAAGCCATGTTGTCGTTAGCATTTTGTTTCGCTGGCGCAATTTTATCAGCCTTTTTAGATGCATTAACGGTTATTGCCGTTGTTATTAGTGTGGTCATTGGCTTTTACAGTGTTTATCACAAAGTATCTTCTGGTAAAGATTATGGCCACGCTCATGATCATACCCATGATGATGACTTCCACGATACGCACCGTGAAGATTTAGAACAATTTAGAGGTTTTTTACGTAACTTGTTAATGCATGCGGGTGTTGGTACAGCACTTGGCGGTGTAATGACCAAGGTAGGTGAGCCACAAAATTTAATTATTGCTCAAAAAGCCGGTTGGGAATTCATTGAATTTGCAATCAGAATGTCCCCAGTCACCATTCCGGTCTTTTTCTGTGGTCTATTAACCTGTTATATCGTTGAGAAGATGGGTTGGTTCAACTACGGTGTAAAATTACCAGAAAATGTCCATAAAATACTTGCTGACTACGCTCAAGATCAAGATGATAACCGTAGTACCAAAGACAAAGCAAAATTAATGGTACAAGGCGCTATTGCTATTTGGTTAGTTATTGGTTTGGCATTTCATTTTGCAGCCGTTGGTCTTATTGGCTTGTCTGTTATTGTGCTAGCGACGTCACTTAATGGTATTACTGAAGAGCATGCGCTTGGTAAAGCATTTGAAGAAGCCTTACCTTTCACCGCATTACTCGCTGTATTCTTTGCGATAGTTGCCGTCATTATTGACCAGAACTTATTCACGCCAGTGATTAATTGGGTACTGACGTATGAAGGAACGACCCAAATGGTGATGTTCTATATGGCCAATGGGTTACTGTCGATGGTTAGTGATAATGTCTTTGTGGGTACAGTCTACATTGAACAAATCTCGGCGGCATTAGCCAACGGTCAAATTACCCGCGAGCAATTTGATATGCTAGCGGTTGCAATTAACACCGGTACGAACTTACCAAGTGTTGCCACACCAAATGGACAAGCAGCGTTCCTATTCTTGTTAACGTCTGCACTCGCACCGTTAATTCGCTTAAGTTACGGTCGTATGGTCTATATGGCACTGCCTTATACAATTGTGTTGTCAATTGTCGGCTTTATGATGATTCAATCGGGTTTCTTAGACGATATGACGAATAAGTTTTATGAAGCGGAACTTATTCACCATCATAATGCAAGCGATGTCATCAGCGCTAAACCTAGCGGACATTAATCTTTAGTTACTAAATATAAGCGCCTTTTAAGGCGCTTTTTTTATGACTGTGCTAAATTCAGTTTAATTTTAGTCAAACGAGTTATTTATGCTTAGTTTTCTCAACAGTTTAACTACCAAGCGGTGTGCTTGGCTATCGCTCGCTGGGGTGGCGATCACGCTAGAAATCATTGCACTGTATTTTCAATATGGAATGGGGCTAGCCCCTTGCGTGATGTGTATCTATCAACGTACAGCCATCCTAGGGATTGCTATAGCTGGTTTAATCGGCGCTATTGCACCCCAACATTTTATTGCAAGGTTAATCGGCTATACAATATGGGGCGCTAGTGCAATTAAGGGCTTAGTGATTGCACTTGAGCATGTCGATATCCAAATACACCCATCGCCATTTTTTAGTTGTGATTTTAGACCCAACTTCCCTGACTGGTTGCTGCTCGATGATATATTGCCAAGTTTTTTTAGAGCGACCGGTGATTGTGCCACAATCTCATGGCAATTCTTAGGATGGTCGATGTCGCAATGGATGGTGGTTGTCTTTAGCGGGTTTATTCTAGCACTGACGATCGTTGTATTAAATCGCCTTCGCCCAAGCAATAAATTCATGATATAGCCGTTTTGAGCTGAACCTAATGGGGTTACGGCTCAAACTTTAGCGGCCAATACACGATGTGGTCTTCTAAATATCCGGCTTGCTTTTCACTAATCGTCTTACCACGTACTGACTGACTTAAACGATGCATTTCACGGCTATTACCAATCATTAGCGGATGCCAACTCGGTATATCTTTACCTTCATCTAACAACCGATATGCACAACTTGCAGGTAGCCAAGCAAAGCTTTCACGATTGTCCAAAGTCACCTTAAAACAATCAGGCACCCGTTTAAATCTCGCCGCATAATCACTGCATTGACAGCTTTTAGGATCTAAAAGTTCACAAGCAACATTGGTAAAGAATAATTCATCGCTCTCATCATCAATCACTTTGTTCAAGCAACATTTACCACAACCATCACATAGCGACTCCCACTCTTGCTCATTCATTTGCTCAAGTGTCTTGGTTTTCCAAAATGGTTGTTCGCTCATTATTACTGCCTCATGATGTTTGCGACAGCTTATACGCAAAAATAATACGTTAGGCAACTTAAATCAGCTAAATCGCTAATATTCCAACCACGCCTGCAACCAATTTCTCAATTTT
>Ga0209396_1002270_pt1 | contig 20417 bp, 16 predicted proteins | sample GOMGulsemesocosm_6_FD_184638 | JGI IMG/M metagenome (GOLD analysis project Ga0209396, IMG submission 184638) | Methane-oxidizing microbial communities from mesocosms in the Gulf of Mexico - GOM8C Gulf of Mexico (SPAdes) (version 2) | ecosystem: Environmental > Aquatic > Marine > Cold seeps...
AATGAATTTATGATCATTTCATCAAAAGCAGGAATGTCTATTAACAGAGTAATGTTTTTAAAGATGTTCTATAACGATACAGCCAGCCGAATAACCCGCACCGAACGAACAGATTAATGCTTTATCACCTGCAACCAGATCTTGATGATTCAAGTGAAATGCAATAATTGAACCAGCAGAAGCTGTATTGGCAAACTTATCCAAAATAATTGGCGCTTCATTATCGATAGGATCACGACCTAACACTTTTTTTGCGACAAAGTTGTTCATGTTGATGTTTGCTTGATGAAGGAACAATCGTTTCAAGTCTTTAGCTTCAACATTGGCTTCTGCCATTTGCTCTGTAATTAATTCTGACACCATCGGCAGTACTTCTTTAAATACCTTTCTGCCTTGTTGGACAAACATTTTATCGCTATCTAGCATGGTTTCTGGATCACACTTATTGGTATGACCGAAGTTACTACGAATGTTATTAGAAAAAGTGGTGATGGGTTTCTTCGTTAATATTTTAAAGCTATGCTTTGAAGTTGCTGTTTCTTGTTTTTCAACAATAATGGCTGTTGCTACATCACCAAAGATAAAGTGACTGTCTCTATCGCGTAAATTAATTTGTGGAAAGTTGAGTTCAGGGTTAATCACTAAAACTGTTTTTGCCGTGTCGCCATATAAAGCATTTGAGGCATTCATAATACCGAATGTTGCTGATGAACAAGCAACAAGCATATCGTAAGCCCAACCTTTGCAACCTAATTCATTTTGTACTTCTATTGCTATAGCAGGGTATGCGCGTTGCGTATATGCACAAGCGACTATAATTAAATCTATATCATCTGCCGTTTTGTTGGCTGCTGCCATCGCTTGTTTCGCCGCACCTACGGCCATTTCAGCTTGTGCTGATAATTCATCATCACGACGCTGTGGCACATAAGGCATCATTTTTTTAGGATCAAGCGCACCGTCTTTATACATAACATATCGGCTTTTAATACCCGATGCTTTTTCAATAAACTCACTTGAAGACGGCTTTAAAGCCGTTAACTGCTCATTGTTTATTGCTTCTTCATTTTCCGCGTTATAATTTTCAACATATTGATTAAACGCGATAACTAATTCGTCATTTGAAATGCTATGTGGCGGGGTAAATAACCCCGTGGCACTGATCACGATAGACATGTATTTTTCTCCGATAATAATTATCAACTTCAGTGATCGTACCATGTTACTTATTTAATCAAAATTCAAGTGTTTCTGTGCTTTTAGTTGATGTAATCACCATTTTAAGTAAAAAGTTTTTTTCTTACCATCGCCCTATAATCCCGAGGGGTCAGCTTTAATTGTTGCTTAAAAAGGCGACTTAATTGGCCTTGGTCTTGGTAACCCACTTGAAAAGCTATTTCTTGAATAGACAAGTTACTCGATGACAGTAAATCTTTTACCGTTTCAACTCTAACCTTTTGCCAATAACTCGATGCTTTAACACCTGTGGCGTGCTTAAAACGTCGACTAAACGTTCTATGACTAATACCAAATTGTGAGGCAAGTTCGTTAAGTGTTAATGTCGATGAAAGGTTGGTTCGCATCCAAAACTGAATTTGAGTGATTAATTCATCAGGGTGGCGATCAACGGCTCCTTCTAAATATCGTTGTTCCTCATAAGGCTTTCTTATTTCATGCGAGAAATTTCGTTCTACATGCTGGGCAGCAGACTCACCGTAAGTCTGATGAATTACGTGCACAGTAATATCGGCTAAGGCATTTAAACTTGCGGCACAGTAAATTCGTTCAGATTGGGTGATAAAAAAATCAGGTTTCAACTCAACCTTGGGATAATTTCGTTTAAATTGATCAACATAATGCCAATGGGTTGTTGCGGAGTGATGGTCGAGCAATCCTGACTCTGCGATAAAACAAACACCTGTGCCGCCACCAATAAGTGTCGATCCCTGCTGCCACATGTTATTTAACCAACGTACTATTTTTGGGTGTTTTTTAATTAAAGGGCGAGGGTTACGCCAAAGGCTTGGTATAAAAATATAGTCTGGGCTTTTTGCATGTTCAATATCGGCATCAGGAAATAACTTGATGAGCGCCCTTGTCCGAACGGGGGCTAATTTTTCGCTCACCATTTCGATATCCAACTTAGGCGAACTTGTATTTTCTCGACGAGCAAAAGCTTCACCAGCTCTTAGCATCTCAATAGGTAAACTTACACTGGTTGCCAACATGTGATCATATAAAATCAACGCAACATTTACAGTTTTATGACCTGTTTTTAATAGCATATGAGCAACCTTTATAATAATTGACTGTTATTGTGTGGTTTTTGGCTGAAAAATACAATTAATTGTTGGCGTTTCTTTTTACACTAAGTGTAAGAGTTAGGATTAAAGTATAAAAGAGAATTATAAATGACTGCATTACCTATTATTGTTGGCATGGGCGGCGTAAATGCTGCAGGCCGCACCTCATTTCATCAAGGATTTCGTCGCATTGTTATCGACAAATTGACTGCTGAAGCAAGACAAGAAACTTTTGTTGGTCTTGCAACTTTGATGAACATTTTAACGTATCAAGAAGATAAATTAGTTGATGCACAAGGTAATGCTGTGGCATTAAGTGAAGTTGAAAGTCGTTTTGGCCAGCAGATCCTTGCGGGCACACTTATCCGTAAAATTGAAAATAATCATTTCGATCCAGACGCAACGCATTGCCATACAAAAATCACAGCTGCGCCAAGTGGAGAAAACATTACTTTTGAATTGAAAGAGAAAGAATTACCCAAGCCTCTCCCACGTTCTTGGAAAGTAACGCCACTTGAAGATAAGCGCGTTAAAGTTGAAATTACAGATAATTTAGAAATTAAACATAGCAGTTATCGTGACAATCCAATTAAAGCTGCTGGGCAATTACCAACTGGTTTTGAACCGTCTAAACTCTATAACAGTCGTTATCAGCCACGTGGTTTGCAAACAACTATTTTTGGTGCGGCTGACGCGATTCATTCAACAGGTTTTAGCTGGGATGAAATTTTAGAAAAAGTAAGCCCAGATCACGTCGGTACTTATTCATCTTCTGCCTTTGGACAAATGCAATCTGAAGGTTTAGGCGGCATGTTACAAAATCGCTTGAATGGCGATCGTGTAACGACTAAAAATTTGGCATTAGGTTTAAATACCATGTCTGCTGATTTTATCAATGGTTATGTCACTGGCAGCGTGGGCACTACGTCAACCTCGACAGGTGCTTGTGCAAGTTTTCTTTATAACTTACGTAACGCGATTCAAGATATTAAATCTGGTCGTGTGCGTGTTGCTATTGTTGGCAGCAGCGAAAGCCCAATTACACCGGAAATTATTGAAGGTTTCGGTAATATGAGCGCGTTGGCTAATGAAGAAGGTTTGAAAAAACTTGACGGCATTACAGAAGGTCAAGCTGATCACCGTAATACGAGTCGCCCATTCGGTGAAAACTGTGGTTTTACTATTGGTGAAGCTGCACATTTTCTCGTGATTATGGATGATGAATTAACGGTGGAATTAGGTGCTAAGCCTTTAGGTTCAGTTGCAGATGTTTTTATTAATGCTGACGGCGTTAAAAAGTCTATTACTGCTCCAGGTCCTGGTAACTATATTACTATGGCAAAATCAGTGGCACTCGCGAAAAGTATTTTAGGTGAAGAATCAGTTCAGGAGCGTAGCTTTGTTTTGGCTCATGGTTCGAGTACACCGCAAAATCGTGTAACAGAGTCTTTAATTTATCACCGTTTAGCTGAAACGTTCGATATCAATAATTGGCCGATAGCTGCGCCAAAAGCCTTTGTTGGTCACACTATTGCTCCGGCAAGTGGCGATCAAATAACCATGGCACTTGGTGTTTTTGCGCACAATATTATGCCGGGTATTACAACGATTAAATCTGTCGCTGACGATGTCTACAATGAACGTTTAAATATTGCCCTTGATCACTGGCAGTGTGAAGCGATGGATGTTGCTTTCATTAATTCGAAAGGTTTTGGTGGTAATAACGCTACAGCAACATTACTTTCGCCAGACGTAACAAACGCTATGTTGGAAAAACGTTATAACATTGAAACTATGACTAGCTATAAAGAAAAACTAGTCAGTACTGAAGCGAAACAAAAAGTTTATCAAGAAAAAGCGAATAACGGACAATTTGAATTAATTTACAAATTTGGTGTGGGTGTTTTAGGTGATGATGACATTGAAATTAATACTGAAAATATTTCAATGACAGGTTTTACAAATCCTATTGAATTACCAAGCAATAACCCGTTTGAAGATATGACTTAGTAACTCTCAAGTATATAACATTAAGGGTTAAGGCTGTTGAAAGCCTTAACCCTTTTTTGTGTACCTATAAGCAATAGCGTTGAATCATTTTCGCTAATATAATGTCAGTTTTATCAATTTCACTATGTGCTAAAAATTCATTCGGCTGATGTGCTTGGTCAATAGAACCAGGGCCTAATACAATGGTTTGACAACCAAGTTGCTGAATAAAAGGTGCTTCTGTGGCGTAATTCACGGCACAACATTGATGACCACTTATTTCTTTCGCTAATGAAACCAGATCGCTCGATTTATTTTGTTCGAAACTAGGAGAGCTTGGGTCAAGCTCAGCAAAGAAAACCCTATTAGGATATTTTTCTGCCAATGGTTTCAATGCTTCAGCAAGTAATTGAATAAGTTCGCTGTCAGGCATACCGGGCAGTGCACGCATATCAATATCTAATACGCATTGTCCACAAATTCGGTTGGCATTATCACCGCCGTGTATTGCACCTAAATTAAGTGTCGGCTCTTTTACATCAAAGGCTTGATTACTATAATTGTGGGCAAGCTTTTCTTTAAGTTGCATTAATTGACCAATCACTTGGTGCATAATTTCAATAGCGTTAACGCCTAAACTTGGTTTACTTGAATGTCCTGACTCGCCTTGAATAGTTATGCGATGTGACATGTGGCCTTTATGCATGATGACAGGTACCAAGTTTGTTGGCTCTCCAATTATGGCAACATCAGGTTTAATGTCTTTATTTTGGATGAAAAATCGAGCTCCTGCCATGGTGGTTTCTTCATCTGCCGTGGCTAAAATATAAAGTGGTTTTTTCAATTGCTTAGACGTTAAACCCTTGCAAGCTTGTAAAATAAAAGCGAAGAAGCCTTTCATATCACACGTACCTAAACCATAAAATTTATTATCTTTATTTATAATTTTAAAGGGATCTGACTGCCAACGATTTTCATCAAAAGGAACAGTATCACTATGTCCTGCCAGTAATAGCCCACCTTCACCACTCCCCAGTTTCGCTAAAAGATTATATTTATTACGCGTTCCTGGAACTGCTTGAATGTCGATACTAAAATCGAGTTGCTCAAACCATGTAGCCAAGAGTTGAATAATGGCTAAATTCCCTTGGTCCCAGCTTTCTTGAGTTGAGCTAATTGAAGCACTGGCAATAAGTTGCGTTAATGAATCGGTAAAGTCTGGTAAATTTTTCATAGGTGCTCACGATTAAAAATATTAATAAATAAAAAAAACATGTGGGTAGTTATGCTTATTTGTTGCATAACAAGTCATCAGGTGTTACTTTCTCATTCTAGTGTAAATAACCTAATAAATGAAGGCTATTGAAAATAATTTGTTTTCTTTTTTATTAGGCTAATTAAAAAATTAATAGATGAGGTTGTATGAAAGTCGCGGTTATTGGATCAAGTGGATATGTTGGTGCTGAGCTTATTAGTTTGTTGTGCGCGCACGAAAAAATTTCCCTTGAATACTTATTGGTTTCTGAAAACAGTAGCTCGGCAGATATGACCTTTTCGCAATTACATCCACGTTATTTAGGTGTATGTGATTTACCTCTTGTGTGTTTTTCACAACATTGGTTTGATGAAACAGTACAGGAACTTGATGCAGTATTCTTTGCTACACCTCATGAGTTTAGTGCCGATTGGGCGCAAACCTTTGTTGAAAAAGGTGTGAAGGTCTTCGATCTTTCTGGCGGATTTCGTTTAAAAAATAGCGAAGATTACCCAACATTCTATGGTTTTGAACACAAAAACTTATCAGCGCTTGCGCAAGCAAAATATGGTTTAGCCGAATGGCAGCAAGATGATATTGCGAATACTCAATTAGTTGCTGTACCAGGATGTTATCCAACAGCGAGTTTATTGTCGCTTAAACCGATTACATCAAATAATTATCACATTGAAAATTCACTGATTGTCGTTAATGGCATTAGTGGTGTGAGTGGCGCAGGTAGAAAAGCATCGTTAGCAACAAGCTTTTATGAAGTGAGCTTAACACCTTACAATATTTTACAGCACAGACATCAACCGGAAATAAGCCAAGAGGCTAATGCACAGGTTATTTTCAATCCGCATCTTGCGCCTTATAAAAGAGGGTTAATGGTAACGGTAACCTTGCAAATTAAAGCTGGCATTACGACACAGCAAATTGATGAGGCGTTCGTAAGCGCTTATCAAGATCAGCCGTTAGTTCGTTTAACCGGGGCGTGGCCAAAAATCGATAATGTCGCCAATACTCCTTTTGCCGATGTTCATTGGCAAGTGGACCAAGAAAAGCAGGTCGTAGTGGTGAGTTGTGCTATTGATAATTTATTAAAGGGTGCGGCTTCACAAGCGGTGCAATGCGCGAATATTTCTCTGGATTTGTCGAGTGAATATAGTTTGTTGAATAATGTAACGCTGGGAAAGAGCTAATGACTACGTCAATAACAAGTTCAATAAGCAAGTCAGTAAATAAGAAATCAAACAAGCCGTTAGTGATTAAAATTGGTGGTGCCATTCTTGAAAAAAAAGATGCTCTCGCTGATTTATTAAAAATTATAGCGTCATTAAAAAACCAACCCGTGGTGTTAGTCCATGGTGGTGGCTGTGTGGTTGATGAAATGCTCAGTCAAGCCGGTTTTATCACTGAAAAGAAGCACGGTTTAAGAGTTACACCTAAAGCACAAATGTCACTTATTGCTGGCGCGTTAGCCGGTAGTGTAAATAAAGCTATCGTTGCAACAGCAGCAAGTTTGAAGTTGCAAGCGGTTGGGTTGTCACTTATCGATGGAGGCATGATCTCTTGCCGTTTAAGCGATAAAAACTTAGGCATGGTAGGTGAACCAAGCGCACATAACAGTAAATTACTCGATACGTTATTAGACGCAAGCTTCTTACCTATTGTGTCCTCAATTGGTTCATTAGCCAATGGTGATCTAGTCAATGTGAATGCTGACGATGCCGCTGTAGCAATTTGTAAACTGCTAAATGCAGAGCTATTACTACTTACCGATGTTAATGGCGTTAAAGATGCGAATGGTGACTATATTGTTTCACTCAACAAAGCACAGGCAAATTTATTAATCCAACAAGGTGTTATTGCAGGAGGCATGACGGCTAAAGTTAATGCCGCATTACATGCGGCAAGTCAGTTACGACGAAGTATCGCGGTTGCCAGTTGGCAGTCGCCTGAAAAAATTATCAACTTAATAAAAGGTGATGCAATCGGTACGCGCATTCAACCTCATTAAAACACTTAAGTAACGCTTAATTTAACCACTTTTTCGTATAGGACTTACCATGTCAAAGATACAAAGCACATTAGAAAACTTTTTGGCTGATGATCAGCTAACTAAAGCACAAATAACTGATCTTATTACTTTAGCAATAAACATTAAAAACCACCCAGCAGATTACAGCCAAGCACTAGCAGGTAAATCTGTAGTGATGATTTTTGAAAAACCCTCATTAAGAACGCACGTTAGCTTTGATATGGGTATTAACAAATTGGGCGGTCATGCTCTATATTTAGGCCAACAAAACGGTAAGCTCGGTGAGCGTGAAAGAGTGAGCGATTATGCTAAAAACCTTTCTTGTTATGCTGACGCTATCGTCGCGCGTGTTTTTGAAAATAGCGCAATTGAAGGTTTAGCTAAACACGCAAGTATACCGGTGATTAATGCGCTGTGTGATATTTATCATCCGTGCCAAGCGTTAGCTGATTTTGTTACTTTACAAGAACACTTTACCGACTTATCAAACGTTAAACTAGCCTATGTAGGTGACGGTAACAATGTTTCTAATTCATTGATGTTTATGGCGGCAATTTTAGGTGTTGATTTTACCTTAGTGTGTCCTGAAGGTCATGGACCTGATGATGTGTTGCTTAAAAATGCGAAAGCTTTTGCACTTGAATCAGGAAGTAAGTTGGTACTTACATCAAAGGTTGAGGGCATTGGGCAACAAGATGTTATTTATACCGACACTTGGGTATCAATGGGTGACGAAGATCTTAGTAAAAAAGCTGCACTTTTAGAAAAATTTGCACCTTACCAAGTAAATCATAAAATGATGGAAAACAGTGGTGCAAGTATTGTTATGCATTGCCAACCAGCACATTTAGAAGAAGAGATAACAACAGCGCTTTTTGACAGCGAAATGTCGGTGGTTTTTCAAGAAGCCGAAAACAGAATGTGGGCGCAGAATGCTGTGCTAGTAACACTTTTAGCGAACTAAGGTTCGACTCAACAAATTTAAAGAATTAATAGGAAAAGATAATGGCTTTAGTAAAGAAGAATATTAAAAAAGTAGTATTAGCATATTCAGGTGGATTAGATACTTCGGCTATCATTCCGTGGTTGAAGGAAAACTATGAAGGTTGTGAAGTTATCGCATTTTGTGCTGATGTAGGTCAAGGTGACGAAGAACTTGAAGGCGTTAAAGAAAAGGCGCTCGCTTCTGGTGCATCTGAATGTTACGTAGTTGATCTAAAAGAAGAATACGTAAAAGAATATATTTATCCTATCTTGAAAACAGGCTCAGTGTACGAAGGTCAATATTTATTAGGTACGTCAATGGCACGTCCTATTATTGCTAAAGCACACATAGAAGTGGCCTTAAAAGTAGGTGCCGATGCCGTATGTCATGGTTGTACCGGTAAAGGTAACGACCAAGTACGTTTTGAATCATGTTTTGCAGCCTTAGCTCCAGAGCTAACGGTTATTGCACCATGGCGAGAGTGGGATATGGTTTCTCGTGAAGATTTACTTGATTACCTTGCTGAACGTGATATTCCTTGTTCAGCTTCACTGACTAAAATTTATAGCCGTGATGCCAATGCATGGCATATCTCTCATGAAGGTGGCGAATTAGAAGACCCATGGTGTGAGCCATCGAAAGAAGTTTGGACAATGACTGTCGATCCAATGGATGCGCCAGACGAAGCTGAAAAAGTACAGTTAAGTTTTATTGAAGGTGAATTAGTTGCTATCGACGGTAAAGATTTCTCTGGAAATCGTGAGGACGGTGGTGCCGGCGCTTATGACGCGCTTATGTATTTAAATGCTAAAGGTGCTGCACATGGTGTGGGTAGAATCGACATTGTTGAAAACCGTTTAGTGGGCATGAAGTCTCGTGGCTGTTATGAAACTCCCGGCGGCACAATTTTAATGGCCGCTTATAAAGGTTTAGAAACGCTTATTCTCGATAAAGAATCTCTTAAATATCGTGAATCAGTAGGTCTTGAATTTTCACATGTTATTTATGATGGACGTTGGTTTACACCACTTGCTAAAGCACAGTTAGCTTCAGCTGCATCTTTCGCTGAAAAATTAACAGGTGATGTTGTTGTTAAGTTATACAAAGGCATGGCGCAAGTGATTCAACGTCGCTCACCAAACAGTTTGTATTCCGAAGCCTTTGCTACTTTTGGCGCAGATGATGTTTACGACCAAAAACATGCAGAAGGCTTTATCCGTTTATTCAGCTTATCAAGCCGCATCACGGCGCTTTCTCAAAATGGCTCGTTAAAAGATAAGGCAGAATAACAATGGCTTTATGGGGTGGGAGATTTAAAGAAAAAGCGAGTTTACAATTTAAGAAATTTAATGACTCGTTGCCAGTAGATTACCGTATGGCAGTACAAGATATTGTTGGGTCAATCGCTTGGGCGCAGTCTATTCATGAAGTTGGTGTAATAGATGATGACGAGTTGCTACGTTTGACGACAGCGCTTCAAGAATTAAAGACGTCAGTAGAAGAAAACCCGAAGCAAATTCTGTTATCTGATGCGGAAGACATTCATAGCTGGGTAGAAATTCAGCTTATTGAAAAAACGGGAGACTTAGGTAAGAAGCTCCATACTGGCCGTAGTCGTAATGACCAAGTGGCGACAGATTTAAAGCTTTGGTGTAAAGAAACGGGCGGAGATTTATTGTTTGCGCTAGTGAACTTACAACAAGCAATGATGAACTTAGCTGAACGCGAAAAAGATACGGTTTTACCAGGCTATACCCATTTACAAAGAGCACAACCGATAACGTTTGGTCATTGGTGTTTAGCTTATGTCGAAATGTTTAACCGTGATATTGGACGTTTAAAAGATGCGCTTTATCGTTTAGATGTTTCACCATTAGGTTCTGGGGCATTGGCGGGTACAGCTTATCCCATTGACCGAAATGCTTTGGCTAGCCGTTTAGGTTTTAGAACAGCAACAATGAACAGTCTTGATGCCGTTTCTGACAGAGATCATGTTATTGAATTGCTGGCCTCAGCCAGTATTTCAATGATGCATTTATCACGTTTTGCTGAAGATTTGATTTTCTACAATTCTGGTGAAGCGGGTTTTGTAGAAATGAGTGACTTGGTGAGCTCAGGTTCATCATTAATGCCACAGAAGAAAAATCCTGACGCGTGTGAATTAATTCGTGGTAAATCTGGGCGAGTATTTGGCGCATTAACGGGTATGTTAACCACAATGAAAGCGTTAGCGCTTGCGTACAACAAAGATATGCAAGAAGACAAAGAAGGTTTGTTTGACGCGCTTGATACTTGGCAAGAATGCATGGAGATGGCTGTGCTAGTTGCTGATGGTTTAAAAGTAAATCGCTCACGTACACTCGCAGCAGCTCAACAAGGTTATGCTAACGCAACTGAACTTGCCGACTATTTAGTGGGTAAAGATATTCCGTTTCGTGAAGCACATCATATTGTAGGTGAAGTGGTATTAGCCGCTATCGACAAAGGTGTACCCTTAGAAGATTTAACCATAAGTCAACTTAAAGCGTTCAGCGATAAAATTGAACAAGATGTTTACCAGCACCTGTCAATTGAATCGACGCTTAATAAGCGCGAGGCTCTTGGTGGAACGTCACGTTCACAAGTAGAAAAAGCGCTGGCGACTACACAGTCAGGCAATGAAACTATTTTAAATGAACAAGTTGTCGGTGCGCCAGGCAAACAAAGAACTCAATTAGCACTTAAACAAGTTAAACAGCGTTTAAATGCTCAGCGTGCAGCTGCGATGTCGGTTCGCAGAGCAAGAATGTCTGATGTTGACAGTATTTATTTGTTAACCAATTTCTGGGCCGATAAAGGTGAGATATTGCCACGTACCCGTGACAACATTATTCATGATATTCAAAACTTTGTAGTCGCTGAGCTTGAAGGTAAAGTTGTAGGTACTGCCTCGCTTTATATATATCAAACCGGTTTAGCTGAGATCCGCTCAGTTGTCGTAGAAGATCATGCTCAAAAGCAAGGTCAAGGTGAAGCACTTATTCAATATCTGCTAGAATTCGCTTATCAAATGGAATTAGAGCAAATAATTGTTTTAACCTATATTCCAAAATACTTTGAGCAGCTTGGTTTTAACTTGATTGATAAGAATTCGTTAGCAGACAATATTATTGAAGATAGTGAACCCAGCCCACATAAAGATCCTGCTGATGAAGTGGCGATGGAATACATTGTTGGGCAAAGTAAATAAAATATGAAGAATGAAAATACGGCTAATAGTAACAAAGACAATGTGAAATGGTTTAGAAATGCAGCACCCTATATTAATGCGCATCGTGGAAAAACGGTGGTGCTTATGTTCGGTGGTGAGGCTGTGCTTCATCCTAATTTTGCCAATATTATTCATGATATTGCTTTGTTACGCAGTTTGGGCGTTAAATTAGTCTTAGTCCATGGTGCTAGGCCACAAATTGAAGAACGCATGGGGCAGCGAAATATTGCCCGTAATATTGAGAATAATATTAGAGTCACGGATGCTGAAACACTGGTTGCCGTCAAAGATGCAACAGGTTCAATGCGACTTCATATCGAGGCTTTACTTACTATGGGGTTAGTTAACTCACCCATGCATGGTTCGCAAATTCGCGTTAGCACAGGAAATTTTGTCATTGCTAAACCCATAGGGGTGCGTGAAGGTGTTGATTATAAATACACGGGTAATGTTAGAAAAATTGACGCAGAGGGCATTCATACTCAGCTTGATTATGGCTCGATAGTTTTACTTTCACCGATAGGGTACTCCTCGACAGGGGAGGTGTTCAATCTAGCACTTGAAGATGTTGCCACTAAAACAGCGCTAGCGCTGAAAGCTGATAAACTAATTACCTTTACTGAAGATGATGGCTTATTAGATGAATTCGGTGAGCTTATTCGTAGTTGTAGTGTACGTCGAGTGAAAACATTATTAGATGATAAGGATTGTCATGTACGTCAATCATTATTAAGGGCGATCATCCAAAGCGGTGAAAATGGAGTAGAACGTTGTCATTGTGTAAGTTACCAGAGTGATAGCGCTTTATTACAAGAGTTATTCACCCGTGATGGTGCTGGCACTTTGATCGCGAAAGATCATAAAGAGCAAGTGTGTACGGCAAGCATTGATGATGTTGGTGGTATTCTAGAGCTTATTGCGCCTTTAGAAGAAGAAGGTATTTTAGTGAAACGTTCTCGTGAACTGCTTGAAGTTGAAATTGACCGATTCACCGTACTTAAAAAAGAAGACGTTATCATTGCTTGTGCTGCTTTATATCCTTATAAAGAAGCGAGTTCTGGGGAAGTTGCTTGTGTGGCTATTCATCCTGATTATCGTAATGGTAATAGAGGAGAGCGTTTGATGAACGCCCTAGAAGTTAAAGCGAACGAACAACATTTGTCGTCTTTATTCGTATTAACAACGGTCAGTGGTCATTGGTTTCGTGAGCAAGGCTTCATTGAAAGTTCAATGGAAGATTTACCTGAGGGAAAAAAACAGATGTATAACTTTCAACGAAAATCTAAAGTCTATATTAAGCACATATAGATAAAATATATTTCTCTATTTTGACTGATTGAAATGAAAAAAATGTCGCTTTTATAGTGGCATTTTTCATTTTAGGCTCAACTGTAAACACTTTCTGTTTGCTTATCTGTACAATAAAGTAATTATTTGATATTTATTATTCTACAAAAACATGTCTAAATGTAACAGGAATGTATCATATTCTTTACTTTTAAGGCATATTGTTAGTTGAGATTACTTTGTTTGTAAGGCTTTATATTTTAAATGGTCACATTTAGATTTTTACTCTTTCCTTTAGCTACGCTGGGTCTTATTTTACTGACCTCTTTTCCTCTGCAAGCGCAAACTAATTTCGCACTTGCAGGTGGCAATAAATTTACGGCAAAGTTGTTATCTGAATATGGTCAAATGAGCAACTTTCTGAATAAAAATGATGATGAAGAAAGTACAGGTTTTATAAAAGTTGAACCCTCCATTTTTATTCAGACACAATTATCTCGCCATTTAATGCAAATAGAGGCGAATGTGAGTCATTATCAATTTAATGACTTTAGTGAAGATGATCATAGCAATTTATTTTTTAAGCCAAACTATTACTTTAAAATTGATCATAATAAAACACTGTTTGCTGATATTAAATTACAAGAAGAGTATGAATACCGAGGCACAGAATTATCTTTAGGTGATGCAAGTTCGATATCAACAGGAGATAACAAAAAAACGGTTGCAGCAAATATAGGATATCTTTATGGTCAAATTGATTCAGTGGCAAAATTAAGGCTGTCAATCGGCCAAGAAGATTTTCGTTATAAAACACGAAGAGCACAAAATCAGTTACTTGACCGTGTAGATAATAATGCTGCGGCTAGTGTTGATTATTTGTTGTCAGGAAAAACATATTTCGCTGTAGATTTAGATTATATTCAAGCTAAATTCAAAAATAACAAAGCGTTAAATAGTGATGAATATTCTGTGTTAGTGGGCATGAAGTGGCAATCGACTGCAGCAACACAGCTAGAAGCATTAGTTGGTTACCAAGCGTTAACCTTTGAAGATGATTCATTTGCAAGTGATAGTGCCTTTAAATGGCGGGTTGATTTGAATTGGCAGCCAACGCTTATTAATAAAGTAAATATAAATACGCAAAGAAATTATGAAACAACGAACCGCATTGAAGATAGCTATCGAGTTGTTGATAGCACTAACTTACAAGTTACACATCAATTTACTGATTATTTTCAAACATCAGCGGCTGTAGGTTACAGGAAAGAAAAAATAGTTTACATAGGTAAAACAGATAAAGAAAATTACTTGTACTCAGAGATAAAGCTTAATTATCAACGGAATGATTGGTTAACTTTTTTTGCAGGCTTCGTTTTTACAGAGCTTGAGGCTAATGTAGAGAGGCTAAATTATCAAGGCCATAGCTTATCATTAGGTTTTAGTGTTATTATTTAATATTGGATGAAAAGTATGCAATCTTGGGTTTTGTCACTAGTTTTAGCGTTTTGTTGCTTTTTTTGTCAGGCAAGTGACTATGTTCTCGGGCCTGGTGATAAACTACATATTGTGGTTTACGGCGAAGATGATTTAACGACAGATGTGAAAATTGATAAATCGGGTCTTATATCTTTTCCTTTTTTAGATGATATCCAAGTTGTTGGTTTGTCGACTAAAAAAGTAGAGAGTATCATAAGAAAAGGTTTGTTAGGTGATTATATTGTAGACCCACAAGTTTCTGTTTCTATTGCCATGTATAGACCGTTTTTTATCCATGGACAAGTGAAACGACCTGGTGGTTATCCCTACCAAGATGGTTTAACGTTGGATAAAGCCATCGCAATCGCAGGAGGCCTGTCAAATAGAGCGTCAAATTCTGAATGGAAAGTAACTCGGCTGGTTAATGGAGTTAAAGTGACGTTTGAAGGGAATGTCGCCAGTGAAATTCACCCTGATGATATTATAAAAATAGAACAAAGTTTTTTTTAAAGATTAAAACTGAAAGGGATTTTCGACAACTTTTGTTGGCCATATCTACTTTGGCATTTATAAACAATAATGAGCAGTAATGTTGAACGATAATCAGAGCATAAATTTTAGCGCCCCAAACGAAGAGGTTGCTTTAAAAGAAGTCTTAAGCCCCCTTTGGTCTCGAAGGTGGAAAATTGTGTTCTTCACACTATTCATTTCATTAATAGTGGCTTTTTACGTTTCATTACTCAAACCTTCCTATAGAGCAACTGCTATTTTACAAATAGGCAGTAACAAACCCGCTAATACTTTATCGATTAATGACGCATTTAATGAATCCAGCGCCAGTAAAGAGCAAGTTAAAACTCAGTACGAATTATTAAAATCTAGAAAATTTGCTGAGCGCGTTATCGCTAGTTTGAATTTGGTTGAACATCAGGAGTTTAACAGCGGTAAATATAATGACAAAGTAAGCTTTTTCGCTAACATAGGTAAAAGAAGTGTTAAGCCGACGGTAAGCAGCTTAATCGGGGCGTTTAAAAGTCGCCTCACCATTTCTCCTATTGCTAGTACCGAACTCGTTAATATTAGTTTTGTTGCCCACACGCCAAAATTAGCACAAGAAGTCGCGAATCAAATTGGCATTACTTACCTTCAATATCAAGATGAAATTCATAGCGCATCGAAAGAATCAACATCACAATGGTTAGTCGATCAACTTGAAGAGTTAGGGAAGAAGCTTGAAACCTCAGAAGAATCATTACAAGAATACCGTGAAACAGAAGGTATTGTTGATATATTGGGTGTCGCAGGCCTAGTTAGCTCAGAATTAACAGAGTTAACTTCTGCAGCAACCCGAGCAGCAAAAACAAAAGATGACTTAGAAGTTACCTATCAAAGCATTCAAAAACGTCGCAAAAACACCTCACAATTACTTGAACTTCAAGAAATTAGCAATCAAAGTGATTTAGTACAATTGCGGCGTGCAGATGAAAAAGCAGAACGTAAAATATATGAACTCTCGAAGCGTTATGGGCCTAAACATCCAAAACGCATTGCGATTCAAGCAGAACTGGAGTCATTGCAAAGGCGTATCATTGAACTGGTCAATGAAATTGTTATTTCGGTTGAGAAAGATTACCTAAACTCAGTTGAAAAAGTAAAAGGAACACAGGTACGTTTGGCTGAAGCGAAAACAGAATATTTACGTTTAAGTAGAAAACAGAATAGGTTTACAAAACTCCAGCGTGAAGTAGATACTAATAAAGAACTTTATAACAATTATTTAGTCCGTTTAAAAGAAACGGATGCAATGGGAAATTATAAAGCGAATTTTTATGTACGATTTATTGATAAGGCAATTATTCCTCGTAGTAGATTTGCTCCTAATAAGGCGCTTATGGTGATTATAAGTTTTATCTTATCCTTTGCTGCTATCTCAATTATTATTATCATGCGTGAACTGTTAATGGATACATTGAACTCACGTCGTAAACTCGAAAATTTTACCGAAGCACCTATTCTTGCAGTCTTACCAAAGTTCCAATCATCAAGTTCAGAGAAGAAAGGTGATCCCTACCATACTGATAATCGTTTTACCGAAGCGGTAAGAACGTTAAGAACCTCTTTATTATTTAATGGTGAAAGTAAACCAGCAAAAGTAATCGCGATAACATCTTCAGTACCCAATGAAGGTAAGTCTACGGTTGCTCTGCATTTAGCTCGTTCGTTTAGTGAAATGGAAAAGGTCCTGCTCATTGAAGCTGATATGAGGCATCCAACGGTAGCGAAAAATATGAATTTGAACCCACACCGACCTGGTCTATCAAATTTATTAGCGAAAACGCATCAAATTAATGAATGTATTATCCGTGATAAGAACTTGAAGTTAGATATTTTAACTTCAGGCATCTCTCCAGCTAACCCATTAGCTTTTCTTTCAATGAAACGCTTTAATATGCTGATTAAAGTTTTTGGTAACTTTTATGATCGAATTATTATTGAGACACCTCCTGTAAATGCTGTGAGTGATGCCGTTATTATTTCTAAATTAGTAGAAACGGTCCTATATGTTGTTCATGGTGAGAAAACACGACGGGAACAAATTACAACCGGTTTACGTATGCTCAAACAAGTGAATGCCCCCATTGAAGGCATTATTATAAACCATAGCCAAAATATAGATTCTGATAAATATCAAAACAAGTATTACAACGAACGCAGTAATAACATTGTCAAATTGCCAGTACGTAAACAAGGTTAATACTTTTCTAGATATTAAGCCCTTCCGCTTATAGAAAACTTAGGTAGAATAAGAAAAAGTTTTTACCAGCATTGTACGTCTGTTTATAATATGAAATCACATCAACAATTTTCTCTTCAACAAAATAATAGCTTTGCAATTATTGCAACAACGCCCATTATTTATTTTCCAAAAGATGATCAAGAACTAAAGTTATTAACAAGGGTTACACAAGGAAGCTTTTATATTCTAGGAGAAGGAAGTAATACGCTTTTTGTTGAAGATATTACCCCCGTGATTATTAAACCTGAATTTCTAGGGATAAGTGTCAGTGAAACCAACGATTATTATGAAGTGAGCGCAGCATGCAGTGAGAATTGGCATGAATTGGTTTGCTTTTGTATCAATAAGGGAATTAATGGTCTAGAAAATTTAGCACTCATTCCTGGAAGTGTAGGTGCTGCTCCAGTGCAAAATATCGGCGCTTATGGAGTAGAAATAGCTGATTTTATTGTAAGTGTTACTTGGTTTGATTTTGGTAAAAACAAATCTCAACAATTAACGAATGCTCAATGCCAATTCGAATATCGAAATAGTATTTTCAAACAGCATTTAAAAAATAAAGGTATTATCACCAATGTTACTCTTCGCTTTACAAAAAATTGGCGGGCAAAACTAAATTATCAAGGGCTGAATCTTTTATCTGAAAGTTGTAGTGCTGTAGATATCATGAATACGGTCATAGGCTTAAGAAACAGTAAACTACCAGATCCTAAGATTATTCCAAACGCGGGGAGCTTTTTTAAAAATCCTGTGGTTTGTGCTGAGCAGTTTAAGTTATTGAAAGACCGCTATCCCGAGCTCCCTTTTTATCCACAAGACAATGGAAACGTTAAATTGGCGGCAGGGTGGCTAATTGAAAAAGCAGAGTTGAAAGGATATCAGTTGAATGGTGCTGCAGTGCATGACAAGCAAGCGCTCGTGCTAACAAATATTGACTCAGCCAAAGGTGAAAACATTAAACATTTAGCTATTTATATACAAAAAACCGTTTTCGAACTTTTTGAAATCAGCCTTCAACCTGAAGTAAGAATGATTGCCAAGCATGGTGAAGTTATTATGAAGGAAATAAACTGATCATGGCTAAAGCTATTCAAGAAGAACTCATACGATATTTATCTGATGGTCAATTTGTTTCTGGGCAATGGTTAGGTGAGCAGTTGGGCGTGAGCCGTGCAGCGATATCAAACCATATTGCTTCTTTAGTTGATATGGGGCTTGATATCTATAGCGTTACCGGAAAAGGCTATAAACTCTCTGAACCTTTAACGTTATTAGATGAAAACAATATTCAACGTAAACTACTCGAACTTGGTCACAAAAACAAAGTAGAAGTACATAATATTATTGACTCAACGAATAGTTACTTATTGCGCAGGTTACCTAATCAAAATCATAATTTACAAGTCTGTTTAGCAGAATATCAAAATTCAGGAAGAGGTCGTAGAGGTCGAAAATGGATTTCTCCCTTTGGTTCACATATATATATGTCGATGTATTGGTATTTAGAACAAGGCATGGCTGCGGCAATGGGGCTAAGTGTTGTCTCAGCATTGGCAGTGAGCGATGTAATAAAAGATCTTTATCAAATCGATGTACAACTAAAGTGGCCTAATGATATATATTTTGATGGTGTCAAGCTCGCAGGTATTCTTATTGATTTAGAAGGGCAAGCGCTTGAACCGTGCCATTGTGTAATAGGCATTGGCTTGAACATTAATATGCCTCAAAAAAGTGCTGAACAAGTGGACCAGCCATGGACAGATTTACAAGAAGTCATTAATAAGAGTATAACGAATTCTGAAGACAAAAAGGTAGACTTCATTGATCGAGATGAATTAGCCGCTACTTTAATTACCAAGCTTTCGTTAAGGCTACAACAGCACCAAAGTGAAGGGCTGGCAACAATGGTTAATGAATGGGCTAAGCATGATTTTTATTTTAATAAACCTGTAAAATTGATCACTGGTACACGTGAGAAAAAAGGGATTTGTCGCGGAATTAATATCCAAGGGGCCTTATTATTAGAAGTCGAAGGTCAAATTTCTCCCGTTTATGGTGGTGAAGTTAGTTTGAGGGGGGAGTGATGAGATTACTGGTAGATATAGGTAATACTCGAACAAAATACACTTTTGAGCAAAAGGGTAAATTATCGATAATTCAAAGTGAACGAAATAAAGATATCAATGAACAATGGCTAGAAAACATTGCCGCATCAGTCAAAACTATTATAGTGGCAAGTGTCAGTGAAGCATATTTAGTTGGTGTGTTTTCTAAATATGCCCAGAAACAAGCGATTGAGTTTAAGAACGTGAAAAGTGAAAGTAAACGCTTCGGGGTAACCTCTAGTTACCAGCAACCGATAACATTAGGCGTTGATCGTTGGTTAACATTACTTGCCGCAAACATTCTTTATAGTAATGAAAATATTCTTATTATTGATGCGGGGACAGCAACAACTATTGATTTGCTAGATAATAATGGTATGCATTTAGGCGGTTGGATTCTACCCGGTATAGATATTTTGTTTAATAGCCTGTTATTAAATACTTCCCAAATTATGGCGACTCAAGAACATCAGGCTAATATTTCTTTTGGTAAAAGTACTTCCGATGGAGTGAATAATGCTTGCTGGGCAGCAACACTCGGCTTTATCAATCAATCAATAACCCAAGCTAAAAAACAAGTTTCACTCGATAAAGTCTTACTTACGGGTGGTAATGCCGAAAAATTAGGCGCATTACTCTCAACTAAACACCATATTGTTCATGAGCTTGTATTTATCGGTATACAGCGTTTCTAACTCCGTCCTAGCCTAATTACATTGATACTTAGCTTCTCCTTTAGACGCTTGGCGACTAAAAAATAATCAAAAGTTCAAAAACATGGTTTTTTTTTGTTTTACCACTTGCAAGGGGCAAAACATTCCACTAGAATTCGCACCACTTAATGTAGTGCCGACTTAGCTCAGTTGGTAGAGCAACTGACTTGTAATCAGTAGGTCGCCAGTTCGACTCCGGCAGTCGGCACCATT
>Ga0209396_1002273_pt1 | contig 20405 bp, 17 predicted proteins | sample GOMGulsemesocosm_6_FD_184638 | JGI IMG/M metagenome (GOLD analysis project Ga0209396, IMG submission 184638) | Methane-oxidizing microbial communities from mesocosms in the Gulf of Mexico - GOM8C Gulf of Mexico (SPAdes) (version 2) | ecosystem: Environmental > Aquatic > Marine > Cold seeps...
TTCAGAAAATACGTGCCAAAGCGCTAAAGACCCCTGAACAGCTTGAATATTTCAATTCTTACTTATAATTATTTGACAACAAAGATTGCTGTTAATGATTTTAGCCGCATTTTACTGGGATGATGTTGATATTGTTAACATTAACGCTCCCGCTTGTATCAGTTGATTACATAACGAGGCAATACTTATGGCTCCAGCCTGTGTATTGTCTTTTTTTGTATTGCCATTGTATTGAAACAAACCAAGCAGCTTTGCCTAAAGCTAACTATTATAAACAAGTACCAGTCGAGGGGGCTCACAGCCAAAATACCGCATCACAATTAACTTCATCACGAGTCAAGTATGAATTTAATGGTCGCTATGAACGGCCCCAACCTCACCATAACTGGAACAGTAATCATCTTTTTTACAACTGGGCTTTATTCCCCCTACAACGTCATTCCGATCATCATGAAAAACGAGCCCAGTTAACGGTAAAATATCAGTTAACCATAAATCCCGACAGAGTTAGGTGAAACTCTGGCATGGTTACTAAAATGTAACTAGTTGTTTAGTCACTAACTTGTACCTATAATTTTGATATGAATTTTACATTTGAAACGAGGATACCGATGGCACACTCAATAAAGCTCAAGGCCGGTGATTTATTTCCAAACTTAGAGGCGACTCTATTAAATGGTTCTACTGTCACCTTGGGAAAACCGCAGGGTAATGCGACCTGGCAAGCCGTGTTCGTTTATCGTGGTAAACATTGCCCATTATGTACCAAGTATCTAAATGAGCTAGAAGGTTACAAGCAGGCATTTGCTGATGTCGGTGTGGATATTCTTGCCGTTTCGGCTGATTCAAAACTGCAATTAGCAGCGCATTTAGATAAGCTGACAATCAGTTTTCCAATTGCGTATGGATTGACTGAAACTCAGATGAAAGCGCTTGGCTTATACATTTCGCTCCCACGTTCAGAGCAAGAAACGGATCATAACTTTGCCGAGCCTGGGTTGTTTGTCGTGAATGAACATGGCGATTTGCATGTGGTTGATATTTCGAACAACCCATTTGTTCGCCCTGAGTTAGGTGCGCTATCCCGTGGGCTTAATTGGATACGTGACCCAGATAATAACTACCCTATCCGTGGCACGCTGAGCTATTAACTATTAACTAATGAATCAAAAATACCAGTTATCTGAACTGGTATTTTCAATCTACTACTTATACCAATCACGATAAATAGCTGATCATTATTTCTGGTTAAAACCGACACTAACTACGTTGTTAATTTTGCAATTAGAATAACTAGTTACGGCAATTAACGTCTTGTTATTGTCAATTTTCCCGGCGAAATAATTGATCACATATTTAACATAATTGGTATTATTTACGAACCTGAATCTCATTTGTTTCCGACCAAACTCGTAAGTCATCTAATATTTTTAACGCACTTCGGCCAAATTCAGTTAATTCATAGCTAACTGCAATTGGGCGATCACTGAGCACTTTCCTCGTGACCATGTTTTCTTCCTCTAATTCTTTGAGTCGCTGGTCGACCATTTTTTTACTCGCACCACCAAGCATACGTGCTAAATCATTGAACCGTACTGGTCCATCTTTTAAATGGAAGATAATCGAGCCTTTCCATTTAGCACCAAGTACACGCATACCCTTTTCTATCGCACACGGTTCGATGCACGCATTGACTACCGTCTTCCGACCTCTGGTATCAGACTTTACTTCTGCTTTCATAACTTCCCCACAAGGTTACTAAAAGTACACTAGTTAAGTTTACACTAAAGAGCAGTATAATGAGCAACTAATCTTAATACGAACAGACATGCATCTAACCGAAAAAAGGCATAAGACAAATACGCACTTATGCCAATAAAATTCAGCAGGAAATAGTCTGGATATTAGCGCTCAGTCGGATGCGTCCAGCTGAATGTTTCAAACGGTTTGTCCGTTTCTGTGTGTGCCAGCGCATTAGTAAAGTTAGAAATTAACTTTGCAGCCAGTCCCGTCAACACTTCTAGTGCTTGGCGTTTAGTGTAGCCAGCATCAAGGAAGGCTTGAAGACGCTCATCGCCAATATGACCACGATTGTCCAGTAATTCTTTACTGAAATCGTGTAATGCTTGAAGCTTCGCATCAGGTATCACGGTACCTTCACGAAGTGCTTCAATCACTTCATCTGGCATTTTTCCCGCTTTCATCATCCAAGTATGGCCAGGAACACAGTAATGACAGTTGTTTTCAAAGTTTGCGGTCATAAATACAACTTGTTGTTCTAACAGACTGAAAGTCGTATTTTTCATGAACAAATCAAACGTTGTGTTATACGCTTCGTAAGTTGCTGGTGCTTCAGCTAAGACTGCATGTAGGTTTGGCAACATACCAAAACCTTTAAGCGATTGTTCAACTAACGCTGTTGATTCTTCTGGGGCAGTCTCTGCGTTGTAATAAGTGAATTCAGTCATTGTTAATCCCATTATTAAAAATTAGTGTCTAGGTGATCTTCAAAGCGTTTAAAGTCGCTATCAATATCAGCATTTTTCATTACATCAAAACTGGCAAACGTAGGTAGTGCAGACATACCGAAGAAACGGAAATTTGCATGCATATGGAACATCAAATCATCAACACTTTTACCTTGGAATAGATATTCGCGGTCATCATTAAACGACTCTTTTGGGGCATTGAATGTGAGTGACAACATGTATTTTGTATCAGTTTGAGTACCACCTGTGCCATAGTCTTTCTTTGGCTCTTCAGCTGTACGCCCATCAAAAGCACACAATGCGCCGCCCATGCCCGCTGTGAACACTTCATCCATGTATTTTTTGAATGACCAAGGAATTGTCATCCAGTTAATTGGTGATTGAAGAATAACGCGATCTGCCCACTCTATGTTTGCCAGTTGTTCATCAACAAGGATCTCGTCTTGCATAGTAACAACGCGAACGTTGTGACCTTTGGCTTCTAGTTGACTTTGCGCTTTTTCAACAAGTGAAGCGTTAAGTTTGCCTTCAGAGAATGGTGATGGCTCATGTGCATTTATAATAAGTACGTTGTTCATAGCTTTATCCTACTTTCAATTGAGATTATACCGGACATCAAATCTATGCCCTTACCGACAGGTGTATAATAGTAACCTGGAGGTTTTTTACAATCAGTATACTTTTGGTAACCTAGGTTTCGGAAGTGCATAACTTCATAATTAGCACATTAAAACAAACATTTATGATAGTAATTTTTAATTGACTATTTTTATTGTTAGGTTGCAATGACGATACAGGGAGTATTTGAAGGACGTAAATCATCAACCACTAAAGTTGGCGCGCCATTGTGACGGGGAGATATCAAAGGCTATTTTAAAATTCTTACGATAAACACTTTCAGAACCAAAACCAGCCAGTTCTGCGACCTGCGTAATTGGGTAGTCACTGCTCTCCAATAATTGTTGGCTTAACTTCAATCTTTGGTTCAGCAACCAAAAACTAAAGGTACAGCCATAACTTGCTTTGAATTGGCGGGTAAAAGTACGCCGACTCATTGCACAGCGCTCAGCTAAACTATCTAAACAATGCGGTTGGTTAAGCTCCTTTTCTACTTGTTCAATGACTTGGGTAAGACTTGTCACCTTCTCTGGTTGAGGTGAAATTGGAGTCGGAATATATTGCTGCTGACCGCCGGAACGAAACGGTGCAGTGACCATCACCCGTGAAAGCTGGCTAGCGACTTCAGTACCACAAAATCGACGCACAATATGCAAACAGCAGTCTAATGACGCAGCCGTACCAGCAGAAGTAATCAGCTGCTCATGATCGATAAATAATGGCTGACTATCAAACTTTACTTGAGGAAAACGCTGACTAAATTGCTGAGAAAAAGCCCAGTGAGTAGTGGCTGATTTACCATTTAAAAGACCAGTCTCTGCAATGACAAATGCCCCCAGACATAACCCCACGAGAATACTTCCTCTTTGATGAGCGGCCAACAACGCCTCAATGAGTTGTTCTGGTGGTTCAGGCAAAGAGTTGGGCCAACTCGGTATAACAATAATATCTGCACTATCCAAAATACTCATGTCTTGGTTAAGGACAATGCTAAAGCCAGAACCTGTGTCAATTTCACTTTCAGACAGACTGCAAATGCTAAATTCAAACATAGCCTGACGTTCGATAAATGCATCTTGAAATACCAAACATGGAACAGAAAGGTGAAACGCACTGATACCTTCAAATGCGACCAATGCAATCTTGCGAATAGGTGAATCTTTCATGATGACCCGATTTGACCGTTAGCTGTCCATAAGGACAGTTTTACACATAAAACATTTGTTGCATACTGTTTGCCATACCTATTCCACTAAATACCTATTCCACTAAATAGCTGTGCAGAAAAATGATATTGATATCGCAAACATACATGGCCTTGTCTAGGCGAACAGGGATGTCTTGAGCTGTTTACGGGAACAGTATCATGTAGCTCACTGAATTTTCAGCATTGGGATTATCACATTCATCATATTAAGGAAGTAAAATGAAAATCCATCACCTACGAAGCGCGACTTTTATTATTGAATCAAATGACCATTTTATTCTGATAGACCCGATGTTGGGAGCGAAAGGTTCTCTCCCGCCATTCTCTATGATCCGCTTTAAACTGGAACGCAACCCAACCGTAGACTTACCTGATACTGCTGACAAGTTATTAAACAAGGTCACTCACGCCTTAATTACCCATAGTCAAACGTTTGGGTTTAAACCGCTGCAGCACAGCGACCATCTAGACGCTGCGGGTGAACGGCTGTTAATTGACCGTAAAATACCTGTAGTAACGCCAAATAAAGATAAGCGTTATTTGGAAAAATATGGCATCACAGTATCTGATGGTATCAATGATTGGCAGGCAGTGGACTTTCTTGGCGGTAAATTAACCGCAGTACCTGCGCAACATGGCCATGGATGGATCCATAACGTGATGGCAAATGGCTGCGGGTTTTACCTAGAATTACCCAATGAGCCCTCAATCTATATTAGTGGTGATACCGTATTAACAGCTGATGTTAAACGTGCGCTAACAGAACTAAACCCTGATATTACCGTTGTCGCGACAGGACAAGCACAAATGGACGTTGGTCAGCCTTTGCTGATGCCAACTGACGAAGTATTAACGTTTATTCAACTCTCCCCTGGTAAAGTGATCGCTAACCACATGGAAGCACTGAATCACTGCCCAGTCGATCGTCCAATGTTACGCAGCTCATTAGAAAGACAAGGAATTAGCGACAAAGTATTGATCCCTCAAGATGGTGAAACACTGGAATTCTAGTCGAACAGCTATCATCAGCAACGTATATAGTCAAAAATGTAGAGACATAAAAAATAGGCTTTGTATTTAATATTCAATACAAAGCCTATTCTGCAGTTACTATTATTTGTCAACTCGTGGTTATTGTTCGGATACCTTTAGGACAATTTTGCCTGCGTATTGCTTTTGTGAAAAAACATCCTGAGCCGTATTTATTTCTTCCAATAGGAAAGTATGGGCAACAATAGGGCTAATTTTACCTTGCTCGATGCAGTTAACTAAATTTTGAAACACTTCAGGTTCAAGTACAGTGCAACCAAAAAAGCTTAAATCTTTTAAATAAAGGGTTCTGACATCCAGCTCAACCAAAGCGCCGCCAATCGCACCAGATACCGCGTATCGGCTTCCAGGTTTCAGCAATTGTAAAAACTGAGGCCACTGCTTTCCTGCCACAAGGTCGATTACTACATCAATACTGTTTTCACCCAGAGCTTCGACTAAATCACTATCTCGCAATATCACTTGATCAGCGCCCAGATCCAAAAGTTGTTGGCTCTTGTTTGGGCTGGTAATGGCAATAACATATGCTCCGCGTGCTTTCGCGAGTTGAATTGCAGCTGATCCAACACCACCTGAAGCGCCAGATATCAACACTTTGTCCTGTGATGTGACGTTTGCTCGAGTAAGCATGTTCTCTGCTGTTGAATAAGAACAAGGAAACGAAGCCAATTCAATATCAGAAAGCGTGCTATTTACGACATAAGCATGTTTGCTATCAACAACAGTGTATTGTGCAAAGCCACCGTCACATTCAGAGCCATAGTACCAAGGTGAATCAAGTAACTGACCGTTGGCTTGGGTAAGACAAGGTTCAATCAGCACTCGCTCTCCGACACGGTTTTTCGCGACATTAGCACCAACGGCAACGATAATGCCACAGACATCAGCGCCTTGGACCCGTGGAAACATGAAAGTGTTACCATCCCAGCTTGCGTCAGCACTACTACCATCGTTTTTCGAGTACCAAGCGGTTCTGGTATTGATGTCGGTATTGTTAACGCCTGCGGCTGAAACACGGATCAGCACTTCATTTAAAGCTGGTGTTGGTACCGGAATATCATCGCGATATTGAAGCATTTCTGGACCGCCATGACCGGTAAGTTGAACGCCTTTCATCGTCTTTGGAATATTCGTCATCATTAATTTTCCTCTAAAAGTTGTAATAGCGCCTTTTGGGCTGATGTTACCGCGGTTCGACCTAGCACAGGCCATGCACTTGATACGCCTTCATGTAGTAAAAAGATTGCCGTAGCAAGATCTTCTCTCTGGCTTTGCTGACCCAAGAACTGACGGACATCTTCCTTGTGTTCTTTAACTGCTTTGCTGATAAGTAAATTGTCAGGGTAAGCGGCAATAGCATTCATAGACAGACAGCCGTGTGGCGCGAATTCTTTCATCCATTGCTCAAGCCTGTTAAAAATATGCAAAACAGACTCAATACCACGAGAAGGAGATTCGGTAAGCAGATACGTGAGGTATCTTTGATGACGATATTCCAGCGCAGCGACTATCATCGCTTCTTTGGATGGGTAATATTTATATAGCGTCCGCAAGCTGACGTTACACGCAGTCTTTAGCTGAGCAACGCTAGGCTCTGCGAAACCATATTGACTAAACGCAGATTCAAGATCAGCGGCAATTTGTTCTCTAAGCATAATAACTCTGTAGGTAGAATGGTTGTTCTACATACAGAGTAGAATAACCATTCTACCTAGTCAATACACAGTATCAAATTACATGGATGTTTTACTGCGTTTGTTTTCTATTTGTGAGATTAACTAATACTGTTTCCATGCAGTAAAGTAATGACATTTACATCCCCCCCGAATACTTAAAGTTGTCATATCAATCAGACCAAAATGCTTATATACACTCGGTGGTTATGGGTTGATATTATGCAGCCAAGATAATGAAAGAACAAAAATGCCCTGTTCAACAGCATACTTTCCCAGCCGGAAGTGTTATGTTATAACATAACGTAAACTTACTTCACTTGGAAACTTATGTTTAATCCTGAATTACTACCTGATATTACTTCTTACCACAGCGTAAATGAACCGCTAGCATTACAGTGGGTCGGAATGGAAGGCATTGCGGTGCCATTCTCAATCACCTTACCAGACGGGAAACTATTACCGGTTGCGGCTAAAGCAGACTTGTTGGTAAGCCTTGATCGTGCAGATGCTAAAGGGATCCATATGTCTCGACTGTACTTACACCTCAACGAGCAACTTGCGAACAGGAAACTGGATAAAACTTGCTTGTCTCAGCTTCTCGAACGCATGATAAGTTCCCAGCAAGGTATTAGTATTAATGCCAAAATTAAACTAAAATTTGATGTGATTTTGGAAAAAGGCTCTTTATTGAGTAATGAAATTGGCTATCAATCATATCCTGTGATCTTAACTGCTCAACAAACAGATAACGAGGTTAGCTACGGATTAGAACTCGCGATCCCCTACTCTAGCACCTGTCCTTGCTCTGCATCCTTGTCTCAGCAGTTATACGGTGCGGCTATTGACGCGCAGTTTTCCGGTAAGACTATCGACAAACAAGATTTGTTGCAATGGGTTCAATCTAAGGCAGGATCTGTCGCGGCACCGCATAGCCAACGTTCTTATGCTTATCTCAAGCTGGTGCTCAGTGATCAGTATCTTCTTGACATTCCGGAACTTATATTCAAGTTTGAAAGCTTGATTGCGACACCAGTGCAAACAGCCGTTAAACGCGAAGATGAGCAAGAGTTTGCACGATTAAACGCTGAAAACCTGATGTTTTGTGAAGATGCCGCTCGACGAATTAAAGGCGAACTAGAGTGCATGCATTATGTCACTGACTACTGGTTTAAGGTTGAGCATCAAGAAAGTTTACATGCACATGATGCAGTAGTGATAGATCAGAAACACAACCCCAGAGACTCTTACTCAAATACACGCATCCAGTGGTGATGGATCTGTTTATGACGGCATAACCAAATTGTCTGCTCACAAGTATATGGGCAGCCTACCGATTCAATAACCTGAAAATTATGTTCTTTAGCAATGTAATCAGGCAAATAAGCAAGCCATGGCTGATGCTTCACCATAGCTATAAGTGTTGAGATCGTATCAACTCTGGCAATAATGTGACGACTAAAGTGCTCACCATGCCAACCGTCATGACTAAGATTTGTATCCATGCTGCCATTGATAGGCTGGGAAGGCACAATGAAGGGATGCTTAAGGACTTCCTCAATGGCAATAGCTCCATTAGTACGTTCATCAATGGAAGCTTTATACCAACAGCTAGAGCAAGGAAAGATCCAACCTATTTACTCTACATTACCATTATACGATGCAGCCAAAGCTCACGACCTACTTGCCAATGGTAAAGTTATGGGGAAAATACTACTGGTACCATAAATATCGACTTCGAATAAAGCTCTCATATAAGTAAGGCAAGCATTTCAGGCTTGCCTTCTTTGCTTTGGTTATGTCAGGAACCAAATACTTATACTCTTATAGTTAAGCCGATGCGCCAGTCAAGCGTGATACAGGACGATCATTAATCGGTAAGTGCAGCAGCGCAGCACACAGAGCCATCGCAACTGTTGACCACCAGATAGGATCGTAAGAACCATAATAGTCATACATTAATCCGCCAACCCAAGCACCTAAAAAACTACCAACTTGATGAGTAAAAAATACCAGCCCATACAATGTAGACATATAGCGAGCCCCAAATATTTGACGTACTAAACCGGAGGTAAGTGGCACTGTTCCTAACCAGCAAAAACCAATAGCAGCTCCAAAAATAGTCGCGGTATCAACAGTCACAGGTAATACAACAAAAGCGGCGATAACCACTGAGCGGATTAAATACAAGGATGTCATTACATAACGTTTGTCGAACTTATCCCCCATCACACCCCAGAAGTAAGATCCGAATATATTGAAAATACCGACATAGGCTAGCGCCATTGCAGCGGTGGCAACAGGAAGCCCTTTATCGGCAAGGTAACTAGGCAGATGAGTTGCAATAAACATGACATGAAAACCACAAACAAAGAAACCAGCGTGGATAAGCCAATAACCACGATGATTAAACGCTTCTTTTAATGCTTGGCTTAAGCTTTGTGAATCATCAATACGTGCGTCTGCAGAATCTGAAGTATTGCTACTCTTGATAAAAGAAGCAAATGCAATCATCAAACAGCACATAAGCGCAAAAACTTGCAGTGCGCTCTGCCACCCAACATTACTCAATAATGATTGTGCACCCGGTATCACTGCAAACATGCCAAATGAACCCGCAGCCGTTGTTAACCCAAACGCTTTTGCAGTGTGTTCTGCAGGAACAACACGTGCAACAGCGCCAAGAATAACAACGTAACTTGTCGCGCTTAACCCAAATCCAACCAAAGTACCAAGGGTGAGATATAACCAGCTTGGGTCGGTTGTAAGTGATGTCAGATATAAACCCGCGGCATAAGCAACTGCACCCGATATAATAATGCGTTTAGGACCCCAACGATCAGAAGCCATGCCAACAAAAGGCTGGAACACACCAAATAGTAAATTTTGTAGTGCGATTGTAAAACTAAAAAATTCACGCCCAGTATTGAAAGTGTCTGAAATAGGCAGCATAAAGATACCAAACGATTGTCTGATCCCTAAACTAACAATTAATATTGCGATACCAGCCCAAACTAACAGGGGAAAACGAAAAATACTCATTAATGATGATCCATGTGTTCGTGTTTATGTGAATTTTGTTGGTGACAACCACCGTTTGTTGCATGTTGAGCTAACGAATCTATTAATGGCTGGCATTGCCGCACACCATAAAGTGTAATGATGAGTACAACCACCATACGCACTAGCTGTGCAAAAATTGACTGTGATAACATTGATGTTTCTTATTGCAGTTGAGAGAGGCTGGATAGTAAAGAAAGCCAATACATGAAACAAATGAATAAAAATCACATTAGACATGCATTAAATGCATCTATTAATTTGTATTCTTAAATAAGTGTTGGATGTCTCTTTTGTTGTTGTCCATAATGACGATGTTATTATTATATTGTGGATGTAGATATGGAACTTGAAGAAGTCTATCGCCGAGACTTAAATCTATTAGTCGCGTTAAAAGTACTGATAGAAGAAGGCAGTGTTAGACGCAGTGCTGTCAGACTTAATTTAAGCCAATCAGCGATGAGCAGAGTATTAGGAAGGTTAAGAGAACTACTCAATGATCCACTTTTTATTCGCCAGGGCCAACACCTCCAACCTACACAACGCGCAATAGAAATAAGCCTTGCGGTTAATGAGCCATTAGAATCTCTGCGATTGTTACTGTCTCCTACACATTTCGATCCAAAATTATGCAAACAGCATTTTTCTATCGCGACCACTGATTATGCAATGCAGACGATTTTACCCTATGCATTACCGCGCATTTATGCAGAAGCGCCAAATATTTCATTGGAATTCCGCCCACTGCAGCATGAAAAGATGCTTGAGCAATTAACAGGCGAAGGTTGCGATATAGCGATCTGCCGTCCTACTCATAGTATTGAGCCGTTAGTGCACGAAAAATTGGGGTTAGTCAGTGTTTTTTGCATGTTATCGAAATCTCACCCGCTCGCAGACAAAGAGTTAACCTTAGCTGATTACCTTGCATATCCGCATGCATTGATTGCTATTAGCGATGGCGTGAAGGCTCTGATTGATACAGCGCTTAGTGATCATCAAAATCCCAACACTGTGTTACGGGCTTATCATTTAGAAGCTGCGTTAGCGATTGTTGATAAAATGCCACTGATTATCACCGTACCCGCTGATTTAGCCTATTTGATGGCAGAAAAACATGATCTGATTGTCAAAACTTTGCCCTTTGAGTTTAAACCTTTTGAATATTCACTTATCTGGCACCCTCGCTGTGAACACTCAGCGGCACAGATATGGCTACGCAATTTATTAAAACAGCAATGTGGTAAGTTAATAGACAAACGCGTAGAAGATATGGGGTTGCTATGCGACAAATCTTTCTCCGCTTCTTTGTATGAGTAAATGCATGATTAAAAATCATTAACACTAAACTGGGCAGGAACGTTTTAATCAGTGCCCTCTCACCTTAGTCTTTGTTCGTTTGACAACCCCTTTTTGCTTACGTAATGTGACCGTATAGTCACATGACTGAGTGGTCACAAATGCCAAAAAAGACTTTTTTTAATCTTCAGCCCGAAAAACGGCTGTTAATCTGTAATGTTGCTTTGGATGAGTTTGGCCAATATGGTCTGCACGGAGCGTCACTCAACCGTTTAGTACGTAATGCTGGTATCGCTAAGGGCAGTTTCTATCAATATTTTGATGATATGGACGATCTTTTTATGCACTTGGTAATGGACTTAGCAAAACGTAAAGTAGCTCATATTCAACAAAGCCTAGCTGAATCAAAAGGTGGGGATTTCTATCAGCAATTGGCCGGTATGTTTTCGGCTTCAGTCAGTTTTTATGCCCACTTAAATGAAGCAGAACATCTTTTCAGCGAACAGTTTAGCAATAACCCGATTGCCGTTCGTGAGTTACTAAACAATGAAAATATGTCTCAATACCGTCAGCAAAGCCGTCAATATTTATTTCGACCACTGATTGAGCAGGCGATAGCCAATGGTGAAATCGCTGTTGACCGCGACGCCGCGTTTGTGGTGATCAAGCAACTATCATCGATGATTCGCCAATATCTGCAACTAACTCATCCTAAACAATCATTAATCCAATCTTTTTCTGATGAAAATGCAGTTAATGCTGCCGTTCAACAATTCATTCAAATTATAAAACCCGGTTTAAGTGGAACAGATTAACCGCTTAAATTTAATGGAGTCAGCTATGAATCAGATTTATCATTTTGGTAGTGGATCATTAACAGAAACTCTACCCTCATTGAGTCAAATTGGTGGTAAGGCACAAAGTTTGATACGCAGTACTCAGGCTGGTTTACCTGTACCTGCAGGTTTGGTCTTATCGGTGGAATTTTTCGCACCTTGGACGAAAACCATCAAAAAGTCAGAAGCTTGGGTTGCGCTAGTTAAAAGTGCAACGATTGAAAACTGTGACGTCGTAAAGGCTATGTCTCAAGCGTTACGATTTACTGAAAAACAACAACAGCTATTTGATGAAGCACTGTCTCAGTTAGATAACGCCGAGATATTTGCAGTGCGTTCATCCTCTCCAGAAGAAGACTTGAAAGGCACCAGTTTTGCCGGTATGTATGAAACCTTCCTTGGTACGCATAAGGCCGAATTGGAAATGACTATCGCACTGGCATACAGCTCAATGTTCGATTTTAGAGTATTGGAATACAAACGAAAACATGGCATGGCCACCGACAATAGTACCATTTCGATTATCGTCCAGAAGCAAATAGCCAGTGATGTTTCCGGCGTCGGATTCTCTTTGAACCCATTAAACAATTGCTATGACGAGGTGGTTATCAACGCTAGTTTCGGGCTTGGCGAAGCCATTGTCTCCGGTCAGGTTACGCCGGATATCTTTGTGGTTGAGAAGAACGAATTACGTATTATTGAGTCGACAATTGCCGAAAAGAAGTTTGCATTGCAGCTAAAAGTAGATGGCGGCATTGAGCCCGTGACGATTGCTCAACCTAAGAAGTCATCGTTAACAGAGGCTCAGATATTGGAACTGACCAGACTAATCAACACTTGTGAAGCATATTATAAGGTTCCCGTCGATACTGAGTGGGCGTTTGAAAACGGTAAATTGTATTTGTTACAAGCCCGTCCTATTACGACGCATGTGCCACTGTATCCGGAAATGATGACTCAGCCAGGTGAGCAAAAGCAGTTATGGATTGATCTGATTGCATTGTCTCAGGGTTTCGATCAGGCATTGTCGGTTCTGGGCGCAGATGTTTGGTCACGTGTTCTGGATAAACTCAAACAAGGCATGATGCCTGCGGGCGAAGGCGGTATTGTATTGAATATCAATGGCCGGCAATACTTACAGGCGCACAATATTTTTAAGTCCTATGGCAAGAAAAAAGGCTTGGGTATTTTTACACCCATGACAAATGTCTTCGACGGCATAGAGGATGATGTCTTTGCAGAATACTGTGCTCCAGTAGAAACGCCAATGGCGAAACAAGGCAAAAAGAAACTCTTTGGTCTTATTAGAAAAATGCTACCGTCGGCGTTGTTGGCGATTTTTAAATCCGATGAAGCACTGGAAAAAATGAACCAATGCTGCGATCAGGTGATTGCCAATTATACTGCCATGACCAATGACCGCCCTTATGTGCAGATAGTAGACGATTCATTCAAAGAGTTTGACCCGGTGGTCAGCAGAATGATGGCGTTTCTGGTCGGTGCAATGGGCTACAACAAAATAAAAAAAATGCTCAAAGGTACAGAAGCAGAAAATGAAATCGGTGCGTTACTGATGGATATTGTTAGTAACCCAACCAGCCAAATGGGACATGCGATGTTTAAGCTCGCATCTACTGATGAAGTTAAAGACATCGTCAGCGAAGCGGAGTTCTTAAGCAAATTGGACGCTCGCGATTTTTCTCAGAGATTTTTGAGCCAGTGGGATGACTACATGTACCGTTATGGCGCCCGTGGTTTCAAGGAAATTGATGTCGCTACGCCTCGCACAATAGACTCGCCGGAGATTCTCTTCCAACAGATGAAGAGCCTGAACCTAGAAGACAACCAACTGACAAAGGTCTCCCAGCGTAAAGCCGAGGCACTTGCGAAAATGCGTTTAGTTGCTAAACGTAAAGGCAAAGTTAAAGCCTTTGATAAAGCGGTTGAAAAAATTGAACAGACCTATGGTTTCCGTGAAGCGCCTAAATATTTGTTGGTTGTGATGAATGGTCACCTGCATCGATTGGCGAAAGAGCAAGGAGAGCAATGGGTGGCCAAAAAGCGTCTACATACAGCTGAACAGATTTTTGATTTAACAGCTGAACAAATCTCTCAAGCGCAAGCCAACATAATGCTTGAATTAATGCCGTTGATAGAGATAAATCTAAAGAGTCGTGAGCTGATGATGAATGTGCGTCAGTTCCCTGCCGTTATTGACAGCCGTGGCAAGATATTTCGTAAGCGAGTACAAGCAAAAGATGGCGAGATGGCAGGTATGGCGGTCTCTAATGGATGTATTCGAGGTAAAGCCAAAGTCTTGAATACCCCCTATGAAAAACCGTTACACCCGGGTGAGATTTTGGTGACAGTAGCGACTGAACCGGCATGGACACCTGTGTTTACTAACGCTGCTGCCGTTGTGTTAGAGATTGGGGGCGGCTTACAGCACGGTGCCATCATTGCTCGTGAGTATGGTCTACCGTGTGTTAGTGGCTTAGATGGTATCACCTCGGTCATCCAAGATGGAGACTTACTTGAAGTTGATGGTACCAACGGCATTGTGAAGATCCTGCAGAAAGCCTCGATAGCGGATGCTGCCCTGATCGAAGTTCAAGTCTGATCAGGGCACTAATAAACACCATAAAGTTAATTTGAAAACGAATGTTACTTTAACTTGAAATAACTGATCGAACTCAGTAGTTCTTTGCTAAGGTCTGATAGTGAAGATGCTGAGGCCATTGATACTTGCGCACGGGTCGTATTCTCCTCGGTTACTTGATTAACATCGTTAACATTCGTTTGGATCTCATCAAGTGTATTGGTCTGTAGAAATGACGCTGCAGATGTATCTTTGGCAATGTCTTTAATTTGGTTAACTGATAAATTAATTTCATCAATCACATTACCCGCATTCGAAACATGCTTAACACTTTCCAGTGACTTGGTATGGCTGTTATTAATGGTAGATACAGCCACCAGCGTACTCTTCTTAAGTGTTTCCAGTGTCAATTGAATTTCTGCAGTGGAGTCTTGTGTTCGTTTCGCTAAGTTCCTGACTTCATCAGCAACGACGGCAAACCCCCTCCCTTGTTCACCTGCACGTGCCGCTTCAATCGCTGCATTTAACGCCAGAAGATTGGTTTGTTCAGCAATGCTTTTGATGACCTCAAGAATACTGGTAATGTTATCAGCTTCAGTATCAAGTTGCTGGATGGCAGATACTGAATTTTCAATTTCTCCCGCTAAACTTTCAATAGACGCAATAGTCTCATTAACGATGACCTTGCCTTTTGTAGCCGATTCAATCGCATCATCAGATTTAGTCAATGCGCCATCAGCATGCTCAGACACTTGCGTTGAAACAGAATAAAGTGCTTCGACAGAACCAGAAAGCTTGCTCATTTGTGAGTGTTGATACTCTGCGTCATCAATCCTTTGCTTATTGTCGCTGAGCAATCCGTCTGTTGATTCGTTTAAATTGTTAGCCAGTGAAGTAACTGATTTGAAAACGCTATTTAGGTTGTCAGTCATACTAAACACTGATCTTTTTATTTCGCTAATTTCGTCTTGATTGTCACCCGCTTCAATAGTTCGACTCAGATCACCTTTAGCCAGGGAATGCGTCACAGAAACAATAGACTGTAAATCTTTTTTCATTCTACGAAGCATTAATATTGACATAATAATGACGATAAAAAATATGCTGGCTGCGAGCATCATTGATTGAATAACAATCTGATTTTGAGCTGCTATGATTTGTTCTGAGCGTATGCTCGCCAATTCGTCATGCATTTTATTGATCGCTTCAATTGTTTCAACAACTGGAGGGAAAGCTTGGTGAGCAGCCTTCTCAGCTTTTTTTCGCACGACAAATGTTGCTTTGGTTAGCCAAACATCGGTTAGCTTTGATAGTGATGAATTTAAATGTTTAGTTCGCTCTACAAGTTGGTCTCGCGTATACAATACGCCTTCTTCTGGACTGAGTTTCAGTACTGAGTTCCATTCACGTTCAAGCGTATCACTCGCAGTCATTAAGCTGGCAACGTAATCGTTAATCAGCGTTTGAACCTTATCAGTGGCTTCTTCTAGTTGTTCTTGTTCAACCGCTCTCGCCGAAAACTTCATGCCTACATCTTCCGATAGTTCATAGGCTTTGAGAATATCTTTCCACTTATTGTTAACGTTTGAGTAAAACTGCCTAATTTCAGAATCTAACTCAATGTTTTCGACAACGGCTCTACTATTGACGACTAGATTTACAGAAATAAACAGCAATGAACACAGTAAAACAATGACAAGGCCCGATATTTTAAATGATAGCGTTAAGTTTTTGAGTATATTCAAGCTAAATCCCTGCTTTATTAAATTCTGTCTAAAAGGCGATAGTTAGTTAAGTGTTAACAACCTCTCGAATTATTAACACTTTTGCAACCCTACATCACGTTTACTAAGAATAAAAGCTGTTTCACTAAGAAATGCTTCGTCGAATAGGATTTACCTCTTGCTGTACTCACATTTATATACACATTTACCATCATTCTCTATGCGAGCAACATGTTACGCTAACTTAGATTGTTGAACTTGAGCATATAAACTATTGCGATTTCGATTTACCAGCAAATGCCACGACGATGGAATCAGTTCCTAACGTACGGGAAAACGCATAACCATTTTGTTGCTTAATTTCCTTATGGTTTCCTGCACCAATCGCTGGATGATCCTGTCTAAATTGGCCAAGTGTTTGCCAATGTTTAAGCAATTGCTGTCGATTAGCATCCAACGACCAATTCATATCAGAACGTGTACCCTGATGGAAATCATCGGCATAAGGCCCAATATTTCTCGCTACTTCATCACCATAGTAAACTTGTATCGCACCCGGACTGAGCAAGAGTGCATTGGCAGCATTACGTTGCATTTCAAATGATTTAAATCGGCCAAAGAAAAGTTCCGTATCATGAGATGACATATAACTTACCGGATTAAAATCGGGTTCTTCATTGAGTGTATCTGCGTAGTTTTGGTAAGTATCGGCCATCTGACTAAAACAGCTGGCGCCTTGATCCATCTTCTTCTGCATATCAAAATTGATTAAAGCATCAAAACCTTCATCATAATAAGGGCTACGATAAGCGCTATGTCCCCAAACTTCGCCCATCATCCAAAACGGTTGACCAGTTTTATCATTCTCTTCGCGCCAATCATTTAAGCTTTTTGTCGCAGCTTGTTTTAACCGCATCCATACATCACCAGACACATGTTTTACTGTATCGATACGGTAACCATCAATGCCGAATCTTCTTACCCAGTCTGTTTGCCACTTAATGAGATAATCAGCGACGGTATAATTGCCACGGCTAATCACTCGCGTACCAGGATTGTTTAATAGCCATTCAGGAGGTGTTACAGCCTTACTCGATTCTGTGATGAAATCGGGTAAGCCAGCCAGTGACAGTGTGCGATCGTTGGTGCCAGGTTTGGGATAATTTGGTAAGCCAGTACGCACCCAATCACCTCCCCACCAGCGACTCCATGCAAGATTTTTATAATCGATACGGTCATTAAAACTATGCCAATTTTGGTCCGTGCTCGGTTGCCAATCCCCCCATTGCAGTGGCCAGTTTTGTGGGGGATTACTTTGAGATTGATTGACGACAGGAATTTGATCAAACTGTAGGTCGGCTAAGGTTGCATATCCAGAGTGGTTTATGACAACATCGAGTAACACTTTAATGCCCCGTTTATGCGCTTCTTCAACTAGAAGTTTGAAATCATCTTCATTGCCAAAATTCTCATCTATTTTAGTGAAATCTCGCGCCCAATAACCGTGGTAACTATAAAATGGAAACGAACCCGCATTACCACCTCCCACAAATCCATGTACCTGCTCTACAATAGGTGAAAGCCAAATCGCATTAGTTCCGAGACTTTTAATATAATCGAGTTTCTCAATAACCCCTTTTAAATCGCCACCATGAAAGGTGCCAACTTCATCTTTACCGTCTTTACGACGACCATAACTATTATCATTGCTTGTATCTGCATTATTAAACCGGTCTATCATGACAAAATATATATTTGCGTTGCGCCAGTTAAATTGAGTCTCTTTGATTGGTTTATTTAGTGGTTCCAACAATATTAATCCGCCACTATTTACTCCTGGCGTTAGGATCACTTGTTGCTGAATGACAGTGACGACTTGCCCGCTTAATTTGTCTTTTAATTGCGTGCCGTCTTTATAGGTATCGGCAAGATTAACAGTCACCTGTCCGCCATCATAGATTTCACACTGAACTTTCGGCAAAGGACGTTTGAATGCTTTTTTAGTGGATTTTTTGGGCTGACGTTTTATCAACAGTGTTTTCTGGTCTGCATCAAATATAAATGCATAATCACCGTTAAATCTAATTTTAATAGGCAGTTCAGTCAGAGATGCGCAATTCAAAGCCAAAGGTTGGTTAAACCTTACTTTTTGTTGTTTTTGCGTAATGCAGTTTCCTTCAATCCCCGTTACTTTTAAGATGTAATTTGCCTTGGTCAGTGGTACCACCAGCGGCAACTCATTAGAAAGCGGGAAATCTCGACTATTAGTACTCGTTGATATAGTTAGATTGGGTGAAGCAAATAAGCTTGGGCTGGCAAGCAAGAGTACAAGGCTAATTTTATTAAATTTCATCTTCCGACCTGAGTGATTCCATTAATTTATATAATAAAACGGAATCATTGCGCAGACATCCTCCTCGCCAGCTACGCCCTAAATAGTTAACCAGATCAAACTTTTAGTACAACAGGGTGTAGAAGATACGAAAGAAGATAAAGTTGAATCTATCAAAACCTTGTTGCATTAAGACAAAAAGGGCTAGCTCAATGCTAACCCTGTTTTTCTATATTACTATCAACGACAAGTTAACTGTCAATCTTATACAAGACTCGTCAACATCTCATCTGAATATTCAACCAATTCCTTACCATCACGAACACGTTCGACATAATCAGGATTAGCAATAAATGGTCGGCCTATCGCAAGCAGATCAAATTTATCATCCGCAATTGCTTTACTACCAGCTTCAGCGGTAAAACTACCCACTCCCACTAATGTCTTGTTATATATGCTACGAACATAACTTGAAGCGCGGCCACCTAAATAGTCAAATTCCATCGAGTCATCAAAAACACCAATATGCAGGAAAGCTAAATCACGTTTCTCAAGTTCTGGAACAAGATAATCGAATACAGCACGGTCGCGACTGTCACCAGCCATATTGAAGTATGCACCTGGTGATACACGTAGCGCGGTTCTGTCATTACCGATACGAGCAACGATTGCATCTACTACCTCAAGAGCGAAACGCGACATGTTTTCTGGAGTATCGCCATATTCATCACTACGACGGTTACTGTCATGATGTAAGAATTGGTCAATTAAATAACCATTAGCACCATGAATTTCAACACCATCAAAACCAGCATCGATAGCGTTAGCTGCAGCTTGAGAATAATCACTCACTAGCTGAGCAATCTCTTCAACCGTTACCGCCTTAGGTGTTTTGTAAGTCAGCTCACGCATTCGAGGAACTGTGCCATCAACACCGACTGCAGAAGGTGCCATTACATCTTGGCTACCTGTAGCTTGATAAAAGTGTGGATGTGCTACACGACCTGTATGCCAAAGCTGGGCAAAAATTTTACCACCATTTTGATGTACTGCATCAGTCACTGTTCTCCAGCCATCAATTTGTGCTGGCGTAAAGATACCTGGGGTATTTGGATAACCTTGGCCATCAGGACGAATGATCACAGCTTCTGAAATAATTAAACCCGCTTCGCCTCGACGACCATAGTAGTCTGCCATGGCTTGAGTCGGTACAAGGTTATCATCGGCCATACAACGAGTCAGCGGCGCCATAAGAATGCGATTTTTTAGAGATAACGTTTTATTGAGTACATAAGTTTGAAATAAGTTAGCAGTCATATAGTGCCTCTGATTATTTGTTATGGTTAACAGATGATTCATTCTTGAATGAGCGTTCAAGATATTCTTTTTTGAACGATCATTCAAGAACTATTTTTGAATAAGCGTTCAAAATTGATTATAATAGTGGCATTAAACAATATGACTCAGTTATAAAGAGTCTCAAAAAAAGCGACTGATTAGCCATGCGTATTGCTGAATTTG
>Ga0209396_1002276_pt1 | contig 20394 bp, 19 predicted proteins | sample GOMGulsemesocosm_6_FD_184638 | JGI IMG/M metagenome (GOLD analysis project Ga0209396, IMG submission 184638) | Methane-oxidizing microbial communities from mesocosms in the Gulf of Mexico - GOM8C Gulf of Mexico (SPAdes) (version 2) | ecosystem: Environmental > Aquatic > Marine > Cold seeps...
AAAAAGTAGCTGATGTTGTCAATTGTAATGGACTTGATATTGCCAGCTTTGCACAAGAGCAAGGCGCAGATAAAGTAGCTAAAAAAATTAATAGCTACCGTAACTCACAATCGCAATATATAGCTAAAATTTAAAGTGATACATAATAAATAACTTTAAAACTGAAAATCAGTCATCAGCTAAAAAGCCGCACTTTAAAGTGCGGCTTTTTAGTGTTTAAATTGTTTTATTTATATTTTATATTGGATTAACTTTGTGACACTTACTAACTATGATTACAATGACTCTAATAATAAAATCTAAAGCCCACATTCAATGAAGCCACACATTCAAACATTAATCTCTTTACTCACAAAAAAAGACTTTAAGACACTATTAGCCTTTTATCAGCAATCAAATGAGATTGAAAATATTGATCAATTAGCGTTTGTATATCAACAAGGCCAAAAATCACTATCTGTGTTCGAGTTTTATCAACAAATAGCAACAAAGTTCATTGAGAGTAAAGGCCTGCCTGAATCTCTTATAAATCAAATTAATAACAGTGATTCATTAAGCTTTTTTACACCTGGACTGCAACAAAATGAAAATTTTAGCAAAGTAAATCAACAACAAAGGAATACTCTTCATTTTTTATTAGCAGGTACAGCACAAAGTTCAGAGTTACCGCCATTTAACTATTTACGTTCTATGATGTTATTTGAAAGTAATGAGTCTTTAAGCGCTGCTTTAAAACAAAGAGATTGCAAAAACTTAACCCCTATCGAAGTTTATATGTTGGTAAACTCTAATTTAAAGACTTTACCAAATCATGAGCTAACAGCTTTACTGGCTTTGATAGAAATTGAAACAAAACAACATTCTATTAATTTAAAAAACTATAAAAACATTATTCTGGCGGTAAGACAATTATGTAAAAAGCAAAATACGATTGTTGATGAGGAGTTACAACGGACTTTAATCATTGCAACATATTATGAAAAATCAACCAATCAAGTAATTAATGATTTAATCAATTAAACGCTTAAATTGATATTAAATCCTTCAATAGCCTCAAGATACCTATTTAATGATATTTGATTCTCTATATCGTAAATATGCTAAACTAATAAAAAATGACTAGATAAATAACAAGCTTATAATATGAGATTCAATTTAATATTATGTTTGTCGCTTTTAATTTTTAATGTTGAACTGATAGCTAAGCCTCTAAAAGTTGTATTTATTAACCCTGGTTTTTCAACAACAAATTCAACTGGAAATTTTTGGCTTAACGTTAATCACATAATGAAATCAGCAGCCGATGATCTCTCCATCAATCTAATCACTTACTATGCTAATAGAGATCATATTTATATGAAATCATTAGTAAATAAAGCGATTACTGAACAACCAGACTATCTTATTTTAGTGAATGAGAAAGGCATGGGCCCTGCCATGTTAAATAAGCTAGAAGGGCATCATATTCCGGTATTATTTTTATTAAATAAACCAAGTCCAATAGAAATTGCTAATTTAACTGAAACTCAATCAAGCAATATCATTGGTTATGTAGAGCCTGATAATTTTCAGGCTGGATATAAGCTAGCAAAACACTTAATTGAAATAGGTAATAGCAAGCTTCCTAATACGCATTTGAACCTATTAGCATTACAAGGTGACTATGCCACCACAGCCGCAATATCTCGCAAAAAAGGGTTATTTAAAGCTCTCAAAAAGTACTCGACTAGTGTAACTTTGATTGATAGTACGGTTTCAAATTGGTCTAAAGAACTTGGTTACATGAAAACTAAAGGGATTTTAGAGCATGAAAGAGATATTAACTTAATTTGGAGTGCCAACGATGCAATTGCCTTTGGCGCTAAGGCTGCAATAGACGATTTGAAAATTGGTCATCCTGTATTTATTGGTGGTATAAATTGGGACCGTGATAGTGATGGGAACAGAACAAGTGTATCCTATGGCGGTCACGTTCTACTGGGTGCTAAGGCAATGGTTATGTTATATGATCATTCAAATAAGCTTATGAACAATAATGACATGAGATTAACTTTAGATATATTCCAACCAGATACCACTTCAGATAGTCTAGAAATTATAAAATTAATCAGCCAAAATAAAACCAGTCAAATCAATTTCAAACATTTTAGTAAAACACATCATAAATCGTATGATTTTACAGTCGACAATTTACTAAAAAGTACAAAAGAGAATAGATAAAGCCCCAATCACACTTCATAGACAAAAACTGTTACTTATAATTCAGCGCTCATTGAGCTAAAATTAATTTACTGAAATACAAATTTATCAACTTAAAAAATGATGAATGGTAGAAAAGAGCGAAAAACGTAATTAATATCAAAGATAAATTATATTGCTTTAAGCTGAAACTTTGTAATACATAAAAACTAAAAATTTCAAACGAGACTATTTAACATGACATTAGAAGTAAATTGCCCGACTTGCCAAAACAAAGTTGTTTGGAATGATAAATCAGAACACCGCCCTTTTTGTTCTAAACGTTGTCAATTAATTGATTTAGGCGAATGGTCATTTGAGAATAATAAGATTTCATCACCTATGAAAGTAGACGCTGAAATATCAGCCGATATGATAGAAGATATTGAAGCGATGCTTGCAGCTAATGAACAAGATTTTTTTAAAGAATAATGTTTTGTAAGGGATAAGTAATAAACTGAAGGTCATAAATTAGTGAACAGCTTCTCTCACTAATTTATGACCTTAGATTCAATCTATTGCCAATAAGGTGTAGATTTAAATGTCGCTAAACGACTTTGTTCCATTGCTGATAACAAACTTTCAGATTTTTGCTCCAACCAAGCTTTAATTTTATTTAAACTATCATCATTTTGTGCTGCACAAAGTCGCTTTAAATAATCTAAAGTACTTAATTCGTCAATACCGTGAATGATATCCAACCAAGGTGTTCTAAATTCTTCTCTGAGGGTTTGATTAAACAAATCACCCAGACAGCAACCACTTAATAAGTTTCGCTCTAATTGTTCTTTTTGGTCCATATAGGTTTTTTCTGAAATATATTGCTCTGAACCAATTAAACCACGCACTTCATGCCAGTCTTTTTCAAATAGGCTTGCAGCTTTATCCGTCACTTTTTGCTCAGCTAATTGCAAGTGAGTTGCATTCCAATCATTCTTCCAACTCTCATCCACTAAAAAAATAGTCAGATTTAAAATTAAGAGGTTATATCTCGCACTACAAAATATTTGATGCATTTTATCTACATCAGGATGCTGTAATTTTAAGTTATCTATTACTTGATTTAACTCAGGAGCACTTTTTATTTTTTTATAATAAGCATGTTTTTTTGAAGTGTAATTTTTCAGTTGAACAGCAGTTTCTACCCAACTTAATTCATTTAACAACCAGTCTAATTCATCTAATAGCGGTTTTATTTTATCTTTATTTAAAATATTATTAAACAAACCAAAAGCATGATTAATAACACTTACACCATCATTAATGCGCTTTAAAGTATGTAAAGCCGGCGTATCGAAGTAACATTGCTCATGTTTTTGTACAAACTCAATACCGTATTGTAAACACGCGCTAAACGTTTGATCTAATGTAGCATCTTGGGCAAGTGAAACTGAGCTTAAAATATGATCTGCAGTTAATGGTTTATTATCTGCAATGCGGTACCCTCTGGCTGCTTTACTATATAAACCAAGTCGTACTTCTGAATGCGCGATCAATTTTTTAGCTAAAGTGAATAAATCAGCGCGACTACCTTTAACCAATTCCATTTCAACTTCACAAATTGTTTCAACTTTATTAGATGCGCTAATCTCACCTTTATCTAATACAAGCTCTATCTGAGTACCTGATTCTGTTTCTAAAATCCAGGTACGACGGATAAAATTAGTGCTAAATATCGGGTAGATATTTTTATTTATCGCATCTATTTGCATACCATGTGGCCAAATGTTTGCGTCAAATAATGATAAATCAGGGTGTTTACCCTCTAGAGGTAAATTATACTCAGGTCTTTGATGCAATCCACCAACAACTTTCCCAGCAAGTTTAATGGTTTGCTCACATTGATTATCATTGCATGTTTCACCACCAAAGCAGCGAGTTCTTAAACCGATATCCAGCGCTCTAAGCTCTCGATTTGCGGTATCAAAATATGCATTTTGTAAATTTCTTGATGGCTTATTTATCACTTTTTTAGCAAATTCAGTGATAATAGCGGGAATGTGAGCGATGACATTATCTGAGACTAAAAATTTAAGCTCTATCTCAATATCTGTTAGTTCTGTATCCATTCGGTTTGGAAAATGACTTTAATAAGTAAACAAGTACTCAAAATAAACTAATCCTTAGTATAAAAGCAAATTTTTTGAAAAATAATATGACTTCTAAATTCTGTTCCCTTGCTATTAAACCTTTAACTTCATATTATTGAGGCGCTTTTCATCTTAAAAAAATAATCAAAGGCTCAATATGTTAAAACCATTCATATTTTTCATTGCACTGCTTAGCTTTGCCCCATTAGTTGCAGCCGAAGATAGTGCTAGCAGCGATAAACAGCCAACAAGTCAAAAAGTATATATCACTGACAGCCTTTATATATATATGCATGCTGGTGCAGGTAAAAACTTCAGAATTTTAGGTTCTGTTAATGCGGGTACTGAACTTGATTTTTTAGAGCAAGATGATGATTCTGGTTTCACAAAAGTAAAAGACACTAAAGGCAGAACCGGTTGGGTTGATAAGCGCTATATATCTAAAACACCAGGACTTGCCTTTAAAAACCAAGAATTAACCCAGATAATGACGATTGCACAAAATGATTTAAGAGAAGCGCAAATTCAATTACCTAAGTTACAGCAACAAAGTGCCGCTTTATTAACTGAAAATACAGATTTAAAACTTCAAATTAAAACGCTAAATAATAAAATTGAACAGCAAGTAAACTTAACACAAGCAACAAGTGAAAAAGAGAAGCAGCAGCTTTTACTTTATGGCGGCGGCATTGCTTTTACAGGTTTATTTATTGGCATATTACTGACTTTAATGCTATCTCGCCGTAAACGCAGCGGTTGGGCATAAGTACTTAAGTTACTCATAAAATAAGGTTAGCGAGCACCGCATAGTCTCGCTAACTTTAAACTATTTCCTTATCAAAACTTTTGAACCACAGGCATTTCAACCAAGTCACCTTAAACTTCAAGATTCTTGAACCACAACACCATCATCATGCTTGATACTTTCAATCACCATGTATGTGGTTAATATGTTGTGTTGAAACACTTCAACTTAGTCATCGTAAACTTCAAGATTCTTGAACCACAACACTATCAACACGCTTGATACTTTCAATCACCATGTATGTGGTTAATGTGTTGTGTTGAAACACTTCAACTTAGTCATCGTAAACTTCAAGATTCTTGAACTACAACACCATCATCATGCTTGATACTTTCAATCACCATGTATGGCATTGATATTCGGTGTTGAAACACTTCAACTTCAACTTCAACTCAGTCATCTTAAACTTCAAGGTTCTTGGACCACAACACCATCATCATGCTTGATACTTTCAATCACCATGTATGTGTGATGTGTTGAAACCCCAGGTATATCAACTAAGTCGCCTAATACCTCTCGGTATTGCGCCATATCGGCAACTCTGATCTTCAGTAAATAATCATAGCCACCAGCAACCATGTCGCACGCTACCACTTGTGGTATCGCAAAAATGTGCTTCCTAAACTCTGTAAAAACCTCTGTTGTTGATTTTTCAAGTGTCACTTGCACATGAGATACCAAGCTTTGGTTTAGCTTATCGGCATTGAGCTTGGCAAAATAGCCCTCAATATAACCATCAGCCTCTAGTTTTTTTACGCGATCTAAACAAGGGCTTGGACTTAAATTCACCTTCTCGGCTAAATTAACGTTCGAAATTCGACCGTTTTTCTGTAAAGCATCTAAAATAGCTAAATCGATTCGATCAAGTACACGAGTTTTAATGGAAATAGGCATGTCAGCATAATCTGTGGTTAAATTAACTCAATACCCACTAAAATAGCGGATATTGTTAAATTTCGCCAGCACATCCTGCTGCAGTTTCTATAAAATGCTCACCAATTGATATATATACCGAATTTTAGAGGGTCATCCCATGTTATTTAACGGCAACTTAAAAACAGATTGTGCTATTCGTCAAAAGATCCGCGATTTTTACCGCATTGATGAACAAACTGTCGTAAATCATATTTTACCTTTAGCGGAAGTTGGCGTATCAGCAAGAAGCCGAGCATGGGAACGCGCGCGCCAACTGGTTGTAAACATACGTGAAGATCAACAAGGCCAAGGCGGTGTTGATGCTTTACTTATCGAGTTTTCACTATCTTCAGAAGAAGGCATCGTATTGATGTGTTTAGCTGAAGCGCTACTACGAGTTCCAGATAGTGCTACACAAGATGCACTGATCCGCGATAAATTATCAGGTGGTGACTGGAGTTCTCATTTAGGCAATAGCGATTCAATATTTGTAAATGCGTCATCTTGGGGCCTATTAGTAACAGGTAAAGTTGTAAACTACTCTGATGAAAATAATGAAAACAAATTTGGTTTATTGAAAAAAACCATTGGTCGTTTAGGTGAGCCTGTTATTCGTCGTTCTGTACGTGTTGCGATGAAAATCATGGGCAAACAGTTTGTTATGGGCCGTACAATTGATGAAGCTTTAGAACGCGCTGTTGAAAAAGAAAATAATGGTTATGCCTACTCTTACGATATGTTAGGTGAAGGCGCACGTACTATGACAGATGCCGACCGTTACTTTCAAAGCTACATGAACGCGATTCATGTTATTGGTAAAGCAGCCAATGGTCGTGGTCCAATAAAAAGCCCTGGTATTTCAATTAAATTATCAGCACTTCACCCGCGTTATGAATTTAGCCATTCTGAGCGTGTTGTAGAAGAATTAATTCCTAAAGTAAAAGAATTAGCACTGGTAGCTAAAAGCTATGATATTGGTTTTACAATTGATGCTGAAGAAGCTGACCGTTTAGATATTTCTTTAGATATCATTGAAGCTGTTTTCTCAGATAATGACTTAGGTGACTGGAATGGTTTTGGTTTAGCTGTTCAGGCATATCAAAAACGCGCGACTTTTGTAATTGACTGGTTAGTAAACTTAGCGCAAAAAGCAGGTCGTAAAATGATGGTGCGTTTAGTTAAAGGCGCATACTGGGATACAGAAATTAAAACATCTCAACAAGATGGTTTAGAACACTTCCCGGTATTTACACGTAAAGCTTCTACTGATGTATCTTACAAAGCCTGTGCTATTAAGCTAATGAATGCACGTGATGTGATTTTTCCTCAATTTGCTACTCACAACGCTTATTCCGCAACAACTATTTTAGAAATGGCTGGCGACAATCATTCTAACTTTGAATTCCAGTGTCTGCACGGTATGGGCGAGTCTTTATTCAAGCAAATTATTGCTGAAGATAAAGTGCAATGTCGTATTTATGCACCAGTAGGCCAACATGAAGATTTATTAGCATACTTAGTACGCCGTTTACTTGAAAATGGTGCTAACTCATCATTTGTAAATGCCATTGTTGATGAAACACAACCAGTTGAAACACTATTAAATGACCCTGTAGAAAAAACACAATCTCTAAAACATAAAGCTAATACGCAAATCGCATTACCGATTGAGATATTTGGTGAAGAGCGTGATAACTCAAAAGGTATGGATTTAACTGATATTAACCATATCTCACCTTTCAAAGAAAACCTTGATAAGTGGTTCACTGAAAACCAAATCAGTCAATCTGATGTGCCAGAAGGTGCACATGCTGTACTAAACCCAGCAAATCATGATGAGATTATTGGTCACTTAACACATCACGATGAAGCACAAATGAAGCAGCTTATTGTTAATTCAGAAGCCGCTTATACTGATTGGTCTGCGACACCAATAGCACAAAGAGCCGAATTATTACGCCGTACAGCTGATCTTTTAGAGCTTCATCGCGATGAACTGATTGCTATCTGTATTAAAGAAGCGGGGAAAATCCCACAAGATGGTATTGATGAAGTACGTGAAGCAGTTGATTTCTGTCGTTATTACGCAGCTCGTGCTGAAGAACTAGCAAAAGATGAGCGCTTTGAAGCACGTGGTGTGATTTTATGTATCAGCCCGTGGAACTTCCCACTTGCTATTTTCTTAGGCCAAGTTGCAGCAGCAATTGTGACTGGTAATACAGTAATTGCAAAACCAGCAGAACAAACAAGTTTAGTAGCGCTTCGTACAATAGAGTTAATGAAAACAGTAGGTCTACCTGAAAATGTAGTACAAGCCGTTATTGCTCGTGGTAGCAAAGTAGGTCAAGTGATTGTGCCTGATACACGTGTTAAAGCTGTGATGTTTACCGGTTCTACTGAAACAGGAACTCGTATTTCTCAAACACTGGCTGAACGTGGTGGCGATCAAGTGCCATTAATTGCTGAAACAGGCGGTCAGAACTGTATGATCGTAGATTCTACAGCTTTACCTGAACAAGTTGTTGATGACGTGATTTCATCTGGTTTCCAAAGTGCAGGTCAACGTTGTTCTGCACTAAGAGTATTATTTGTTCAGGAAGAAATTGCTGATAAAGTAATTACAATGCTCAAAGGCGCGCTTCAAGAGCTACATATTGGTAACCCAGCAATGCTTTCAACAGATGTTGGCCCAGTTATCGATCAAAAAGCATTTGATGCATTAAATGATCACGTTGAATACCTTAAAGGTCGTTCTACTTTACATTATGAATGTAAAACACCAACTGTTATCGGTAAAGATGGGGCCGAAGCAGGTAACTTCTTCTTTGCACCTCGTTTATACGAAATCAGTGACTTATCAGTACTAACAAAAGAAGTATTCGGCCCATGTGTTCATGTAATACGTTTTAAAGGTTCTGAACTTGATAATGTGATAAACCAAGTTAATGCCACTGGTTTTGGTTTAACTATGGGTATTCATACTCGTATTGAAGAACGCGCACATTACTTAGCTAAAATGTCTCGTGCAGGCAACGTTTACATTAATCGTAATATGATTGGTGCTGTTGTAGGAGTTCAACCATTTGGTGGTCGCGGCCTATCTGGTACAGGTCCAAAAGCAGGTGGTCCAAACTACTTAACACGCTTAGTAACTGAAAAAGCATCGCCAAAAAGCGTTCAATCTACTAGCAACAAAATATCTGAAACTGAGATGTCTAATTTGCCAGCGGCACAAGAGCAAGTAAATAAACTACTTACAAATGCAATGAAAGTAGAAAATTTATGGCGTATGGCCCCGCTTAATGATCGTATTTCAGCAATACGTCAATTACTTGCAAAAGTAGCCACAGTTGAAATCGTGAATGAGCTAGCTGATGATTTAGCACTTACTTTATCTGATGCGCGTACGCAATTAAACAACATTGAAAAACGCTTAGCTAAACCAACTGTTTTACCAGGACCAACGGGCGAATCAAATATACTTTACCTAGAGCCTCGAGGCTGTGTTGCATGTTACGCAGATAAAGATACTTCATTTAATTTCTGGGTATTATCTATCGTTACAGCACTTGCTACGGGTAATACAGTGATCACTGTTGTGTCTGACTTATTCCATGATGAAGCTCTGGCATTTAGAGATAAATTAATTTCGACTGGTGTGGCTGAGGGTGTACTGCAAGTAACTAAGTTAAGTCATTTACAATCACTTCTTGCACATCCTAAACTTGCTGGTTCAGTGATTGGCAGCGGTTGTGAGCGTAAAGGATTTGTTAGTGAGCAGTTAGCAGCACGTAGTGGTGCGATTCTACCTGTGATCAGTTCAGAGTATTACGATACATTAATTAATCGTTTAGTAACGGAAAAAACAGTAAGCATTGATACTACTGCCTCAGGTGGTAATACTTCTCTAATGACTTTAACTGAAGAAGATTAAACTTCAGTTTAAAGTTATCAAGTAAAAGGGTAGCGAGGTTTCTCCTCGCTACCCTTCTTCTTTCAAAGCTCCTTAGCACTTTAATTTATGCTTTAAAATTGGAATTATTCTTTATATTTTGCTAGTTTTAATCTATCTACCTTGCTTTGGCTCCTCAAACCTATATGTTACAGAAACTATCGATAGATCAATTACAACCCGGAATGTTTGTTAATAATGTAACTAAGCAAAACGGCAGAGTTAAAGTAAAAAATCAAGGCTGGGTACGTACACAATCAGGCATTAATAATCTGATAAAAGCAGGTATTCTTGAAGTCGAAATTGACTCTAGTAAAACGATAGTTGAAAAAACAACTAATAAAACAGAAGTAGAAGAGCCAATAACTGAAGCACCTTATGATCCAACACATACTAGTGCCAGTCTAGAAAAGGAAATCGGTAAGGCAAAAAAACTTTATAACGAAGCCAAAGATCTGCAAAGTAAAGCATTTGAAAATATAAAAGCAGGCCGAAAAATAGAAATAGAGCCCTTTAAAGAAGTCGCTAATGGCTTTATTGACTCTGTATTTCGTAACCAAGATGCCTTGGCTTGCATTACCCGAATTCGTGAAAAAGATGCTTACCTATTAGAGCACTCTATCAATGTTTCAGTATTAATGACTATTTTCGCCAAACATCTTCATATAGATCGCGAAATTATTAATGAGCTAGCAACGGGTGCTTTATTGCATGATATCGGAAAAATAAAAATTGAAGATGAAATTTTAAATAAGCCTGGAAAGTTTACAGATAGCGAATTTGAAACAATGAAAAATCACGCCCGCTATAGCAAAGAAACCTTAGAGGAAGCTGGGTTATCAGGCATAGCTGTAGATATCGCTGGTTATCATCACGAACGACTTGATGGTAATGGCTATCCATTTGGTTTAAAAGGTGACGAAATTAGCCAGTACGTACGTATGATTTCAATTGTAGACGTATACGATGCGCTGACAGCTAAACGTGTTTATAAAAGTGATATGCCGCCAATCAAAGCCTTTAAAATTTTAAAAAATGATACCCCTGCATGTTTTGACGAACAGCTATTAAATAAATTTATTGCATGTATCGGAGTTCACCCTGTTGGTACTTTAGTTAAATTAACCAGTCAAAAATTAGGTATTGTTTCTAAGAGTAATTTTAAAAACCCTTTAAAACCCTGTGTTAAATTATTCTATAGTGCAAAACACCACCATCATACTGAAGTTAAAGATATTGATTTATCGAAAAAAAGTTGCACTGATGAAATTGAGAACTCAGTGAAACCAGAAGACTTTAATATTGAATTAATGCACTTCTTTAAAACTGTTTTTTTAAGTTAAATGAGCAATCTAAAAAAAGTATCAATTACCAAGCTTACTATCGGTTCATATGTAGAAAAAGTATCTAAGCAACTAAGCCAAGTAAAAATCATAAAAACGGGCTGGGTTAAAGATAAAAAAGCGATTTCGGAGCTAAAAAAAGAAGGTGTGATTGAAGTTGTTATAGATATAGACCGACAACTAGCAGAAAAAACACCACAAAAAAAAACAACTGAAAATCTACAAAAACGAAAAGTTAAGATTTCTTTTGAGCAGGAATTAGTATCAGCAAAAAAAATACAAAAAAGGCTTATAAAAACACTCAATAACACTCAAGAGCGGGTATTAGATAAAAACCCCATTGATATTTTAGCCCTTGAAAAAGTGGCGGAAGCAATTCTTAAATCAGTGGCAAATCACCCACACTGTTTAGCCTGCCTAATTAGAGTAAATACTCACACCAATTCATTAACTGATCACAATATCAGAGTTGCGATTATGCTTGCTCAGCATATGGTTTTTCAAAAAGTAAACTTTGTAGAAGCTATTCCTGTTGTATTAGCAGGCTTAGCTCACGATCTAGGCAAATTACTACTACCAAAAAAGCTACAAAAGCACCCTAGCCAATTAAATAAAGAACTCAATATTAAGCGCCAACAATATATAAAATTTACCATGCAAATTTTAAAAACCTGTGGGGGCGCACCACATTTAACTTTAAAGCTATGCTACCAGCACATGGAAAGGTTAAACGGCAGTGGTTACCCTAATAATTTGGATGTGTCCTCTTTACCTAAAATTTCAAAGCTTTTTTCAATTATCGATGAGTTTGATACGCTTACCAGCGGTTTTGAAGGCACTAAGCCAAGAGGTTCTACTTCAGTTTATCAATATTTGATGTCTCAATCGCCAGAGTTTTTTGATCCAGATTTATTGCAAGCCATCATTAAAAGTAGTGGTGTTTATATCGCTGGCAGTTTAGTAAAACTAAAAACAGGAAAGGTTGGTTATGTAAAAGAGTTTAAACTCGATACAGCAACCTCTCCCATTGTGCATTGTTTTTTCAATGCACATTTTAATCATTATATTGAAGCTACTGATTTAGATTTATCAGGTGAATTTGTTCTAGATGCCATTGAATCTACGATCAATAAAAATGACTACAAGCTTGAGTTAGAAAGATATATATAAGCATTCCTTGCTAGCTGTTAATTTAAGGTAACCAATCATCCATTGCGGATATACTAAAACGATAACCTTCAATACTCATTAATGTCATTTCAGGCGCTATTTCTAAAACCTTAATAGACCCTAAATTATCACCCTCATATAATTCAGCGCCATTTAACTTAATCCAACGCCTGCTAGCGTCTGTTGCATAAATATGAGCTTGATAAGTTATTGTAGGAATTAAGCTTTGTATTACATCAGGCAATAACTGAATAGGTTGCGCCATTGCTGAATTTTTTGTTGCTGTTATCACATCATATTTATCATCTTTTTCAGTTGCAGCAACAGCCTTAGCAAATGCGGTTTTTAGTGACGCTGGCAATTTTGCGATTTCACTATCTTCACTCTTTTTTTCTGTATTTGTTATTTCTAATGATGATTGCCCTATCGGTTTGCCAACTACTTTGTATTGACTGTAATCTACCTGCGCTTGCTGAATATTTTGAACTGGTGCATTATTTTGATAATGAGTTACAGGGACTTGTTGCTGTTGTGTAGGTGCCTGTAGCGTACTATATGTATTTTGTACTGGTACCAGTTGATATTGTGTTGGCATGGCTTGCTGTACAATAACTGGAGCCGTTTGCACAGGCATAGTCACTGTCTGAGCTTGTGGTTTTGTCAATAATGTTTCATTCTTCGCTTCAACAATGCCTTGCTTTACAACATCAGGTGTAGCCACTTTTGATTCTTGAAACCATCTTCCCGCCATAAAACCAACTGATAAAATAACAACAAAAGACAATACTGCTAATAATGAAAAAGCTAATTTACGGTAGAAATTTAAATCTTTTTGTTGTGAATAATGTTGCCCTGTCTGGGCTGCATTTTGTGCCTCACGGCTCACTTCACCTTGCTCTGACTGTTTTAATGCATCTAATAAATATGACATGAAATTCTCGTTTAAAAAATAAAAGACAAAGTAAAACCCATCGAAATGCACAATAATGCTGCCATAGAGAGCATTATTGGAGAGGTGATTTTACTTGGCTCTTGTTCTGCTTGTAAAGGTAGTACTTCTGTTGCGGCTTGTTTTACTATGAGTTTATTAACTTGCTGCTGCTGATTGGCAAATGCGCCCATTAGCGCCCTGTCACATAACAAATTAATCAATCTCGGGATCCCAGCTGTTAGTTGATGTATCAACTTAATTGAATTTGTTGCAAATATAGGGGAGTCTGTTCCTGCTCTATGTAACCGATGTTGGATATATGCAAATACTTGCGACTCAGTTAAAGGCAATAAATGATACCTAGCAGTGATCCTTTGTGCTAATTGGCGTAATTCATTACGCTTTAATAACTGCTGTAGCTCAGGTTGCCCAACCAAAATGATTTGTAATAGTTTTTTGTGATTGGTCTCTAAGTTTGTCAATAACCTTAATTGCTCTAATACTGCAGGTGCCAGATGTTGTGCTTCATCAATTATCAACATTGTATGACCACCAGACTGATGGTTTTTCAATAACCTATTTTTTATTTTATCAGTTAAGTTTTTCAAACTTGCATCTGACTTTTTATATCGAATACGAAGCTCGTCACAAATACTAGCCAATAACTCAACTTCAGATAAGGAAGGATTTAATATAAAAGCTACTTGCGTTGTTTCAGGAAGTTCTTCTAACATACAACGTGTTACCGTTGTTTTACCGGTACCAACTTCACCTGTTAATAAAACAAAACCGCCAGCATCACCTAAACCAAATGTTAAATGTGCTAAAGCTTCTTTATGTCTATCACTTAAAAACAAATATTCTGGATTAGGGGCAATAGAAAACGGTTTTTCTACCAAACCAAAAAAACTCAAGTACACAAATAACCCCTCAACAAAATACGCAACATGAAACCGTTCTATAATGACAAAAAATCAGTCACAAAAAAACAGTACATTACACTTTAGTTACCAAAAAAGAAAAATTTAATAATATTATGATGCCTTAGTGCGATCTATAAACTCAAGCAATCAGTTTATAATCTGATAAAATGTTTCAATTACTGACAAGCTAAATAAAAAAATGAAAATATACTTAGTAGGCGGTGCTGTTCGAGATGCATTGCTTAATAGAACTATCAAAGAACGTGATTATGTTGTTATTGGCGCCACAATATCGCAAATGAAACAACAAGGATTTACTCAAGTCGGTAAAGATTTCCCTGTATTTTTACACCCAAAAACAAAAGATGAGCATGCTTTAGCCCGTACAGAAAAAAAACAAGGTAGTGGTTATACCGGATTTATATGTGACTTTAATCCAAATATCACACTCGAAGAAGACTTAATTAGGCGCGATCTCACTGTAAATGCCATAGCACAAGATAATAACGGGGAAATAATAGATCCCTACAATGGTATTAAAGATCTTAACAATAAAATTCTTCGCCACGTATCCTATGCATTTAGTGAAGATCCATTACGTGTTTTACGTGTAGCCCGCTTTGCAGCGCGTTATCAGCACCTCGATTTTACTATAGCTGATGAAACCAGCGTTTTAATGGCTGATATGGTTCAAAGTGGTGAGCTTAATACGCTTACCCCTGAACGTGTTTGGATGGAGTTTGAGAAATCATTATCTGATGGCAATTTTTATACTTTCTTAAAAGTACTCGATTCTATCAATGCCTTAACCTGTGTAGCACCGTCTCTGTGTAAGTTATTTTCAAATACACCCGAAGATATATTAAGCCAAAGATTAGTCAATGCTAAAACTGATAGCGATATCCTATTTAGCCAACTCGCTGACTTTTTATCCGTCGAACAAGTTAAACAATTAATCACAGAATTAAAACTGCCTAATCAGTATAAAGAATTGATCGTTTTAAAAAACTGTCATCAAGCATGTTTATTAAAAGCTGATAGTCTCACGGCCAGTGAAATGCTTGAACTATTTAATAAAGTAGATATTTGGCGCCGACATGATCGCTTTGAAAGATTAATACTTTCAATGCAAAGTAATGAACTATTCACAGCTAAACAGCATGACATTTTAGAACAGTCATATAAAATTGCAGCCGCCGTAACTGCTAAGCAATTTATTGTTCAAGGCATTAAAGGCCCTGACATTGGCAAAGCAATTATGGCTGAAAAATTACAATTATTAGAAAGGTTTTTAGCTAAGCCTAATCATTAGGCTTTAAACTTTTTAATAGTTTGGAAACCGAGGTTGAAATACGTTTTTTACGAATGTTTTTATCTAAGCTAGGCTCTAAGTATAGTTGAATAGAGCCTCTCCATGCAGCCTTCCTTTGCACTGGGTCAACAATAGCAACAATCAAGGTGCCTTGTTTTAAATCGCTATCACTGCTTAATTCTGGAAAAAGTTGAAACAGCTCTAAGTACTCAGAACTTGTAAAGTTATCATCTGCAACTGCTAACGCAATAACTTGATATTGTGTTTCTTCAACGGGGCTTTCAAGGCTAAAATTAAAGCCTTTGCCTAATATTTCTTGTTCTATTTTTTGTTTTATTAATTGTGTAAATTCAGATTTTTCAGATTTTTGTAGTTCTGTTGGACTTTGCGTCCCTGTATATATTTTAAAATCCGCATACCAAGTGAGCTCTGTTTGTCTTGATATTGGTATTTGAGGGTTACTTACTGCTACCACTCTTTTCTCTTTTAAATCATTAGGGTTGTGACCACAACCTAGCCCAATAAAAAATGATAACAGTGTTATTAGCAGCAATAAGTATTTCATAGCTTGTCCTTTAGTTATAACAAGCCACATAAAATTAAAGTGGCTTGGGTATTAGTAAAGTAAAAATATAAATAATCCTATACCTAATAATAAACGATAAATGACAAATGGCATCATTCCCATGCGCTCTATTATTTTTAAAAATAAATAAATACAAGCATATGCTGAAATAAATGATAATAAAGTGCCTAAACCTAAAGTAGCCCAATCAACAGTTTCATCGCTTAGAGCCAATTCCAATGTGTAATATAAACCCATCATTGAAATAATAGGTATTGCTAATAGAAATGAAAAACGCGCTGCACTTTGCTTATTTAGCCCTAGCATTAAACCAGCAGTAATTGTTATGCCTGAACGTGATGTGCCAGGGAAAACAGCTGCAACTGCTTGAGAGAAACCTAAAATTAAAGCTGACTTCCAATTCAATTGATATATTGTTTTTGTTTGCTTACCTTTTACATCTGCATACCAAAGCAATAAACCAAAAACGATAGTGGTAATTGCAACAACCCAAGCATTTCGCAGGTACAGCTCAACAAAGTCTTTTGCTAAATAACCAATTGCGGCGGCGGGGATTGTGCCTAATATAATCCACCAACCAAGTTTACTATCATCAGTTGCATTGCTTTTCATTGACTCCATGCTGCCTAACGACTTAAACCAAGCAGATAGAATATCTACCACCTCTTTACGAAAGTACATTATAACGGCGACTAACGTGCCTACATGAACTGCGATATCAAATGCTAATCCTTGGTCTTGCCAGCCTAAAACTTGCGAAGGTAATAATAAATGTGCCGAGCTTGATATTGGTAAAAACTCTGTGAAACCTTGGATCAAGGCCAATACGATTATTTCGATAATACTCATTTAAAAGATAACTCCACTTTCCATAGTTTTTGTTGCGTTTTATCATATTGTTGCCAAAGAACACTAATTGGCATGTTATTAGTTGGGTGTATAAATTCAGGTGCGACCTGGGCTAATGGCCATAAAACAAAAGCATTTTTAGTGATCTCATCTCTAGGTAATTGCGCGGGAGTATCACAAACAACATCATCAAAAAACAATAAATCCAAATCCAATGTTCTGGGACTGAACTTTTTATCTGATGGTAAACGTCCGTTATCACGCTCTATTTGCTTTAACAATGAACATACATCATTTAATGACATATTCGTATTTGCACCAGCAACTAAATTATAAAAGTTATGACCATCAAAACCGATAGATTCACTTTCAAAAACAGCTGAGCAAACTAAATCAGGAAAATATGTTTTCAACGTTTTAATTGAATTTACAATATTTGATTCTTTATCTACATTAGAACCAATACTGATAAATATGTTTGCCATTAACTTTACTTACCTTAATTACGCACGTTATTTGCAGCGCGAATGATTTCAACACCCACTGTATTTGCTTCTTTAACCGCAGCGGGCTTGCTTACTCTTACTTTAACTTCAAACACATTAAAGTCAGATAAAATAAATCCAGCAATTTGCTCTACTAATGTTTCTAGTAATTCAACTGGTTTAGCAGTGACATGTTTAATAATGCGCTCACTCACAACCGCATAATCAACAGTATCATTGATATCATCTGAATTAGCCGCTGCACGAATATCTGTCAGCATTTCGATATCAAAAAACAAGCTTTGTTTTGTTTCTTTCTCAAAATCGTAAACACCAATGATGGTATCAACATGTAATTGGCTTATAAATACTTTATCCATATATGGCATACTCTTAGAATATAATGTGGTCACTTAATTATCGGAATTGGTATCATTCCCTAATTAGGTTATTTGTTTGTAACTGCGCTAAACTTAGCTGGTCGGATACCTTTTTTCGAAAAATTTCCGTACCCTTGCGCCAAACAAATTAATAAGCGGCAGATAATAGCCCAATTTTACCAATTAAAATATAAGGATTACAGTGATAGCCGGATTGATGTTCATATTTGCTTACCTTTTGGGATCTATCTCATCTGCAATCTTGATCAGCAAAATTTTTCGATTACCCGATCCCAGGCACTTTGGTTCTAAAAATCCTGGAGCGACAAATATTTATCGTTTAGGCGGTAAATTACCCGCTGTATTAGTCATGACTTTTGACATATTAAAAGGCACAGTACCAGTTTGGGGCGCTTATTTTCTAAAAGTTGAACCCATATATCTCGGTTTTATTGGAATTGCTGCCTGCTTAGGCCATATGTATCCAGTATTTTTTGGTTTTAAAGGCGGTAAAGCAGTCGCGACCGCATTCGGCACTATGCTTCCTATCGGTTTATCTCTGGCTGGGTTATTAATTTTAACTTGGGTATTAATTGTTTGGCTTACGGGATATTCATCGCTTGCTGCATTGTTAACGGTGGCAATTGCACCTATTTATACTTGGTTTATAAAACCTTTATATACAGTACCCGTGCTTATGTTAAGTGTACTCATTATTTTTCGACATCACGAAAATATTATGCGTTTACTAAAAGGCAAAGAACCTAAAGTAAAAGATAAAAATAAAGTTAAGAAGGTATAGCTTTTAAGTCTCAACATTTATCTTAATCAGCGAGTGAAAACTAAAATTAGCTTTCTAACTCGCTATCATTCTATTTCTGACTACATTAAATTGGTGGCAGCGAATCGATAGGCCACCTAGGATGTGCTTTCATATCCATAGGTGCGTATTGTTTTGCTTTTAATCTTTGCATACCTGCATAAGCAATCATAGCGCCATTATCCGTACAAAATTCCGTTCTAGGATAAAAAACTTCGCCCTGCATACCTTGCATCATGCGCTCAAATTTCTCTCGCAAATCTTTATTTGCGCTTACACCGCCAGCGATAACTAAACGTTTAATGCCTGTCTGTTTTAATGCACGTTTACATTTAATTGCAAGGGTATCAACCACAGCGGTTTGAAACGCGTGGGCAATATCAGCTTTAGTTTGATCGCTACAACCTTCAACACCACCTTGCTCACGAATAGTGATCGCGGTTGCTGTTTTTAAGCCACTGAAACTAAAATCAAGCCCAGGTTTAGAAGTCATTGGACGTGGAAATACAAACTTTTTATCTTCACCTTGCTCTGCCATTTTAGCCAGTAAAGGACCACCAGGATAATCTAAGCCTAATAATTTAGCCGTTTTATCAAATGCCTCACCAGCTGCATCATCAACCGACTCGCCTAAAATTTGATATTGACCAATACCTTTAACTTCAACTAATAATGTGTGACCACCAGATACTAATAGTGCAACAAATGGAAAATCAGGCTTGTTCTCTTCAAGCATAGGCGCCAGCAAGTGCCCTTCCATATGATGTACCGCAACAGCAGGTATATCCCAACCAAAAGCTAAAGAGCGACCAATAGATGAACCAACTAAAATAGCACCAACCAGACCGGGTCCCGCAGTAAAAGCAATGCCATCTAAGTCTTCAGCAGTACAGTTAGCTTCTTTGAATGCAGCTTCAATTAAAGGTAGCGCTTTACGGATATGATCTCGTGACGCTAATTCAGGTACAACACCACCATAATCTGCATGTACTTTAATTTGACTGTATAGCTGGTGTGCTAATAACCCTTTTTCATCGTCATAAATAGCAATACCTGTTTCATCGCATGACGATTCAATACCTAAAATTCGCATTATTAGTTACTCCCAGCGCCCATTCAAGAGCAAATAATTATAAAAAAGCCATAAATCAGAGCGCAATTTTACTGACTTAACGTAATTTTGCCAGTGATTAATATATTTACTATAATTAACCTTTACATCAAAAGGTGATTCGGATTACAATACCGCACCATTTTTAAACCAAACGGTCAATTATTGATCGGTATATGAGTTGATCTCATTAGCTATTAGGTGATTTTTAATGCCAGTAATCAAAGTAAGAGAAAACGAACCGTTTGACGTTGCACTACGTCGTTTTAAACGTTCATGTGAAAAAGCAGGTATCCTTTCAGAAGTTCGTCGTCGTGAGCACTATGAAAAGCCAACTGCAGAACGTAAGCGTAAAAAAGCTGCAGCTGTTAAACGTCTTATGAAAAAATTATCTCGCGAAAATGCACGTCGCGTTAGATTATACTAAAACTTTTCCCAGAGTCTTGTAGATGAGTTTATTAGTAACACTAAAAGATGCAATGAA
>Ga0209396_1002278_pt1 | contig 20391 bp, 20 predicted proteins | sample GOMGulsemesocosm_6_FD_184638 | JGI IMG/M metagenome (GOLD analysis project Ga0209396, IMG submission 184638) | Methane-oxidizing microbial communities from mesocosms in the Gulf of Mexico - GOM8C Gulf of Mexico (SPAdes) (version 2) | ecosystem: Environmental > Aquatic > Marine > Cold seeps...
ATTCACCGAACGCCCCTAGTAATATCTCTGTCAACGATGATACCGATGTATTTGGTTGGGACCTTGTCGATGGATATGCTAATGCGTCTGATTATGAAGCTTATCTGAATGGTACATGGCAGGTAGCCAACGCGAATCCATTGTCGGTGGGTAACTATGATTATTCAGAAAATAGTATCAAAGTACGTGTTGCTGCAGACGCCAGTAATGGCCGACCAGCAGGAGCTGAAACAACGGTAACCACTGCGTTTACCAAGCTACTGGATAAGCCAGCTGCGCCAACGAATGGCAAAGTAGATGACGCAAATAACTTGTTTGATTGGGATAACCTGACAGATTTTGTCGATGTGGCAGATTATCAGATTTCTGTGGATGGCGGTGTTGTGTGGAATGCTGTTGGTAATAAACCCGCTTCAATTTCGGATGATGAATATGCGATAGGTCAAGTGTGTGTTCGGGTGAAGGAAAATGCTCAAAACCGTCACCCGGTAGGTGATCCTTTGTGTTCTCATACTGTATTTACCGAAACACCAAGTGCACCAAGCGTGCCGACAAATCCAATCGTCAATGATGCCTTAGATACATTAGATTGGGCACTCGTTCCAGGGTTTAATTCAGCTAATGATTATGAAATTAATGTACTTGGCGCTGGTTGGGTTTCTGTGAACAAAATGCCTTATCAACTAGCAGACCAAGCGGACTCTCAAGGTTCGATTCAGGTTCGAGTTAAAAGCGACCCTGTAAATGGACGCCCAAGCGGTTCGATTATGAGCAACGACAGCGTGTTCACTGTTTGACCACTAGCTCCGGTCGCTCCAAGCAATCTAGTTACAGATGACATCGCCAATACGCTAGAGTGGACATTCGTTACTGGTTTTGAACAACCATCATTCTATGAGATCTCCCTCAACTCAGGAGTAAACTGGACTCCAGTTACCACTAAACCTGTGATGATCGGCGATATAGAGAAAAGTGCTGGTGAAGTTCAACTAAGAGTCGCGCAAAATACAATCAATGGTATGCCAAGCGGCAGTTCCGCAAGCAATGATGTCGCTTATACCCAAACGCCAAAATTAGCGGCGCCAACAGGCGGAGAAATCGTCAACACCTTTACTGGCTCAAGCCCCATACAAACTAATGGTTTCAAATGGAATTACCTTACCGTTAAAGTCGAGGGTAAATCAGTTAGTTTTGATGAGCCAGAATACTACGAATTTACACGAGACCAGGGTGTAACTTGGCACCCGGTGGTATCAAAACCACAATTTATTGGCAGTGAAGCGTACGATAAGTCTCTAGTCGGTATTCGCCTGAAAAAAGATGCCATCGCGGGACAATCTAACTCAAGTAGTGGCGTGTTATGGGCAACTAATTCTATTAGTCGTTTTATTGCACTCAAGTATGTACCCATGAAAACAAAAGATCTTCCTGCTGGCTTTAGTTATAACGATTCATGGAACACATACGACATGAATTGTATCGCGGAATACGACGACCAGGGTCAAGGTGAACCTACCTTCTGGGCAGGTAAAGAAAGTTCTAGAGAAGCAGAAAGCGTATTTCAGAAAATATCAGAAGTAAACGATTGTGGAATATCAGGTTGGAAACTCCCGGAATTTAATGAAGTGGTCGTGTTATCAAATCGAGATGCAGACTCTCTTCCTTCGAAACTAAAGTCGAGCCTAATGTCTAACTATGGATCAAATATTTGGGCCGACAAAAATGGCACTCCAGTAACTATAACGAAGGGCGTAGAAGTCGCTCCAAGCCAATGGTCATCTAAATATGCTTACCCCAAGTGGAGCTTAGCTTCAAGTGCTGAGCTATTAGTGGATGTTAATTCATCGCTAAGCACTATTGAGACTACTTTACGTACCCACGTATCAGAGTTGACATCAGCAGAAGCATTTCTCACCACATGGCTGGCGACAAACCAAGCTAAAGGCAAAAATTATGTGGTGCTAGCTGGGGAAGCTCAAACGAAGCTAACTGAGTTAGAAGCATTGAGTCAGCCATGGCAAGGCGAGATCACTAACGTTTTAGAAAAGCTAAAAGAGCTTCAGTTCCAAGCCACTGTTGCGGCAAACCGAGCGGATGCTCAGAGCAAGTCTTTTGTCTCTAAAGTTGAAAGTTACAAAACTAAAGTTAGCGCCTTACAACAAAATCTGCCTGAATTAAATGCGCTTATTGAAGGTGCTCGATTTGCTAACCGCTTAGCAAATGTACAACACCAAGTTGCGACTTTAACAACAGCAAAGGATGCGGTTGATTCGGTATCACTAGCGGCTGAAATACACAAGGCAACATTAAGCTTATATCAATCAATGAAAAATAATGACGGTATCCTATTCAACTAAAGGTCTTGACCATCTCGGTTTAGTTTCAGGCATGTGTAAAGATATTGGTATCGCCAAATTTATTGATGCAGCACACCCAAATCAAAGCCAGGACAAGCATATTTCATATGGTCAGGTCGTGGAAGCGATGATTTTAAATGGCCTGGGCTTTGTTGGAAGAACGCTGCATATGTCCCCTGAATATTTTGCAGACCGTCCTGTTGAACGTCTTATCGGAAAAGGCGTAAATCGGTTCAATCGGAGAAAAATGGAAAAAGAAATACCTAATAGACTGTTACAACTGGCAATAATTCATACTCCTGTACATTTGTCCTGAGCTAAGTGCAGAGGCATGTTAAAATATGGATGAAATCGCGTTAACAGAAGAGCTGCAACAATTGCAAGCTGTGTACACTATGATCGCTGAGTTTGTGGTGCAATACAGCTTCCAGATCCTTGGAGCTATGATTATTTTCATCATCGGCTTATTGGTAGCAGGCAGGGTTCAACGCTTTATTGCAGCGCTATGTTTGAAGCATGATGTTGATGTCACCTTGAGCGGATTTATTTCCAACGTCGTACGCATACTTGTCATTGTGATGGTTGCGGTGATTGCGTTAGGTAAACTCGGGATCAGTGTTGCGCCGTTTGTTGCTGCTGTCGGTGCCTTGGCATTGGGAGCTGGTTTGGCTTTGCAGGGTATGCTGTCAAACTATGCGGCAGGGGTTACAATTATCTTAACTCGCCCGTTTGTGGTGGGAAATACCGTAAAAATTCAAGGTGTTGTCGGTGTTGTCAAAGAGATCTCTCTCGGGCTGACTTTCCTCACGAATGAAGAAGGTGAGCAGATCAGTATCCCGAACAAGCACATAGTTGGTGAAATTCTGCATAATTCCTTCGAATATATGTTGGTAGAAAGCACGATCGGTATCAGTTACAGTGACGATCCGGAGCAGGCCATTGCCACTTTAAGCACCGCGCTGGCTAGCATTGATGCCGTCGCAAAAAATCCTGTAGCTAAAATTGGTATTGAAGCCTTTGGCGATAGCTCAATTAATTTAGGTGTACGTTTCTGGGGGCCAACTGAAAACTATTTTGAAGTAAAATACATGGCTAATCTGAAGATGTTTCAGGCACTGAAACAAGACGGGATCACTATACCTTTTCCGCAACGCGAAGTGCGCGTATTACCAGAGACAGCTTAATCACACAATAACATGGAAGCATGCCGATGAGTTTTTATTGGATGGCTGTAATACGACCCACTTACACGTGATTAAGTCACATGGCGTGATTGTATGATTTCGTTTATCGGTGCTGGTTTGCCAATACCATAACCTTGAGCGAAATCTACGCCCATATCTTGTAGGCGCTGCCTGATAGCATCATTCTCAACAAACTCTGCAATAGTCTTCATCCCCATTACATGACCTACATCATTGATCGACTTGACCATTGCTTCATCGATTGGGTCGTCTAAAATATCTTTAACAAACATGCCGTCAATTTTTAATGTGCACACTGGTAAGTTTTTCAAATAGGCAAATGAAGATAAACCACTGCCAAAATCATCAAGTGCAAACTGACAACCGAATTCTGACAATGTTTTGATAAACGAAGTCGCGTCTCGTAAATTACTGATCGCAGCGGTTTCTGTTATTTCAAATTTGATCATGCTTGGTGGTAAATCATGTTGCGAGATCTGTTGCATGATATAACTCAGCAGCGTGCGACTTCCTAATGATGTACCAGATAAATTGATAGCGAGATGATCAATATTATTTAGCTGCTGGAAATTAAGCGTCATCCAAGCAAGGGTATGTTTTACAACCCAGCGATCTATGGCTTTTGATAAATTATAGCGTTCGGCAGCGGGAAGAAATGCACCTGGAGGCACTATGTCGCCATTGCGAGTACGTAAACGCAATAGTACTTCATAGATACGTTTTTTCGCAGGATCTTGGAGTGACACTATAGGTTGTGCATATAATTCGAATCGATTTTCATTTAATGCGAATTTAAGTTCGTTAACCCAGCGAAATTCACCATCGCGTTTGGTAAGTAATTCATCTTCGGAATGATAAACATGGATACGGTTACGGCCTAAATCTTTAGCTGCATAACAAGCAGAGTCGACACCAATCAATATTTCTGTGGTATTTTTGGTTAGATCATTAATTTCAGCGACACCGATACTTGCGCCAATACTAAATATATTTCTCTCCCACATAAATTGAAAATCAGCAATTAATTCTAAGATCTCTTGAGCTGTTTTTTCGGCTTGGCCGAGACTGCATTGAGTCATTAAAATAGCAAATTCATCGCCACCTAACCGAGCTAGTATATCTTGTGGTTTAATATAATTTTTTAGTAAAAGACTTAATTGACGTAGTAATTCATCCCCAGCCATATGGCCGCAGGTATCATTGATGATCTTAAACTGATCAAGGTCTAAGAAACAAAGTGCATGAGTAGCTTGATTTTGTTGAGCTGACGTTATGCTTTGTGCAAGCAAATTTTCAAATTCGTAACGATTGATTAGTCCTGTCAGCATATCATGAGTCGCTTGATAGGCTATTTTTTGCGAAGAGATCCTAGCTTTGGTTATATCCACTTGAATACCAATGAAATGAGTTATAATGTCATTATTCTTCACTGGTACAATGCAGACTTGAGCCCAAAATAGTTCCCCATTTTTTCTACTGTTTTGCAACTCTCCACGCCATTCTTGACCAGACAAAATAGTTGCCCATAGATCTTTATAAACAGCATCTTGGGTAAGCATTGAACGGAATACATTGGCTTTTTTACCGAAAACTTCATCTGCGGTGTAGCCTGTTACTGCGGTAAACTTAGGGTTTACGTACTCAATCACACCATTGGTATCGGTGATGAGAATGCTCTCAGGGCTATATTCAACAACAGTCGATAGTTTCTTTAAATTTGCAGTGCTGCGCAGCTTTTCAGTTACATCATTGCAAACTCCTATGCCGCCTTCCAATTCACCGCCGCTGGAGTAAAGTGGGACGAAATTGGCGTGTAAATGCATAAACCGCTGACTAGAAACAGATGTATAAGCACCTTCATAAAAGCTCACTTTCCCTTTCAAAGATTGTTTTACCATATTGAGAAGTTCGGTGTTTTTTAGCCGATTTAACATGTTAAAACCAATCAAGGTATCTCTTTTTGCCTGAAGCATTGCTTCAAAGTGTTTATTGGCTTTTTTGATTATGCCGTTATTGTCATAGTGGAAAATACCAATAGGTGAATATTCAAAAATGGACGTGAGCTTTGTTTCACTTTCAATTAATTTAGATGTTTGCTTTGTTATCTTTTTCTCCAAAATACGAACCTGCCGACGAGGCTCTGAACTAAGGACAATAAATAGGGGGCTGGCAAATAATAAAAATAATGCGGAGGTAAATAAATTGAAATATAGGGTTTTATTTAGCAGCGTATTAATATGGCTAATAGAAAGGTCTGCACCAACTATATATACGCTACCGTCCTGCGCTGTAAGTGGGATGAGAATACTGCGAAAATGTCCCCACTTATCATTACTTTCATGGATCTGGCTCTGACTTTGCTGAAAAATAGTCGCAATATCTGGCGCAGCATCGTCATACTTTTCAAAGTAATTAGATGCAAATTTATTAGATCTTAGTTCGTTTTCTGATGCGCTTGAAGCCGTATAAAAAATATCATTATCACGCAAGATAAGCGTGTAGAGATAAACAATATCTGTACGCTGGGTATATTCGGATAGCGATGAGGTAATAGCAAGGTCTTGTTTTTTAGTTAGATCGGCTTGCTTCATATCCTTATTGTGAAACCCTTTAGGTAAAACTGAAGGGATGATCAGTGCAGCATTTTTTAGCTCTTGATCCAGCTCAGAATAAAGGTGCTTTTTTTCTTTGAAATAATTTAACGCAGAAAAAATGAATACCGATATGACATAGATTGCGATAGCAAGGTAGATCCGGAAACTATGTTTGATTGGCTGAGACAAAATAATATCACTGTAATTTAAAAAACATGGATGTTGCCTTGTTAATCCACATATTGCAAAGGTAACAATAAACAACAGGCTATTTATCTGATTACCGTCAATTTTCACTAATCTTTTTATAGTTTTTGTGTGTCGCAGAGTAACTCTGCATAGCGCTCCATTGGAATGTTCATAACCTCTTGCAACCATCTTCCTTTCGTGAGCATTTGTTCTTTTGTCATTGAAGGAATATCATTTTTGAATGCAAGAATGATCGTATTACCACCCTTTACCTCGAAACTGAGTAATCGATTGTCAAATTCGAGTGCAAGTAGTTCATCTAATTCGGTGCGTGATTTCAATGTGGTATGACAGATGTTGAGCACGAGTATGCCATGTTCGTCGAGTGTATTTTTACAATCACGTAAATAGGATGACTGTACTTGCTGGGGCTCCATACCTTGTGAGCTGTATAGATCTGAAAAGATAATATCGCTTTTTATGTCGCTTTCTATATTGATGTTATGCATGTAGTTCACTGCATCATCAATATGAATACTGAGGCGGTCGGAATCAGGTAAATAAAAATATTCCTTGGCCATATCTGCGACAGCTTGACGATATTCAATCGCGTGTACGTGTAAATCGGTAAAGCTATTGAGCAGTATTTTTGCGATTGAACCCGCGCCTAGCCCCATAAGAGTGGCAGTTTTTATATTCGGGATAAAAAGCAGCCCAGCCATCATGGCTTGGGTGTAGTCGAGTGCTAATCCGTTAACGTTATTCAGCTTCATGTAGCTCTGATAAATTTTCCCATCAAAGCTCAAAATTCGACTGGTTCTTGTTTGGTAAACATAAATTGGGCCGTGCTCATCTACAGTGTATGAGATACAGTTTCCTTTGATATCCATCGTATTTGAATGCCTTTTAAATACAGGGATATACCTGGCAGGTATTATAACGGAAAATGGAATGTTCTGCTCTGTTTAGACGATGTTGTCATTATCTATTAATTCGCGATTAATTTATTCGTTATTCGTTATTCGTTATGAATTTACTTCTAATTTACTTTTAATTTAAATCTATTAGCCACTTCTAGTGAATTAGGTATAGCGCTATAATGCCCTCAAGTTACACTCAAGCTAGGTATTCATGAACAATAACCAAGAAATCATCACGATCCTACGTGAACATATCCCATCATTTGAATGTGTTGAAGGTTGTCATGATTGTTGTGGACCTGTAACTACGTCTTCGGAAGAGATGTCTCGCCTACCAGTAAAAACGGATGCAGAGCATGAAGCGGCATTAAATGAGTGGAATTGTGTGCATTTAGGACCTAAAGGTTGCACTGTATACGGTGAACGCCCGTTGATTTGTCGTGTTTTTGGCACGACCGAAAAAATGCCTTGCCCAAATGGCCGCAGACCAAAACAAATGATAGACCCAAAAGCAGAACGTCTTATCCATAAGTTTATCGCGAGCACACGACAAGTATTAGTGTAAGCGAAAACGAAAACACATTTCCCTAATCAACGCGCCACTTTCTTGGAGTATTTCTACATGAATAGCATCGATCTATTTGTAAAAAACTGGGGCAGAAAAAGCGTCATGGTGCCAATCAATGTTGATGATATTGCGCAGCTCGAATCTAAGCTAAATGCATTTTTACCTGATTCATACACCTATCTAATCTCTACCTATGGGCTACTTCACACGCCGAATGTATTGACTAAAATTTGTGATTTAGGTGTCGATATCTCTGAAGTTCAAGATTTTTTAAGTCTCGAAGATGTATTCTCTTTATCACAATTATATGAAATGAGCGGTATGCCAAAGGGGCACGTTTTATTTGCATCTGATTGTAAGGGCAACATGTTTTGTTTCAAACTGGCAGATTGTGCAAGCAAGAATAAAGATCTGCCAGTATGGTTTTATGAGCAAGGGCTTGGCAATGTTAAACAAGTTTCTAGTTCATTTACCCAATGGCTAGAAGAGTTTAACGCGCTTTAGAATAGCTGTTTTAGTATTAGGTTATAACAAATCACGACTCATCGGTGAAGAAGATGAAGAAGATGAAGAAGGTGAGTCAATCGAGCGTTGGGAATTACATAACGGAGTGTTTTTATGAAAGCGAACGATATTATCTCTTTTTGGTTTACCGAAATTGACCAATCTAAATGGTGAATTAAAGACGCTGAAATCGTATTTTTGCAACAGCCTGGCTCCTCGTTTTGATCGATTTCCACACACACAAAATTACCCTAATTACACGAAATAGCTAATAATATAGCCGTGATTGATCATTTTTATCGATGAGGTTATGGATGAAATTTGCAAAGGTATTAGTCATTTTAACGGCCATTATTTTTATTGGTTATGGCATATTGTTTATGTTTTCTCCTATTAACATGTTGCGTTGGGTGGCTGAAAGTGAAGTCACTAGTTCTTCAGCGGTTATCGATATCCGCGCGACTTATGGTGGCATGTCTTTGGCTGTTGGCTTCATATTATTTATGCTATCGAGACGTTCGCAAACGCTCGGTTTGGGTTTAGCGAGTACTTTCGTGTTAATGCTGGGAATGGCCATTGGCCGATCAATTGGTATTTTGTTGGATCAAGACGCCAATAATATGATGTATATTTATCTCGGATTAGAATTATCGGTTGTTGTAATCTCAGGTTATCTGATTAAGGTTGCGTATGATGATTAGCTATTGGTAGTATTAATTCTGTAACAAATCGCTGTTCTTAATCGGTGAATTCAGAATTAATATTATCAAAGGATATGAGATGAATAATTTTAAACTTGCTATGGCACAAATAGGTTCTGAAAAAGGCAACGTTGCCGCCAATACCCATTCCCACATTCAAGCCTTAAAATACGCGGCACAACATCAAGTTTCTCTCGTGGTATTTCCTGAATTATCTTTAACTGGCTATGAACCAGAACTCGCAGAGGAACTGGCGTTTAGTCCTGACGACCCACGTTTATTGCCTTTGATTAAAGCAGCGCAAGAGTACCATGTTTATGCCGTGATTGGTGCGCCAATCAAAATCGCAGCGGGTATTGTGCTTGGCAGTTTTATTATTTCGCCGACGGGCAATGTTAGCCATTACGCTAAAATGAATTTGCATGCTGATGAAAACGCTGTTTTTAGTGCAGGCGCAGAGCCTAAAGTTATTGATATTAACCAACATAAAATTGCGTTAGCCATTTGCGCTGATGCGAGTGACCCTACACACATCGGCAAGTATGCTGAACAAGGCGTTGATGCTTACGTCGCGAGTGTATTGATTTCCGCAGCTGGCTATGTGGAAGATACTGAAGTATTGGCGAGCTATGCTGAGCAACACCACATGTTAGTGGCGATAGCTAATCATAATCGTACAACAGGCTCTTGGTCTGCAACAGGTAAGAGTGCAATTTGGCATGCAAGTGACCAATTGGTGGTTGCGGATGCTAATGAAGACGTTTTATTGGTTGCAGAAAAAAGCGCAGATAAATGGCTGTCTTCAGTTGTGAAAGTACACATTTAATATTGGAGTTTGAAAAGGATTTTCAGCCATGACAGTGACCAGTTCAGTACAACATTGCCAGTGCGGAAATACGCGTTTCACTCTAAAGGCAAAACCTTTAGTCCGCGTATTATGCCATTGCACGATTTGTCAGGAATTTAACAATGCCGCATTTGGTGACGTGACCATATTTCTGGCGAAAGATGTTGAGATTACTGATGTTGATAGTATTGATTTTAGAACTTACAAAGCGCCGCCAGCTGTGCAAAGAGGCAAGTGTAAAACCTGTCATAAGCCAACTGTTGAGTTATTTGATGTGCCATTAATGCCAGCGTTAACTCTAATACCGAGCCAACAAATTATTGACTCGGATTTTCTGCCTGCGCCTGTAAGTCATATTTTCTATCATAGCCGAGTGGCTGATATTACCGATGCTTTACCTAAATACAGTGGTTATATGCTCAGCCAATTAGGTTTGAGTAAGGTGCTTTTGCCAAGATTATTAAAACGCATATTTTAACTCGTCTATAATGCGCTTAACCCCCTAGATAGTGTATCGAAAGATAAAATGGCTGCAAGATTCGATTAAAAATATCTACCATGAAAAAAATAGCTCAGGCGAATATAGCTGAGCTATTTTCGTTAAACTTATTGTTGAGCAAAAGCCCAAGTGCGATAACCACCAATCAAGTTACGGGCTTTGTAACCGCGATTCACCAGTTGACGATACGCCACATTACCGCGTAAACCGACCTGACAGATGACGATTATCTCTTTGTCTTTTGGCAGTTCATCCATACGTTGGCGTAGTTCATCAACAGGAATATTGATTGAATTAGCAAAGTGACCGTTTTTCAATTCAGCAGGGTTACGCACATCTAATAATATCTGCTCATCAGTGATGTTGGCCATTTCATCGAAATGGATTGGTGTGGCATCACCTTTAATGATGTTATTGGCAACAAATGCAGCTTGGTTGATGACATCTTTGGCACTGCCGAATGGCGGGGCATATGTGAGTTCAAGATGCTGTAATTGTTCAACTGTCATGCCTGCACGCTGTGCAACAGCCATGATATCGATACGCTTATCTACGCCATCCTTGCCTGCGGCTTGTGCGCCAAGAATTTTGCCTGATTTAGGATCAAACAGCATTTTGAATGATACGATTTCAGCGCCCGGATAGTAACTGGCATGGCTGGCGGTATGCACATACACTTTTTCATAATCAATGCCATCACGCTTAAGTTGCTTTTCGTTTTTACCTGTCGATGCAATAGCCAGATCAAATATTTTACAGATCGCCGTACCTTGTGTGCCTTGATAACTTTCATTATGACCGAACATGTTATTTGCAGCCATGCGACCTTGACGATTTGCTGGACCAGCTAAAGGAACCACTGTTTGTTCTCCGGTAACGAAATCAACTTCTTCGATAGCATCACCAACAGCATAAATGCAGGGATCACTGGTTTGCATGTGGGGGCTTGTGTAAATGCCGCCAAGTTCACCAATTTCAAGTCCAGCATTTCGAGCTAATGTCGTTTCTGGGCGAACACCTATTGCCATGATTAACAAATCAGTATTTAGCTGATCGCCATTGCTTAACGACAAACTTAAATGACCATGAATGTGTTGGTGGCGGACACTCTCACCAGACTCAAGATTTGCAGTATGCGTTTCCGGCACATATTCGATACTAGACAGTGCTGTATCAAGGCGTAATTCGATGCCTTTATCGCGAATTTCGGCATGAGCAAAACCAGCCATTTCCCGATCAACAGGCGTCATTACCTGGTCTGAAAGTTCTAATAAAGTGGTTTTAATGCCGCGCTGCTGAAATGCTTCCATCATTTCTAAGCCAATAAATCCGCCGCCGACGACTGTCGCGTGTTTAACATTATTGGTTTGAATCGTTTGAAGAATACGATCCATATCAGGAATATTACGTAACGAGTGCGTTAGCGGATTATCAACCCCCGGTATTGGTGGAACAACAGGGCTAGCTCCGGGACTTAGCAATAGAAAGTCGTAGCTTTCTGTATATTGGTGGTCATCAAGCATCGAGCGCACTGTTACTGTTTTTTTTGATCGATCAATACTGATGACTTCGCTCATCACACGCACATCGACATTAAAGCGGGCAAGGAAACTTTCTGGTGTTTGTAGCAGTAATTTGCTGCGATCTTGGATGTCACCGCCAATATGATACGGTAAGCCGCAGTTGGCAAATGACACAAACTCGCCGCGTTCAAACATAATGATCTCAGCATCCTCATTAAGTCGACGCGCTCTTGCTGCTGCCGAGGCACCGCCGGCGACACCGCCAATAATGACGATCTTAGGGGCTGAATTAGTGGTTGTTTTTTCCATGTAAAAGTCCTTTAAATTAGCTGCTTACTGTTTCAGTGTTGGTTTATCTATTGCTCAAAACAGCTTGGTTTATGAATTGAATCGGGTTCGGATTTTTGATGTTGATGACTATAATGCTTATCTTAGTAAATGTATATTAGTATTTGCTAATTTATATTTTACTGCATTAGCCTTTGCTAAATAAGTATTGACTAATCTTAAAAGGTTTATACAATCTATCCCCAATAGAATGCATCACTAACAGCAACGATTAATCGTGTGGATAAAGGAAAGTTATGGATATTAACGAAATGAAGCCTAAAGCAGAGGCGGTAGCTGGGCTGTTGAAAACCATTTCTCACCCTGAACGTTTGATGGTTTTGTGCCAATTGATGGAAGGTGAGGTAGGCGTCAGTCAATTACAGATCAACTCAAGCCTGAGTCAATCTGCGTTTTCTCAACACCTGTTAGTGCTGAAAAAGCATGATCTAGTCGCGACACGTAAAGCTGCGCAACAGGTATTCTATTCTTTGAAAGAACCTAAGATCGCCTCTTTGATCATGCATTTGCATGCGACTTTCTGCGCTGAGGATGAATAAGTTATGTGGCAATCATTAACAGACTTCCCTTTAGCGTCATTATTCGGCGGCATGTTACTGGGTATTTCTGCCAGCTTGTTGCTGCTGTTTAACGGTAAAATAGCCGGCATCAGTGGCATTATTTCTGGAGTATTACCGAGAACAGCAACTAGCTCATCAACAAGTAAATCAACAAGTCATGACCGTACTTGGCGTTGGCTATTTTTGTTTGGCATGGTGGCTGGTGGTTTATTTGCAGCTGAACTTTTAGTGGGGGAACTGCTCTCGGGGACATGGTCTGCTGATCTGGATTGGCAAAACTCAGTACCCACTGAGTTTTCATCATCGACATTGGCGCTTATTATCGCCGGTTTATTGGTGGGCGCTGGTACTAAACTCGGTAACGGTTGTACCAGTGGCCACGGTATTTGCGGCATTGGCCGATTATCAATGCGCTCTTTGGTGGCAACCATCACCTTTATGCTTGTTGCTGCTGTGACGGTTTATTTTCGTCTCCATGTGTTTGCTTAAAGACATGTGTTGGCATAAATAATGGCTGTAAATGATAAAAGGAATAGTCGTATGTTTTATATTATTGCGCTGATTTCAGGTTTGTTATTTGGTTTTGGCATGGTGCTATCTGGCATGATAGATCCGCAGTTAGTGACGGCATTTCTTGATGTTACTGGCGCGTGGCAGCCCGATTTAGCCTTTGTGATGGGCGGTGCCTTATTGGTATTTATGCCGATGTATTTTTTGTTTGTTAAGTCAAAAGAAAAACCAATTTCCGCCGATAATTTTATGTTGTCTGCTTTGATACAAATAGATAAACCGCTAATGATTGGCGCCGCATTGTTTGGCTTAGGTTGGGGGTTAGCTGGTATTTGCCCCGGACCTGCCGTCGCGTCTTTAGCGCTCGGAAATAGTGATGTGTGGGTGTTTTTTGTTGCTATGTTAGCAGGCAATTATTTCTTTAATTTTAAACTCTTTACCCGAAAGTAATCCCCAATCTTTATTGGCACAAGCAGGGCACGTTGAATGGTTGGTAATGACATTAAATACTTCATTACAAGCCCGACAAATTGCCTCGGCGGGGATGATCTCAATTTGTAACTTGGTATCGATAAACTCGGTGCCATCCACGGCTGCCGGATAGCAAGATTCAATATATTTTGGGATCATCGAAGACAACTGGCCGATCTGCAATACAATGGTATCAACCTTGCTGAGGTTATTACGTTTACTAAAATTATCCACGGTTTTAATCACTTCAAAAACAACACCTAACTCGTGCATAGTGAATTCCTTATTTTAAGACTTCTATTCAAGTAAATAGGGATGTCTTGAGCGGTTGGCTAACTTCTGACATCCCTATAAGTGCTACATCGTGTTCGATTTATGGAAAAACGATTTGATTTTTTTAATCGGTTTATTCATGGTCACACGTACTTTCCGTTTTAGCGCATGTTTGATGATAATGCGTTTTGCGTCTTTTAAATCCACGCCTTCGGCATTATTGGTACGCACCAAACTAATGGCACCAAAACGGCACTTAGTGACACAAGAACCACAGCCCACACACATGAACTCATCCGTTACCGCAACACCGCAACCTAAGCAGCGTTCTGTTTCCATGCGCACTTGTTCTTCGGTGAAGGTATCACGCAAATCGCGGAATGTTTGTTTAGATTGTTGACCATCAACATGTTGAATAGCTTGTCTTGGCATATCATCGAAACCGCCTAGATCAAGATCTGACTTATCAAACGCACGGTATTCGCGCTTGATCCGACCTAGCACGAGGCTTTGACCATTTTGTACATAACGGTGAATGGAGATTGCGCCTTCTTTACCATGAGCAATCGCATCAATAGCAAATCGTGGCCCAGTAACGACATCGCCGCCAGCAAATACATCGGGTTCATCAGTTTGATAAGTATCTGCGTCTGTCGGAATGGTTTGATTTGGATTGAGCTGAATGTTGCTGTTATGCAAGATATTACCCCAATCCATGGCTTGGCCTACGGATATCAACACATGGTCTGCTGCAATAATTTGACGGTTATGGTCGTCAAATACAGGGTTAAACTGGCCATGTTCATCACGTACCGATAAACATTTGCGGAATTCCACGCCCGTGACTTTGCCATCTTCGCTAATAATGCGGGTTGGTCCCCAAGCATTATTGATTTGAATATCTTCAGAAAGAGCTTCATGTACTTCTTCAGCGTGAGCAGGCATATCGTCGCGGCTTTCAAGACAAAACATACTGACGTTTGCTGCGCCAACTCGAGTTGCGGTTCTGGCAACATCAATTGCCACATTACCACCGCCGATCACGATGACATTACCTGTAAGTTTAACGTCGATATCAAGGTTGACTTGGCGTAAGAATTCAACGCCTGTAGTCACGCCTTGCGAGTTTTCGCCTTCAAGGTTTAATGAACGCCCTGATTGGGCGCCAATGGCCAGATAAAATGCGCGAAATTCTTGTGCACGTAATTCTGCGAGGGTGATATCTTTGCCGATCTCAACGCCCGTTTTGAATATTACGCCCATCTCTTTTAGTACATCAATTTCGGCATTAATTACGTCTTTTTCTAAACGATAAGACGGGATACCCAGTGTTAGCATGCCACCGAGTTGTGCTTGTTTTTCAAATACTGTGACCTTGTAACCTTCAATTGCAAGGTAATAAGCACAAGATAGTCCAGCAGGACCCGCGCCAATAATGGCAATTTTTTTGTCATGATCATATTTAATTTCAGGGATATAACGGGTTTCAGCGTGCATGTCTTGTTGGGCGATGAATTTTTTAATATCGTCAACCGCAACTGCGCCATCAATATCGCAACGGGTACAGTCATCTTCACAGAATTTAGGGCAAATACGGCCACAAACTGCGGGGAAAGGATTCTCCATTTTGATGAGTTTCAATGCTTCTGCGTAGTTACCTTGTGAAGCCAGTTTGATGTAACCTTGCACACCGATATGTGCGGGGCAGCCTGCTTTACATGGCGCAGTACCGCCTTCTGTCACCACTTGTTTGTTAGTGCGATAATCTGGGTTGAATTTATCTTCGCCCCATTCGGTGTTGTGCGGGAGTTCTCGCTCTGGCGCATGAACAGGGGTGTTATTACATAACTTTTGACCGAGTTTGATGGCATTAGTGGGGCAGGTTTCCACACATTCGCCGCAAGCGACGCATTTTTCCATGTCGATTTTGACGGTATAGTTTGAGCGCACCATGTCCGGGTTTTGCCATTGTTCAGCTAAACGCATAGCAAAGCAGCCACATCCACAACAGTTACAGATAGCATGAGTTTTCCCTGAACCATCAAGGTTAGGAATACTGTGCATTAAGCCATTTTTTTCGGCTTTGTCGATAACTTCTACCGCTTCTTCGCGGGTGATCTCGCGACCTCGACCTGTACGGATATAATATTCAGCGGCATGGCCCATTTGAATGCAAATGTCTTCTTTTAAATGGCCACAACCTTCGTTCATGGCTTCACGTGATGTGCGGCAAGCGCAATCTGACAGCGAGAATATTTCATTATCATCGAGGTATTTAGATACTTCCTCGTAAGAAGCGTTATAAGTCTCGCCATCAATGGATGTTTGAATCGGGATCACCCGCATAGGGCCTGAACCAACCGGAATATTACCGGCAGCGAGTGGGCCTTTTTTCTTACCGAAAGCATCAAATGCAGCGCCTAACTGCGGGTATTTTTGGATCAAATCTTTGTTGTTAACGATCATTTCCATGTGACCGGGTACCCAGATATCCAGCCAGTATTTATCTATACCGTCGACTTTATTAATGAAGGCTGCGCCACCTACGGCTGATTCCCAAAGCAGTGCTTCAACTTCTGCTAGTGGTTTTCCACAGATTGCTGCGACTTCTGCTGCAGACATTTTTTCCCGGAGTTTTAAACACAGAGTGACTTCTGCCATGTCTTCGGTCATGAAGGGCTCGAGGATGTGATATTCAGGATCATCAACGGTGATGCCTTGCTTTGAGCCGCGCTTAACACGACTGATTTTATTGGCGAGATCTAATACTTTTTCTTTAACGATGGGTTTTGTTATTGCCTTGTCTTGCGTGTTTTGATTCATCTGATTGTTCTGCGTCATATTGCCCCCGAATGCTATTTTCTTATTCTACTTTTGTTATTTATATTCATAACTTAGCTAAAGGAATTAAGCTGTTTGCCATTGTTTGACTTCACTGCGCAGCCAATCTGCCCATAATTCAACACCTTCACCAGTTTTAGCTGACATAGGGATAACTTGGATATTCGGGTTTAATTTTTTGATGTGACTTTTTACTCGTTCAAAATCGAAATCAAAGAAATCCATCGCATCTATTTTGTTAATTAATACGACATCAACAATGGAAAACATAAGTGGGTATTTCAGGGGTTTGTCATCGCCTTCTGGGACACTTAAGATCATGGCATTTTTAACCGCGCCAGTATCAAACTCAGCAGGGCAAACCAGATTACCGACATTCTCTAATACCACAAGATCCAGATCGTCGGTCCCCAGTCCTGCAAGGCCTTGCTCAGTCATTTCAGCGTCAAGGTGGCACATACCGCCAGTATGCAGTTGGATAACTTTAGTACCTGTTTGGGCAATAGTATGAGCGTCAACATCAGAGTCGATATCTGCTTCCATAATGCCGATGTTAATTTCATCCTGTAGTTGTTTGATGGTATTGACTAGCGTTGTTGTTTTACCTGAGCCGGGGGAGGACATCAGGTTTAATAAAAAGGTTTTTTGTTGTTTTAATCGTGCGCGTAGCGCATTTGCTTGTTGAATATTTTGATCGAAAATACCTTCTTTGATTTCAAGAACTTTAAAGTTTTCCATCGCTGTAGCCTTTGGTTGTGTCTGCGTCAGGCGTTGCCATCTCCGCTGAACAATAATTGAAAGTGTATGGCTATATTTTACGCTTGCAGCTTTGACTAAATCAGATGTGAATCAAACTTATAATTAAAATACAATGTGTTACGGAATTATTAGGGAATAGGATTTGTGATCTGAGTCCGGCATTAACGCTATAAACCATACAGAATTAGTGGATATTTAGACTTGGTTCACATTAGTGCTGTGTTATTTTTAGTTGAAGTTAGATTGCGTAATTGCGAGGTAATTAACACTTTAGAGTTATTACTCCATCGTTGTGAGTGTATTTTGTCAGCATATCTAAGACATGATGTGGTATAAAATCAGAGATATAAAAGTACGTGATGGATAATCAGGTATTTAGTGAATAAATTAAGGATATAAAACATGAATAATGATGTTCAACTTCGGACTATGACTGAGCCTGAATTATGTGAGGCTTACAATAATCCGCGTGCTTTAGCGCTTACAAGATCAAGCCGATGACATTTCTGTATCCGAGCAAGGCTGGGTTGATAAGTAAGTTTTAAGCAAAATGCTAGGGCAAAATGAAAACCACATCAATATTCAAATCTATCGCCTGAGAAAACAGATTTCATATGTTGACAGTCTGTTTTATTTGGCTATTATTATTACAAATTCGTAACATTGTCGACAATCTATGGCTTTAGCAAACCCAACTCAAACACAAGTTATTACGACTGCAGATAAAGTTTTCGCCGAAATTCAGCATGCCATTGTTGAAGGTGAAATATCAGCAGGCAGTAAAATCAGCGAACCTGAGTTAGCGAAAAAATATCAGATCAGCCGATCAACACTACGAGAGGCTTTGAATAGGTTAGAAAAGTGCCAATTAATCGAACGTAAAGCTAATGTCGGTGCTCGTGTGGTTGAATGTACGATTCAAGGCTTGTTAGAGCTATATCTTGTGCGTGAAGCGCTCGAAGGTATGGCTTGTCGTCAAGCTGCTGAGAATATGACAGATGAAGAAATTGTCGACATGCAGCAGATGCTTGCGCAACACGCGCAGTCGCAAGATCTGCAAGATGGTATCGCTTATTATCAGGAACAAGGCGATTTAGACTTTCACTATAAAGTCATTTTGGGCAGCCATAATAACCAACTGATTAATTTAATATGCGGTCAGTTATACCATCTAGTGCGCATGTATCGTTGCCAATTTGGGATGAACAGCCCTCGCGCCAGCAAAGCTTTCTCCGAACATGCCCGAATTATTGAAGCGATCAGCGACAGGGATGGTGAACTAGCGGAAATGTTAATGCGTCGTCATATTGCCGCTTCGCGTAAAAATATAGAAAGAAAGATTGCAGACACAAACACATAATTCGTCACTAATAAGAATAAGGAAATTAAACATGCAACTTGAGGATGTATCACAAACAAACCTGTCAGCGGGCGCTAAATTCCGCCTCGCCATAGCTAACAATAAACCACTGCAAGTTGTTGGCGCCATCAATGCGTATTGCGCCATGATGGCTGAGCAGCTAGGTCATCAAGCTATTTACTTGTCTGGTGGTGGCGTAGCAAATGCTTCTTATGGCTTACCCGATCTTGGCATGACTTCACTTAATGATGTGCTGGTAGATGTACAACGTATTACTGCGGCATCAAGCCTGCCTTTGTTAGTCGATATTGATACTGGTTGGGGCGGGGCATTTAATATTGCTAAAACCATCCGTGATATGGAAAAAGCCGGCGCGGCCGCTGTGCATTTGGAAGATCAAGTGGCGCAAAAGCGCTGTGGTCATCGCCCTAATAAAGAGATTGTCTCTAAACAAGAAATGGTTGATCGCATTAAAGCAGCGGTTGATGCTCGCACCGACCCTGATTTCTTCATCATGGCGCGCACCGATTCATTTGCGCAAGAAGGTATCGCAGCGGCAATTGATAGATCAAAGGCTTATGTAGCTGCTGGCGCTGACGGAATTTTTGCTGAAGCGATCAAAACCGAGGAACACTATCGCGCATTTGCTGATGCGTTAGATGTGCCAATTTTGGCGAATATTACCGAGTTTGGTCAAACCGAATTATGGAATAAGCAACAGTTAGGCGAGTGGGGTGCTGCCATGGTGCTTTATCCGCTTTCAGCATTCCGCGCTATGAATAAAGCGGCGGAGATGGTATATCAAACCTTGCTAAATGATGGCGATCAAACCGCAGTAGTAGATACCATGCAAACTCGTATGGAGCTGTATGATTATCTTGGTTATCACGATTATGAGCAGAAACTAGATCAATTATTTGATCAAGGTAAGAATAAATAACTCAGTGTTAAAAGTTGGAATTTATATATCAATAGCATAATTCAAACCCTATGAAGTACAGAAGTGAAGGTGAGTAAGTCGAGGTACATCTTTTTCTGATTTAGGCATTTATTAAGGGAATAATAATGACAGACGAAAAATTATCAGGTGCAGGTTTACGTGGTCAAAGTGCGGGCGATACAGCGTTATGCACCGTAGGACAGTCAGGCAGTGGGTTAACTTATTGCGGTTATGATGTGTCGGATTTGGCTGATAATGCCACTTTTGAAGAGGTCGCCTATTTATTATTTAATGGTGAACTGCCTAATGCCGATCAATTAGCCACTTATAAAGCCGCGCTAATGGCAATGAGAGATATTCCAGCTGCATTAAAAGCGGTGCTACAGCATATTCCTGCCGATGCCAATCCAATGGATGTGATG
>Ga0209396_1002280_pt1 | contig 20378 bp, 22 predicted proteins | sample GOMGulsemesocosm_6_FD_184638 | JGI IMG/M metagenome (GOLD analysis project Ga0209396, IMG submission 184638) | Methane-oxidizing microbial communities from mesocosms in the Gulf of Mexico - GOM8C Gulf of Mexico (SPAdes) (version 2) | ecosystem: Environmental > Aquatic > Marine > Cold seeps...
TCCGCCGCTCGACGCCAGAATAGCAAGCTATTCTTCGTTTCCGCTCGACTTGCATGTGTTAAGCCTACCGCCAGCGTTCAATCTGAGCCATGATCAAACTCTTCAATTAAAAGTTTTTTGACTAATCGCCTAAGCGATTAAGTCGGCTCAATGAATTCTGTACTTCAACAACAAACCGAAGTTTGTTGTTTATAAAACCAAATCTTTCGATTTAATTTAATGTTCACAATTACATTGATATAATTTTTGGTCATTATATCTCTGCAAGTGCTCACACAGATTGCTTGAATAAATTGTTAAAGAGCATACTGAGCGGCTGTTGCCGTGTCAGTGAGGATGGATTATAGAGATCTGCGCTTTATTGGCAAGACTTTTTCTTCAAAAAAACTTAATAGCTCAAATAGTAATCAAACAGTGCAGATTTAATCGTTAACTATCGATTTAGCCGCAGATAATAGGTCTGTAAACACAGCATCTGCTGCTTCTGAACCTTTTTCACATAACACCTTACCCGTCGACACCAAATAATTGGCTTTAAGCTGTAATTTTTGACCTGCCTGAATATCGGATAATTTATCGCCCACTAAAAACGATTGCGAAAGATCAATATCAAGTTCTTTAACTGCACTATCTAACATCCCAGTATTTGGCTTACGGCATAAGCAATCTTGTTTAAAATCACCTAGTCCTTTTTCTGGGTGGTGGGGACAATAATAAATACCATCAAGGTCGACCCCTCGATCGGCAAGTGACCAGTCCATCCATTCTGTTAATGTCATAAATTCATCTTCAGTATAATAACCTCGTGCGATACCAGACTGATTCGTTATTACAACTAATAGATAACCATGCGTCTTCAATAGTTGCATTGCTTCAATGCTGCCTTCGATGAATTCAAAATCATCAATTTGTGAAACATAACCTTTATCTTTATTAATCACACCATCGCGATCTAAAAATACAGCTGCAGTTGCCACTATTTTCACCTTTATTTTTCTATGAGTTACAATCGACCATTATTCCATGCCACCGAAATTTCGCAATCGATACCTTTTTAATCTTTCATTCCCCCACCCCACTCATTTACCCATAATGACATAAATAAACGTTTAGACGTCTAGATGTAAAAAAGTCCATTGACTTTAATCAACTAACTATTTAGCATATGTATCCAGTTGTTACTCATAAATGAAGAATTAATATCTAACCTTATAGGTTAATTCTTACTTTTCGTTTTAGGCGTTGAAATGATTAAATTAACAAATATAAATAAAATATTTGAAACTACAGATAAACCTGTTTATGCCTTGAGAGACGTTAACTTAAACGTCGAAAAAGGTGAGATATTCGGTGTAATTGGTTCATCAGGTGCGGGGAAAAGTACCCTTATTCGTTGTGTAAACTTACTTGAAACTCCAACATCGGGATCAATTCAGCTTGATGGCATTGAACTAACGCAGCTAAATAAAGCAGAACTATGTACTGCACGACGCCAAATCGGCATGATATTTCAACATTTCAATTTATTATCGTCTCGTACTGTATTTGATAATGTAGCATTACCGCTGGAATTAGCAGGTATTGATAAAACCGAGATCAATAATAAAATTACCCCACTACTTGAGTTAGTTGGCTTATCAACAAAACATAAAGCTTACCCTTCGGAATTAAGTGGCGGTCAAAAACAGCGTGTAGCAATTGCACGAGCATTAGCTTCAGAACCTAAAGTACTACTGTGCGATGAAGCAACATCAGCACTTGATCCAAGTACAACAAAATCAATTTTAGCTTTATTAAAAGATATTAATGCACGACTAGGCCTGACGATTCTACTTATCACGCATGAAATGGAAGTAGTTAAAAATATCTGCCATAAAGTTGCGATCATTGATAAAGGCGAGTTGATTGAGAAAAATACGGTCGCGAAGTTCTTTGCTAATCCAGAAACAGAATTAGCACAAATATTTATTGAAGCAACGATAAACCTAGAAATCCCTGATGAGTATAAACAACGATTATCATTAAATAGAAAAGAAAATTCGATGCCATTAGTACGTCTTGGGTTCACTGGTAACAGTGTTGACTCGGCCGTTATTTCAGAAGTAAGTCGAACATTAAATGTTGATGTAAACATTTTAAGTGCCGATATTGAATTTGCCGGCGGCATCAAGTTCGGTTATATGCTTGCTGAGCTTATTGGTAATAAAGAAAACACCATTGCAGCCAAAGCATTTTTCCAACAACACGCAGTTAATGTAGAGGTTATCGGTTATGTCGACTGAACAAATGATTAATTTACTTTTTACCGCTACGGTTGAAACACTCGTGATGGTCGGAATTGCCGCAGCAATTGCATGTTTACTGGGTATGCCAACAGGGATCCTATTGCATGTAACAAAAACGAGCGGAATTTTAGAAAACAAAAAATTAAATAATGCATTAAGTGTGATTGTAAATATAGGTCGTTCAGTACCTTTCATTATTTTACTTGTTGCAATCATTCCGTTTACACGTCTGATTGTCGGTTCATCAATCGGCACTGGCGCAATGATCGTTCCACTAACCGTCGCTTCAATCCCTTTTATTGCTCGATTAATTGAAGGTGCATTATTAGATGTGCCAGCAGGACTAGTCGAAGCAGCGCAAACAATGGGCGCGACACCACTACAGATTATAATCAAAGTGTTAATCCCAGAAGCAATGCCAGGAATTATCAATAGCATCACAATCACATTAGTAACACTTGTAAACTACTCAGCAATGGCTGGTACTGTCGGCGGCGGCGGCCTAGGCGATGTTGGTATTCAGCATGGTTACATTGGCTTTAACCCTACTATTATTCTAATTACAGTAATCTTACTGGTAATCATCGTACAGATTATTCAATCAATCGGTGAACGCTTAATAAGTAAAGTCGACCACAGATAATAAATTTTAACCACTCAAGGAAATAATAATCATGGAATTTTCACTAAAGAAATTAGTATCAGTAACAGCAATTGCATCAAGTGTGTTATTAAGCGCATGTAGTGGTGACAAAGACTCAACAGTATTAAGAGTGGGGGCAATGGCGGGTCCTGAAGCAGAAGTAATTGAAATTGCTAAGACCATTGCTAAAGAGAAGTATAATCTAGACATTGAAATAGTAACATTTACGGATTATGTAACACCAAACCGAGCACTTGAAGAAGGCAGTATTGATGTAAATGCTTTCCAACATAAACCGTATCTAGATGCGCAAATCGAACAACGTGGTTATGATATTACAGCAGTAGCAAACACATTTGTTTATCCAATTGCGGCATACTCGACATCAATCAAGCGTGTTGACGAGCTCAAAGAAGGTAATAAAATTGCAGTACCAAATGATCCAACTAACCTAGGCCGTTCATTATTATTACTTGAGCAACAAGGTATCATCTCACTTAAATCTGGCGCTGGTATTAAAGCTACGGAATTAGATATTACTGCAAATCCATTTGGTGTTGAGATTATAAAATTAGAAGCAGCGCTATTAGCACGTAACTTACAAGACGTAACAATAGCGATTATCAACACAACATTTGCAACTAAGATTGGTTTATCGCCAACTAAAGACGGCATCTTCGTTGAAAATAAAGAATCTCCATACGTAAATTTAATTGTTGCTCGTAACGACAATAAAGATTCAGAGAAAGTAAAACAATTCATCACTGCATTCCAAACTCAAGAAGTGTATGACGAAGCTAAAAAATTATTTAACAATTCAATCGTAAAGGGCTGGTAATCAGTAGCTACGCGCAAGACCAGTTCGATAACTGGTCTAAATAGTTATAATAAGGTGTGGTTGGTAACAAAATTTATTCTGTATTATTTTTGATATCAATCGCATTTTCTACCAAGCTTAGTGAATCGCTTATCATCAGAGATTCATTCAATGCCCAACTCTTTATTGAACAACGCATCTCTGTGGCCCTCTATAACCACAAGCATAATAATTTTTCTTTCTGTACCGGTAATGGCCTCCCTCTCTGGGGATACAGATGAACGCAACAAACTTTCGTCTTCCCCCCTAATCAACTTACCTAACAATGAAGTAAATTCATTTTCGATTAATTGGCAATCGACCGATAGCAAAGGAAAGAACTTAAAAATAAAATCATTTTTTGATACTGATATTGTTGAAACATCATTATTAGACAGTTATAAATTGTCCTTTTCATTGAGTTATCCAATCAAAGCGATTCATACCTACCTAACACCAAGACTCGAATTTGCTATCGACCGTATAAATTTTTACACGCCAGATGATCAAGATAAAATAAAAGACATACGATACGCATTTACTAATAAAGACGAAAGTAATGCCTCACAATTGTTTTGGCAGGCCTACAATCAATATCAAAACGATGCCTTTTATCACCTAAAAATAACCCCTTGCGTGCATCCAGATGATGAAGATTTACCTTGCGTTAGACCAAATTACTCTCAACTATTTTATGAGTATAGAGCATACCTAAAAGATATTGCGACACAGCTCGCTAAGCAACAGTCAATTGACTCAGCAGTCAAGAATGCACAAAATTGGGTTTATGCGATCCCAGACAGGAAAGAGCATAAGGACAGTTTCTTCTCTCCAATTAGTGTCTTAAAAACCAATGAAGCAGACAGTGATGAAAAAGCCCTATTATTAGCGACACTAATTAGTCAGCTAGCGCCTGAATATGAACTTTTTATGCTTTATCCATCTGACAGTATTGGCAGTGTGTCCCCCGTATGGTTAACAATTGATAGTAAGAGTGGCGTAAAAGGCCAGCAAATCATGATTAATAAAAATCAATATACTGTCATATCAGGATCAAAAGTGAAGTTAGATAAAATATTATCGTCTGACACAGAATTGATTAATGAATCATTATATTAACCACAAATTTGTATTTTAGTAATCAAAAATCCTTGAAAATAGAATAAGATATGAAAATAATATAACTCGATATGGCTGGTTAATTGACTACCGGCTTAAAACGTTCACATTAATTTCATATTTAAAAGGATAAAAATAATGAAAAAAATACTGACGGCTATTACGCTATCACTCGCCTCTTTTGTTGCTTTAAGCCATAATCTAACGTTAGGAGACAATGTTCCCCAAGTGACAATCAAAGATAAAGGTTACGTTGCTCTCGTCGAAGGTGAATTCGAATACCGCCAGTGGTCTACTGCCGAGTTACATAATAAGGTTATTTTAATTCAGCATATTGCAGGACGCACATCTGCTAAGGAATTAAATGAGCCAATGATTGATGCATTGAAAAAATCTGATTTCCCATTCGAGAAATACAATACAGCTACGCTAGTTAATTTAGACGAAGCGATTTGGGGGACCGGTGCGATAGTAGCGAGCCAATTGAGATCAAACAAAGAAGAATTTCCTGATGCAATCTTTGTTCTTGATGAAGACGGGGATATTCGTAATAAGTGGGGGCTAACTGAAAAAAGTTCAGCGATCATTTTATTAGATCAATCTGGTAAGGTCTTATATGTCAAAGACGGTGAAATGAATCCAACAGAGATCGATACTGTGATTGGTCTTATTAACGCCTATATATAATATTAATATCTAAATAACCTTCAAGATCTTAGATATACCATACTAAGGACGAGTAGAAATCGACTTTTTATTACCGTACTCGTCCAAATGACTTTAAGATATAAACCATCATAAAAATGTCCTCACTAGCCAGAAACTTTACATATCATGCAATACTTTCAGGCCTATATCAGGTATAAATAAAAGCTTATTACCCTTAATCTGAATACGCAGCTAGGTTTTACTATGTCTGGAAATGATACCAAAATAAATAAAGTTGAATCGAATATTTTAAACAGTATTCAACAATTAAGAAAAGTCTCTAAAGATAGAGGCATTGATGGTATGTTGACGGTAAACAAACACACCTCATTTGAACACAGAGCGATCCAACGTGTTAATCAAGAACAAATAAAACAACAACAAAATTTAGAAAGCATTGTCGTTCGCGCCAATAATTTTTGTGACGATGTCACCAGCGAAGTTATTGACCCAGATTGGTTAAGTGCTTTTATGTCGATGGCAAAAGATATTTCAGGGCCGCATATGCAAACATTATGGGGTAAGATTTTTGCATTGGAATTAAGTCATTCCGGCAGTTTTTCGGTAAAATCACTGCGCACACTCAATCAAATGACCCAACGTGAAGCTCAAATGTTTCAGGTTGCCTGTAACTTAAGTTCTCAAGTAGGTTATGACACTAACCACAAAATTATCCTTAACTGCCAAAATAATAACAAAAGTTTCTTATTATTTAATAAACCGCAATTTAAATCGATAAATTTAGGCCGACACAAACTACCTTACAGTAGCTTTTTAACCTTATCTGAATTGGGATTAATTCATAACAATGAATTAGAAATGGTCAACCTCCCACGAGATAAAGACTTACCGATAAGCTACGGGGAAGAGAAATTAACGGTGAAAGTAAAAAGTCGTTCATCAAGAGTGAAGTATTATCGCTTTACGAATATTGGTGATGAACTGGCTAAACTCATTCCTCATGAGAAAAACCATGAATATTTTTCTGAACTAACCAGTCATTTACATAACGCATTTAATTTTTAAGTTTATACCCAAGTTACTTAAAAGTGCTATATCAGAGGCTAGTAAGGCAAAACGAATGAAGGTATCTTCGACGTTATGAACGTCTTGATTTAGAATAACTAAACCCTCGACTTCATGCCTTGAATACCCTCTTCTTTCACTTTGCTGATGGTGCATTTCGAAGTCGCTTGGGTATATATCATTTAGCGACAACAAAAAACGGGTTTAGCACTGACTCTTGGTGGTTATACAATAAAGGCGAACCATCAAGTTGCACGACTTTTGCACCAGCCGCACAAGCAACAGCATGCCCAGCACCAGTATCCCACCAACAAGTAGGGCCTAACCGTGGGTAACAATGTGCACTCCCTTCAGCAATCAAGCAGAACTTCAATGAGCTACCAACCGGTATAATATCTGTTTCTGTAAAACGCGATACATATAACGCCATTTCAGGACTAGCATGAGAACGGGAACCAACCACTTTGACAATTTCATCATTAGGAATTGGTAATGCAGCTAACTTAACGGTTTCACCGCCATGTAATAAAAAAGCTCCATCAGTATTCGTATAATAAAGCTTATCTAATACAGGCGCATAGACAACACCTAATATTGGTTGCTGATTGTGGATCAAGGCAATATTAACGGTAAATTCACCATTACGTTTAATAAACTCTTTGGTACCATCGAGCGGGTCAACAAGCCAAAATGTTTGCCATTGCTTTCGTTCATCCCAAGGAATACTTACGCCTTCTTCCGACAAAATAGGGATATTAGGCGTAATCGTGCGTAAACTGGCAACAATAATGTCATTGGCTGCAATATCGGCTTCTGTCACAGGTGAGTTATCATCTTTCGTATCAACCTTAAAATCGCGCTGATAAATCGTTAATATCTCTTGTCCCGCTGCAACCGCGATATCATTAACCTGACTCGCTAAATGATCGATTGATATATCCATTAGTCCGCTACTACTCCCTTACTGACAAACGATTGTTTATAAAAAGTTACTTAATATGACCTTGCTGTGAAAGATAAGCCATGATCTGTTGAATTGAGGTCGAAACAGGATTGTTCCCATTATCTAGATACAACTCAGGTTTATTTGGCGCTTCATAAACGGAATCAATGCCGGTAAAATTCTTGATTTCACCTGCTCGCGCTTTCTTATAAAGTCCCTTAGGGTCACGCTTCTCACAAATAGCAAGATCCGCATCAACATGTATTTCGATAAACTCACTGTCACCTAACAATGAACGAACTAATTCACGCTCTTGACGGTGTGGAGAAATAAATGCAGTTAATACAATAACACCCGCATCAACCATTAACTTAGCCACTTCTCCCACTCTGCGAATATTTTCTTTACGATCATCATCACTAAAGCCCAGGTCACCACATAAACCAAAACGCACATTATCGCCGTCTAACAAATACGTATGATAACCCGCTTTGTGTAATTCATTCTCTAATGCGCCCGCCACTGTCGACTTGCCAGAGCCACTTAAGCCCGTAAACCACAACACACAGGGTTGCTGTTGTTTATTCGCTGCTCTTGCTGCTTTATCTACAGTATGTTTATGCCACACGATATTTTCAGTTGCTGTTGTATCAGCATTACTTTCATTGGTAATTGTTGTCATTACATGCTCACAGATAAAATGGGAATACATATGGGATCATTACTAATACCACAGAGGAATAAGCAATCGATGTCGGAACACCGAGTTTAAGGTAGTCTGATAGCGCATAATTACCAGCACTATAAACCATCAGGTTAGTTTGATAACCGTAAGGCGAAATAAAGCTGGCACTGGCGCCAAAGATAACCGCCATAATGAAAGGTAACTCACTCACCCCATAACTTTGTGCCAAGCTAAATGCAATCGGGAATGCCAATGCAGCAGCAGCATTATTGGTGATTAGTTCACTTAATAATAATGTTGCAAAATAAGTTGCAATAAACGCGGCTAATACCCCCCAGCCATTAAAAGCTTGTATTAAAGAGCCCGCTAGCAAGTCTGAAACACCACTGACCTGTAGCATGTTAGATAAGGCTAATGCACTACCAACGACGAGCCAAAGATCAATAGGTAAACGTCTGCGGATCTCTTGCAAAGATAAAGTACCACTCATGCAAAGCAGTAATACGAATATAACTAAGCCTTTTAATAGCGGTAATGTACCGGTTAGTGCTAAAGCAATTGTGCCAACAAATCCAGCTAATACGCCAATACTACGTTTATCACTTAAACGTGTTGCAACATCTAAACCACTGACTACGACAAAATCACGACTCAGATCTTTACTGTTTTTAAACTCGGCACCCGGTGCTAATAACAAGGTATCGCCAGCACGTAGGCGCACATTACCTAAGCCTCCACGTAAAGGACTATGTCCACGGCGAATAGCCACAACCACAGAATCAAAATGCTCTCTAAATTTACTTTCTTTTAAGGTTAAGCCGTTTAATTTTGAAGAGTGACTGACAATAACTTCAACGAGATGCTGGCCATTAAGTTCACCTTGGCCAAATAATTTCAATCCTTTAATATCTTGCAGTACACCGACCGAATCAACATCACCACAGAAGAGAAGCTGATCGTTTGCTCGCAATACTTCTTCTGGGCAGACAGGACAGATAACATCGCCATCCCGCTGTATTTCAGCAAGGTATAATTGTTTTAACGCACGTAAATTATTTTCAGTAATGGTTTTTCCAACCAATTCTGAATTGGCTTTTACATGTGCTTCTAAAAAATAGACTAATTCTTCATTTTCATCTTGGGTATGGTCGGGTAATCGATGGCTCATGGTAATAAGTACTATCATGCCAGCAACAAAACCTGCTAAACCGATAATAGAAAATTCAAAAAAACCCAACGAGGGAAGCCCCGCATCAACTACAAAACTATTCACAATCAGATTGGTCGATGTGCCAATTAGCGTCAGCGTGCCACCAAAGATCGCAGCATAAGAAAGTGGAATAAGTAATTTAGTGGGCGCATGGGTATTGTTACGCTTCACAGCACCAATTAACGACGCAACAACAGCTGTATTATTGGTAAAAGAAGAGAGTAAAGCGGTAGAAATACCGAGTTTAGCAACCACAACCGTAAAACGCCCCGTTGATAACTGCCGTCCTATCCAGCTAATTAGACGCGTTTTTTCAATGGTTATCGAAATAAGTAATAATAAAATTAATGTGATAAGAGAAGGATTGGTAAATCCAGCCATAACTTGTGGCATTTCAATAAAACCAGACAAGTAAGCTAGGATGACCATCCCACCAAATAAACTCGATGGTCGAAACTTACCAGAGATTAGTAAACCAATGAAGATCACTAGTGAGACTAAAATGCTTCCCTGTATCACATTCATAACAACATCCTACAGCTTGCTAATGTCGATAGCTTGCCATTTCGGAAAGTGCTTACGCACTAATGCATTCAACTCAACTTCAAAGTCACTAAACTCATGCGAGTTAGTACTTACCGTTGCATCAAGTACTTGCTCAATCATACCAGCGCCAACTGTCACATTAGTCAAACGGTCAATCACAATAAAGCTGCCAGTATCGGCTACATTTTTATAGTTATCTGTCGGTACCGATTCCGTCAGTGTTAATTCACATAAACCGATTTCATTCAGTTCTAATGTGCTTGCCGCAGATTCAACCATGGTATTCACATCGATCTTATTACGGATCAAATTGAACTGGCCAGTGGTTTTTTTACTTGCTAGTTTAATATCATATTGACGACCAATTTGTAATTCTTGGTCTGACATCCACACAATATTTGCTAATAACGAATCTGATAATTTAGGTTGGTCAGTAACAGCAACAATAACATCACCACGACTCACATCGATTTCGTCAGTAAGTGTTAATGTAATCGCTTGATCTTGATGTGCAGAGGCTAGCTCACCATCAAAAGTAACTATCGATTTGACCGTACTTGATTTACCAGATGGCAGCGCAACCACTTCATCACCAACACTTATTTGACCGGCTGCGATAGTACCAGCAAAACCGCGGAAATCGAGATTAGGACGATTAACATATTGCACAGGTAAACGGAATGGTTTATCAAGCGCTTCATCGGATGTATCTACCGCTTCTAAACATTCTAATAATGTACGGCCTTTAAACCAAGGTGTCTGCGTAGAACGATCAACAACGTTATCACCGAGTAATGCTGATAATGGCGTGAACTCGATAGTAATGTCGTTAAGCTTTTCAGTAAATCCTAAATATTCAGCTTTGATTTCTTCAAAGCGCTGCTCAGAGAAATCAACAAGGTCCATTTTATTAACTGCTACAACAAAATGTTTAATACCCAATAATGACGCAATATACGAATGACGTTTAGTTTGTGTTAATACCCCTTTACGCGCATCAATTAAGATCACCGCAAGATCACACGTTGAAGCACCGGTTGCCATATTACGCGTGTATTCTTCATGCCCTGGTGTATCAGCAATAATAAATTTACGTGTTGATGTCGAGAAATAACGATATGCCACATCAATGGTAATACCCTGCTCACGTTCGGCAGCAAGGCCATCAACTAATAAGGCTAAATCAATCGCTTCACCTGTTGTACCAGACTTTTGGCTATCAACATGCAACGCCGCTAATTGATCTTCATAGATCTGGTGCGAGTCATGTAATAAACGACCAATAAGGCTACTCTTACCATCATCAACACTGCCGCAGGTCAAAAAGCGTAATAGGCTTTTATGCTGCTGTTGATGTAAGTAGGTTTCAATGTCTGTTTGTGCTAATTCATTTGCTATTTGAGTGTTCATCTACCTGCTCCTACCTAGAAATAACCTTGACGTTTCTTCTGTTCCATTGAAGCAGAAGAATCATGGTCAATCATACGTCCTTGTCGTTCACTGCTTGTCGCCAGTAACATTTCTTCAATAATTTCAGGCAATGTTAATGCTTCAGACTCCACGGCACCTGTTAATGGGTAACAACCAAGAGTTCTAAAGCGCACCATTTTCTCTTCTATTTTCTCACCTGCTTGTAACTTCATGCGATCATCATCAACCATGATCAACGCACCGTCTCGTTCAACAACAGGACGTTTAGCAGCAAGGTAAAGTGGCACAATCTCAATTTGTTCTTGGTAGATATATTGCCAAATATCCAGTTCGGTCCAGTTCGATAATGGGAAAACACGTATGCTTTCACCTTTGTTCACTTGACCGTTGTAAGTGCGCCACAACTCTGGACGTTGGTTTTTCGGGTCCCAACGATGGTTCTTATCACGGAATGAATAGACACGTTCTTTAGCACGCGATTTTTCTTCATCACGTCGTGCGCCACCAAATGCCGCATCAAAACCATATTTGTCCAGTGCCTGTTTAAGACCTTGGGTTTTCATAATATCGGTATGTTTCGAGCTGCCATGATCAAATGGACTACAGCCCATTGCGATCCCTTCTGGGTTTTGGTGTACTAACAGATCAAAACCGTATTTCTCAACCGTCTTGTCACGAAACTCAATCATTTCGCGAAACTTCCAGTTAGTATCAACATGCAACAATGGAAATGGGATCTTACCTGGGTAAAAAGCCTTACGAGCCAGGTGTAGCATCACTGACGAGTCTTTACCGATTGAATACATCATTACCGGATTATCAAACTCTGCCGCAACTTCCCTGATTATGTGGATACTTTCAGCTTCCAGCTGTTTAAGGTGGGTCAACCTCTGTTGATTCATCTTCTACTCCATCAGACCAAATTGGATAATTTCATATCGTTTGAATCAATATAGCGCCTTTACTTATAACCGCCAAAGAACATAAACTGATTCTTAATAACTTTTAGGAATATAGGAATAGAAGAATGGGTTGATAGATTCCTTTAAATTAAGCCATTGCGAAAGTGAGCCACTCTTGTAGTTCCCTTAGTTCAATAAGGTTTTCAGGGAACTGTACAGTAATTTCATCGATACAATTAGCGACTGAATTTGGTGTATATGCGAGGCCTGTTAATTGCCTTGATAAAGCTTCCAATGGTGTTGGGTCTAAGCTGTCGGTAAATATTTGAGTATCCCAGATGTGCGTTTTTCTTACATCAAAGTGGATTTCAACCCCCCCCCATGTAAAACGTTCATCCAAAGAGTGAGTAAAATTGGATGTGCTTCCAAAATTCCAATCCCAGCTTCTTTGCTGGCTATATTTTTCTTTGAATCCTGGTAAATCGGGAATGATATCAGGTGAAATATATTCGATTGCTACAGTCTCACTAAAATATGCATAAAATTCCTGAGTGATAGCTTCACATACCATATTATGATTAATACTTGGATTAATATCGCAAAGGTTGACTACCCGTGATCTAACCGAAGTAATACCTTTGGCTTTTAATTTTTTAGGATCGGGACACAGGTAATTTTCCAATCGAGTCAGATTAGCATTAAGTAATAGTGTTCCGTGGTGAAAACCACGATCTAATGTTTCACGATATGCAGAACCAGAAAACTTACGATCACCATCAGATACAGCAACAACCAAGTCATTGCGGCCAGTTGCCTTACCGTTGATACCCAATTTTTTGAGTGCATTCAGTACAATTTTGGTTGATACCGCCTTATTATACTCCGGCTTACCAGCCATAAAGGTAAAGTTAGTATTACCTAAATCATGAAAAACGGCACCTCCTCCACTTTGGCGACGAGCCAGCTTTATACTATCTTGTTCCATCTTTCGCGTATTGCATTCCTTCCATGGATTCTGAGCGCGGCCAATGACAATCGTATCAGCATTACGCCATAAGAATAATATGCGCTGATTTGCGGACATAGAGCGGAAGATCGTCTCTTCAACAGCCAGATTAAACCACGGGCAGGTAGACGTAGAAAACAGGACACGAATTTTTGGCATAAATATTATCCGATTAATTGAAATGATATGCGGAACTATAACACGCACATTAAATGCAAATGAGAATTATTATTGATTATAGATTGGGATATGGTATCTTAAATGTAACTTTGTTATTCAGGTCAGTAAAAAAGATTTATTCATCTTAATATACCAGTGTATTACTGGGGGGAGGTTTACAATGAGCCATCAACGAATTCCTGCTAATTGGACTGTACAGCGTTCAACTCCGTTTTTTACAAAAGAGAACGTACCTTCAGCACTACTCTCGCATCACAATACTGCTGAGGGAGTATTTGGTCAACTATGTGTAATGGAAGGAACGGTAACCTATTATGGCTTTGCCAATGAATATTCCAACGAGCCAGAGATTAAAGTTGTTATCAATGCTGGTCAATTTGCTACCAGCCCGCCTGAATATTGGCATCGTATCGAAATCACAGATGATGCGCAGTTCAATATTAATTTTTGGTCTGAGGCCAACAAGAAAGGTCAGCCACTATTTAGCGCAAGAAAATAAGTTTATTATTTAAAATAAATATACTTTTAAAACAGCAAGTTATATTGCTCGCTATCATTATCACCAGCAAGACCAACATATAAACCAATTAAACGAATGCTACGTTGTTCTTGCTTTCTCAGTGCTTGTGAAAACAAGTCAGTAAATAGGTGTTCATCAAGCGTGGTAATACTTTGCTCTGCACTGGTCAGAGTAAAATCATTAAACTTAAGCTTAACCCCTTGCTTAGTGATCCGCATGTCAGGAGAAGCTTTTTCTAGGCGTTGCAGCAAGGTTTGATATAGTTGAGGAAATAACACCATGCACTGTTCTAGCGTGATAATATCTTCAGGTAAAGTTATCTCAACCCCCACTGATTTACGATGTCGTTCATTGCAAACAGGGCGATTATCAATTCCCTGACAGCGTTCTAATAAACTATGACCTAATTTGCCAAAGCTATCAATAATATCCTCTGGTGGAAACTTAAGAACATCAGAACACGTATACAAACCGACGCGATTGAGCTTTTGCCAAGTGACTTTACCCACGCCAGGGATCTTATTTAGAGATAGGTCTGCCACAAAGGATTTTACTTGCGATGGCGAGATCACGAACAGTCCATTAGGTTTATTGATATCTGATGCTACTTTTGCCAGAAATTTAACTGGTGCAACCCCAGCAGACGCAGTAAGCGCCAACTCACTTTCGATAGTTTGACGAATGTCTTCGGCAATTAACGTCGCACTACCAGAAAATAATTTGCAATTAGAGACATCTAAATAGGCTTCATCTAGCGATAAAGGTTCGATCAAATCGGTATAGCGAGAAAATATTTCATGGAGCTGGGCTGAGACTTCTTTATATACCTGCATACGTGACGGTACTAATGTTAGATCGGGACAGAGCTGCATTGCTTTATAAGAAGACATCGCAGAGCGCACCCCATATTGGCGGGCGATATAATTACACGTTGCTATCACGCCACGACGATCACTCATACCACCAATCGCAATAGGAATATCTTTGTAAGCTGGATTATCACGTATTTCTACATTGGCGAAATATGCGTCCATATCTATATGAATTATTTTTTTCATGACCTTAACTAAATGTTAATCAGCATAAATATCACTGTATAAAAGACCAGTTAATTATAAATAAAATTAGGGCTGAGAACAAATAATTAAATCAGAAATAGCAGGTGATTAAGATGAAATAATTACATCAAATAATTGCGTCTTTAGGAGGGTATTAAACAAGAAAAGTAATGTTGATGGTTTAGAGATTTGAATCAAATGATTAGAAGAAAAAGCTATAAAGTACATATTGCACTTTATAGCTAGGTGCTTGGCATAAACTAGATGATACGATTTTCGTTTAACATCATTTGTTTAGCTTCTTCTTTTGCCATTTTAGCTTTACGCTTATCACATGGATCGGGGCAATCACACGCCTTCTCCATACCTAAGTTACTAATACCGCCACAGCTACCTGTGATCGATTTCTTTTGCACGATATAGCCAATCGACATACCAGCAATAACTAACGCAAACATAATAAATGTCGCAGCAAAATAAGCCATATTAGCCTCTACTTTAAATAAGGTTCGAACTGTTTGGTATACACTTCATTATAACCTGAATCTGACTTTGAGATCATCAATACAGCTAAACCTTGCTGTTTCGCAAACTCAAGACCATCTTTCTCACCCATCACCATTAACGCTGTGGCGAAGGCATCAGCTGTCATTGATGAAGTATGGATAACAGTCACAGAAACCAGCTTATGTTTAATTGGTTTACCGCTTGCAGGATCAATAGTGTGCGCAAAACGCTCACCATCAAGCTCGTAATAATTACGGTAATCACCCGATGTTGCAATTGCATTGTTCCCAACCGCAATCACTTCTTGCACACTTTGATTATCCGCTGTCGGCTTCTCAATCGCAACTTGCCAATCAATACCACGTGCATTAACACCATTAATACGCAGTTCACCGCCCACTTCAACTAAGTAGTTTTCAATCCCTAGTGAAGCAAAGTAATCCGCGATAACATCAACGCCATAACCCTTAGCAATCGAAGACAAATCAACATATAAGCCATCAATATCTTTGCTTAATGTGGTTTCTGTAGCAGATAAGTGCTCAATACCAATACGTTGTTTGACATCATTCAACTCTTGCTCTGATGGTATTTTTTCCGGTTTATTATCCGGCCCAAATCCCCACAGATTAACTAACGGACCAACAGTTACATCTAGTGCCCCATTAGTCAGAACATTTAAACGAAGAGCTTCTAGCACAACTATTGCCGTATCACGTGATACTTCAAAACCAGTAACCGCTACGCTTTGATTAAAGCGTGACAACTCTGAATTAGGACGATAAGTCGACATCTGATCGTTAACTAATTCTAAACGTTTATCAATCTCGACTTGAATATCTTGCTTATCTTGTTCAGACAGTGGGAAACCCACGACTTTCATGTGATAAGTTGTACCCATAGTAGGACCAGAAAAAAGTACTTCTTCTGTACTTTTTTGTTCACTACAACCAAGAATGAAAATGGCTAGCCCCATCAGAACTAGCCATCGATACATCGATTTGAATTGAATCAAAAACTATTAACCAAAATCATCAAGTAAGATGTTTTCATCTTCAACACCAAGATCTTTCAGCATACCGATAACAGCAGCATTCATCATTGGTGGACCACACATGTAGTACTCACAATCTTCTGGTGCTTCGTGATCTGCGAGATAATTCTCAAGGATCACGTTATGGATGAAGCCAGTGTAACCTTCCCAGTTATCTTCTGGTTGTGGATCACTTAATGCGACATGCCATTCAAAGTTTTCGTTTTCTTTAGCAAGCATATCGAAATCTTCAACATAGAACATTTCACGCTTAGAACGCGCACCATACCAGAATGAAACTTTACGATCTGTATTCAGACGGTTAAGTTGATCAAAGATGTGTGAACGCATAGGCGCCATACCAGCACCACCACCAACAAATACCATTTCATTGTCAGTTTCTTTTGCAAAGAACTCACCAAATGGACCTGAGATAGTGACTTTGTCGCCTTCTTTTAGGCTCCAAATGTATGATGACATTTTACCTGCTGGTAAAGAAAGATTACGTGGCGGTGGCGTAGCGATACGCACGTTCAACATAATGATACCCGCTTCATCTGGGCAGTTAGCCATAGAATAAGCACGGATCGTTTCTTCATCAACTTTAGACTCGATGTCAAAGAAGCCAAAGTGCTTCCAGTCACCACGATATTCTTCAGGAATATCATAATCTGAATATTTAACATGGTGAGCAGGCGCTTCAATTTGGATATAACCACCGGCACGGAAAGGAACCACTTCGCCGTTTGGAATAGCCATTTTAAGCTCTTTAATGAATGTTGCTTTGTTATCGTTAGAAATAACTTCACATTCCCATTTCTTCACACCAAAAATTTCTTCAGGTAGTTCGATGTCCATGTCAACTTTTACGCTAACTTGACATGCTAAACGGTCGCCTTCACGAGCTTCACCTTTAGAGATATGATCAAGTTCAGTTGGAAGAATATCACCACCACCTGATTTAACTTTCACACGACATTGACCACATGTGCCACCGCCGCCACAAGCTGATGATACAAAAATACCACTACCTGCAAGTGCTCCGAGTAATTTTCCACCCGCTCCAGCTACCACTGATTTTTCAGCGTCGCCGTTAATACTAATTGTAATATCACCTTCACTTACCAATTTAGACTTAGCAAACAGAATAACTGTTACTAGTGCTAAAACGATAATAGTGAACATGACTACGCCGAGAATGATTTCCATCGACTTATCCTTTGCTCTTGAAACATGCTGACCGAAGCCAGCTGTTTATTATAACTGAATACCAGAAAATGACATGAAACCTAGCGCCATAAGACCCGCTGTAATAAAGGTAATACCTAAACCACGTAGCCCATCTGGCACATCTGAATATTTCATTTTCTCACGAATACCGGCCATCGCAACGATAGCTAACATCCAACCTAGACCACTACCAAAACCATATACTACTGATTCTGTAAAGTTGTAGTCACGTTGTACCATGAAAGATACACCACCGAAAATTGCACAGTTTACTGTGATCAACGGTAGGAAAATACCCAGTGCGTTATATAGAGCTGGTAAGAACTTGTCTAACACCATCTCTAAGATTTGTACTAGCGCAGCAATAACACCAATGAACGTGATGAAACCTAAGAAGCTTAAATCAGCTTCTGGGAAACCAGCCCATGCAAGTGCACCTGGTGCAAGTACGCCACTATAGATAACTTGGTTAACAGGGATTGAAATGGTAAGTACAGCTGTTACTGCAACACCAAGACCGATCGCTGTTGTCACTTTCTTAGATACCGCAAGGAATGTACACATGCCTAAGAAGAATGATAATGCTAAGTTTTCAATGAAAATAGCACGTACGAATAAACTAATATAATGTTCCATCGTTTACCCCTTTGGCTCAACTTGCTCTGGTTTCCACGTACGTAGAGCCCAAATCAATAAACCAATGATGAAGAATGCACTTGGCGGAAGTAGTAATAGACCATTTGATTGGTACCAACCACCGTTTTGGATTAGTGGTAAGATTTCAATACCAAACCAAGTGCCTGAACCAAAGATTTCACGTACTGTCGCAACAGCAAGTAAGATTGCACCGTAACCTAAACCGTTACCGATACCGTCTAAGAAACTTGGAATTGGCTTGCTCTTCATTGCGTATGCTTCAGCACGACCCATTACAATACAGTTTGTAATGATCAGACCAACGAATACCGAAAGCTCTTTTGATAACTGGAACGCTACCGCTTTAAGTACCTGGTCAACAACGATTACAAGTGATGCAATGATCGCCATTTGCACAATAATACGCACACTGTTAGGAATAACATTACGTACTAATGAGATAAAGAAACTTGAGAAGGCAGTTACTAGCATTACCGCGATTGTCATTACAAACGCTGTTTCCATCTTAGTTGTTACAGCCAGAGCAGAACAAACACCTAGGATTTGTAATGCAATAGGGTTGTTAGTAACAATAGGGGAAGTAACTACTTCTCTTAAGTCAGACTTAGCCATTGTTTAAGCCTCCGTTTTGCAATTTCTTCAAGAAAGGACCAAAACCGCTGTCACCAATCCAGAACTGGAATGTATTTTCAACACCTTGGCTAGTTAGCGTCGCGCCAGATAGACCATCAATACCTGAAGGAGTCTTATCTTGACCGCCACCTTTCACGATACGGATTGCAACATCACCATTCGCATCGAATAGTTGTTTGCCTTTCCATTTAGCTGTCCACAGTGGGTTTAACACTTCACCACCTAGACCCGGAGTTTCACCTTGGTCATAGTACTGAATGCGTTTCACTGTTTTGCCATCTTTGTCGATTGCAACGAATGCATACATCGTTGACCATAGGCCACGACCGTATACAGGCAGAACGTAAGATTCAACGTTACCTTGTGCATCTTTTACAAGATAAACATCAGCAACATTTGAACGACGTTTGATACCAGCAACATCTTTACCTGTTAGGTCGGTACTTTTCGTTAGATCTTTTACGTTTTTAAGTTGATCAAATGTCGCTGCATTTTCTTCAACATACTCACCCGTACTTAAATCAACAAATTTAGCTTCAACAAATTTAGCGTAAATTTCGCCAACGTTCGCATTTGCTTCTAACTTGCCAGCAACAGAAAGTAGGTTAGTTTGCTTATCCAATGCTTTGTTAGCATTTTGAGCATCACGTAAGCCTACAGCTGCACCAGATACGATGATTGAACATACTAAACACAGCGCCGCAACGACGGTGATAGTTTTCAGTGGAGTTTCTTTACTAGCCATTGCGTGCAAGTCTCCGTTTAATGTTAGCTTGAACAACAAAGTGATCAAATAGAGGTGCGAATAAGTTAGCAAATAAGATTGCTAGCATCATACCTTCTGGGAATGCAGGATTAACTACACGAATCAGTACAACCATTAAGCCGATAAGGATACCGTAAGCCCATTTACCGTTATCAGTAAATGATGCTGATACAGGATCAGTCGCCATGAACATCATACCGAATGCGAAACCACCCAGTACTAAATGCCAGTAGAATGGTACTTCGAACATTGGATTAGTGTCAGAACCAATCATGTTGAATAGTAAGCTTGTCGCTACCATACCAATCATTACACCAGCAACAATTCTCCACGATGCGATACGAGCAAACAATAAAACACCGCCGCCTAATAGGATTAGTAATGTAGATACTTCACCCGTAGAACCTTGCATGTTACCAATGAATGCATCCGCC
>Ga0209396_1002284_pt1 | contig 20348 bp, 19 predicted proteins | sample GOMGulsemesocosm_6_FD_184638 | JGI IMG/M metagenome (GOLD analysis project Ga0209396, IMG submission 184638) | Methane-oxidizing microbial communities from mesocosms in the Gulf of Mexico - GOM8C Gulf of Mexico (SPAdes) (version 2) | ecosystem: Environmental > Aquatic > Marine > Cold seeps...
GCTCTGCTTTCCAGCCTAATTCTCGCTCGGCAAGATCGGTTGCAGCATAACATTGTGCAATATCACCTTCACGACGTGGTGATATTTGATAAGCGACTGTTTTACCCGAAGCTTGTTCAAAGGCTTTCACCATTTCTAATACGCTGTAACCCTGACCTGTGCCTAAGTTATATGTTACTAAGCCTGGGTTAGTCATTAGCTTGTCTAAGGCTTTTAAATGCCCTAATGCTAAATCAACCACGTGGATATAATCACGAACGCCAGTACCATCAACCGTTGCATAGTCATCACCAAACACGCTTAATTTCGCCAGTTTACCCACGGCAACTTGCGAGATATATGGCATTAGGTTGTTAGGGATGTCATTCGGATCTTCACCAATCAAACCACTGTCGTGTGAACCCACTGGATTAAAGTAACGTAAGCGGGCAATATTCCAACTGTTGTCAGACTTATACAAGTCGGCAAGTATCTCTTCGACCATTAACTTAGAACGGCCATAAGGGTTTGTTGCAGATGTAGGGAAGCTTTCATCAATCGGCACCGATACCGGATCGCCATAAACCGTTGCCGACGAGCTAAACACAAAATTCTTCACATTATGTTCACCCATCACTTCTAAAATATTAACTGTCGCAGCAATGTTATTACGATAATACGTTAACGGGATTTGATTTGACTCACCCACCGCTTTTAAGCCCGCAAAGTGGATAACAGCGTTAATATCATGTGTTGTAAAGATACGGTTTAGTAGCTCACTATCAAGTACATCACCACAGTAGAACTTAACGGTTTTACCCGTGATCGTTTTTACACGGCTTAATGACTCTTCACTTGAATTACAGAGATTATCAATTACAACCACATCTTGATTGTTGTTCAGTAGTTCTAACACAGTGTGGCTACCGATGTAACCCGCACCGCCTGTTACTAAAATTGTCATGTAAATCCCTCGTATTTATATTAAGTAAGCGAACGTTATATCTAACTTATTCAAAAATTCATAAAAAAGGGATAGCAACATTATATTATAAATGCCGACTATCCCCTTTCAATTATCAACTAAAAGTAAATTTTATTTTACAAGAATCGTTAAAAATTCTTTCAGTTCACTACCAAATTCTTCATTACGAGTACCGTATTCGATACACGCTTTCATATAACCTAGTTTTGAACCACAGTCATGTGACTTTCCACTAATATGGAATGCTTCTACCGTTTCAGCTTCCATTAACGTTGCAATCGCATCGGTTAATTGGATCTCGTCACCCGCACCCGGAGGTGTTTTAGCGAGAATATCCCAGATTGCTGCTGGTAATACATAACGACCAGACACAGCAAGGTTTGATGGTGCATCTTCAATACTTGGTTTTTCAACCACAGCTGTCATCGGGGTAGATTGGCCAGCATTAAGATCAGCGCCACCACAATCAGCAACACCGTAACCAGATACGCTTTCTTGTGGCACAGGCTCTACCATAATTTGGCTAAAACCAGTATCGTTAAAGCGAGCCATCATGCTAGCTAGGTTTTCAGTTTTTAGATCTGCACACATTACCGCGTGTCCTAAACCTTTAGCAACACATAAACTTGAAACAAAACTCAGCTAAATACCGTGGCAGATGCTTTTGACTTATCGCATGATACGTCCCGTGCATTGAATTTTTCACATTACTTATCATTGTGTTAACCCACTTAAAATAAGGCCATTCAACACTTGATGGACTGCCACCTGTCACTACTGCGAGGTGTAACATCTCGGCGTCTTTTACTGCGCGAAAACAGGCAAGTCCATCGGATATTACAAGAGATTTTGGCGTCAGATGCACTTTAGCCCAAGTTGTCAGCTCCTTTTTCTTAAATCCATTTACTGCACTCAAACGCATTGGATGCCCTTCTTCATTAATCGATACCGTCGCAACAAAGGGACGTTTCCCTTAGCTCCACGTCCTCTTACACATCGACGAACACCGCCCCAATAAGCATCATCGATTTGGATATACTCACTCAATGGCTCCTCATCATCTCGCTCTTTCATCGCTTGCACTAACTTTTGTTTTATTCGCCAAGTTGCGTTGTATGAAATGCCATTTTTTCTTGAGTGATAAAATAAATAGCCATAAACCAAATTGTTAACGGTAATTTAGAATGAGCGAAAATTGTTCCTGACGTTAATGAAGCTTGATAATGACATTGGTTACATTGATATAATGCCCTTGATTTAAGCTGACAGTATTTATCATGACCACAGTTGGGACAGCAATAACCGCTTGACCAACGCATTCTGAATAACTGTTTTTGGCACTGAGATTCTGTACCATACATTTTCATAAAACGATGTATCGAAATACCCTTTTGAAATTGCACTTTATTTTTAGCCATCAACTTAGCCCTCATATTTAGCACTAGTTAAAGTGTAGCTAATTTAAAAGGGCTGAGTTTCAGTGGTAATCAGATATTTTTAAGTACTTGACGCATTTTATTGACCCATACCAAAAATAACAACCGTAACAGTCTTAATCAAAATTTTAATGTCACTCATGAATGTATGATGCTTAATATAATACATATCGTATTTATGCTTCCAGATAGCATCCTCGGTTGAAGCTCCATATGGATAACTAACTTGTGCTAAACCTGTTACACCAGGCTTAACCGCATGTCTAAAGCGATAAAATGGAATTTCTTTTTCTAATTCAGAAATAAAAACTTCACGTTCCGGTCTTGGACCTACAATCGACATTTCGCTTTTAAATATATTAATAATTTGTGGTAATTCATCAATACGTGTTTTACGAATAAATTTACCTACTTTTGTTACACGCGCATCATTTTTAGATGCCCACTGAGCACCATTTTTTTCAGCATCGTTACGCATAGAACGAAATTTATAAACAAAGAATTCATTATTAAACAGACCTGTTCTCTTTTGTTTATAGAATACAGGCCCAGGACTTTCAAACTTAATAGCTATAGCTGCGATTAAAGCAATAGGCCAAGTAATAATAAGTAAGATCGCGGCACAAATTAAATCTAAAAGCCGTTTATTTCTTTGTTTAGCTCTCTTAGATAAAATAGTGAATGATTTTTGATGTAAAAAATAGCCAGAATGCAATAATTCAACTTCAGTATATTTTAGAATACTATCAAGATAGCTAACTAAAGGTTCGACTTTTGAGCCATACTTTGTTGCTTGAACTAAATAGAGTTGTTCAGCTTCAGATAGCTCTGATGATCTATAGTGACAGAACGTCTTATTTTTGTAATCATTTATACTATAATCATTTATAATTGTCATAAATGAATGTTTGTCACATAATTTTTTTATACTTTCAATTTTATCTTCAGGGCAATAAATGTAAACTGTATTTCTATCTGAAGTATTCACTATATAAACATCCCTAATTAATTTTAATTTTAATTTTAATTTTGTAATACCTAGCTACGTGATTTTTCACATGTTAATCAATCATTACCAAATAAATCTCGAGTATAAACCTTTTCGGCTACGTTTTCTAAATCAGATGACATCCGATTAGATACAATTATATCTGAAATAGCTTTAAACTCAGATAAATCTTTAATCACTGAAGAATGGTAAAATTCATCTTCTTTAAGTACTGGTTCATAGATAACAACATCAACGCCTTTCGCTTTTAAACGCTTCATAATCCCTTGAATACTAGATGCTCTAAAATTATCTGATCCAGATTTCATGATTAAACGATAAATACCTACACACCTAGGATTACGTTTTAAAATAGAATCGGCCACAAAATCTTTGCGCGTAGTATTCGCATCAACTATTGCACTAATAATACTATTCGGAACATCTGCATAGTTGGCACGTAATTGTTTAGTATCTTTAGGTAAGCAATAACCTCCATAGCCAAATGAAGGATTATTATAGTGAGTACCTATTCGAGGATCTAAACCTACACCTTCAATAATTTGCTTAGTATTCAACTCATGCGATTCAGCATATGAATCTAGCTCATTAAAATAAGCAACTCGCATAGCAAGATAAGTATTAGAAAATAATTTAACAGCTTCTGCTTCTGTTGAATCAGTAAATAAGACATTTATATCGTTTTTGATAGCGCCTTGAACCAACAAGTTAGCAAACACTTCAGCCCTTTTACTTCGTTCACCAACAATAATTCTGGAGGGATGTAAGTTATCATATAAAGCACGACCCTCTCGTAAAAATTCTGGAGAAAACATCAAATTATCACATGAGAACTCTGATTTAATACGCTGTGTATAACCAACAGGGACTGTTGATTTTATAACCATCACTGCATTTTTATTTATAGACATAACATCTTTAATTACAGCCTCAACCGATGATGTATTAAAATAATTATGTTCAACATCGTAATCTGTTGGAGTGGCTATAATAACAAAATCAGCATCAGAATAAGCAGCTTTCTTATCTAATGTTGCTGTAAAATCAATCGCCTTATTTAATAAAAAACTTTCAATTTCAACATCCGATATTGGTGATATTTTTTTATTTAACATGTTGATTTTATCTTCGATAATATCAACAGCAATAACTTGATTATGCTGAGCAAGCAGCATTGCATTCGACAAGCCTACATAGCCTGTACCCGCGATAGCTATTTTCATTTAAAATCCAATTAATCATTAATTAATATTTTCTCATCACGCCATTAACAGCATAATGAATAAAATAATACATTGAAGGGAATAAGCCCAAATTTTCGACTTCTCTATATAGTCTCCATTGATATTTCAGTACACCTAACTTATTTGATGACAGAGATGTTCCACCAACACGGTACTTAGCCAAAGAAATATTTAGTCCTTTCGCTACATTCCCATTTCGTAATATCTCAAGCCATAAACCTAAATCTTGGCGCTTCCCTATATTTGGCATGTAGACTTTACCAAGTAACTCTTTATTATAAATAGCAGTTAAGCAACCTATCTTATTGCTTTTCAATAAATCTCCATAATTAATCGAATCAGGTACAGTCCTAAGTCCTATAAATTTTCCATCGAGATCAATTACATCATAAGCTGAATACGATAAAGATAAATTTTCAGATTCCATAAACTCAATTTGTTTTTCTAATTTATCCTTATTCCACAAATCATCGGCATCTAAAAAAGCAATATATTTTCCTTTTGCTTCACTAATTCCACGGTTTCTTGTTACTGCGGGGCCCGCATTCCAATTTCTTTTAATTAATTTTATTCTAGGATCATCTAAGATTAAGTGCTCAAGAAAAGTAAAATCAAAGTCAGGTGAACAATCATCAATGATAATATGTTCAAAATCTTTATACGTTTGATTTTGAACTGATTTTATTGTTGACAAAAGTTCTTTTTTAGAATTGAAACAAGGTGTAATAACAGATACTTTCATAAAACCTACGATAGAATAAATAAATTATTCACTTAAAATAATTAGATTTGAATACATTAATACTATTTAAAAAACGTTTGTGTCTAAATAACAAAAGTGATTTTTTTAGAAGAAATAACATTGAAAAAATCATTCCATAAGAACCAAACACTTTATCAAACATCATAAATTTTGTTTTTAATAATATGTCACTTGAAAAAAAATCTTGCCCCGATGTTTCGTCAGGATGGATGCATCCTGGAAAATCTAATTGATAACCTTTAAACCCACGTTTTATTATTTCAGAAATAAAGATATACTCTTCACCTGAAGGGTATTGACTCCCAAGTCCAAAGTTTTCATTAAACCTTATTTTTGAATCGACAATTTTTCGACTTAATATCATTTTGATAGAACAAACTCCCGCACTATTAATTATATTCAAATTACAAGATTTAGTATTTTTCACATCATAGGCACTTGATAAAAAATCAATTGATAGAAAATCATACAAACCTATGTACTGACTTATATTATCGTAACAGTCATCAAATATTTTTGTATCATCATCCATTATCCAAACATGTTCCGCTCTAGAACTATCTAAAGCTAAATTCCTACTTTTTGACAGCCCAACATCAAAACTTTGGATATATTCAATATCATTTAACGTTTCCAAAGAGTTTATATATTCTTGGTATGCATCCTCATTACCATCTGTTATTTGATGTACAATTAAATAATTGTAATTTTCATTAATATCAACATTTAGAATACGTCCATTCATCGTAGATAATAATATTTGAAATTTCATAGCTAATTCTCAATGATTGTTGTTATAGAAAATAAAACTACAACATAAAATAAAAATACATTATATAAAAATATTGTACATCTCACACTTTCCATCACAAAAATAAATACCTATCTAATTATTTGTAAACTTATTATAATAAAATTATCTGATTTCCATCGAACCTCAGCCAGCTTAAGCAGACGTTGAGGTATCGGGGCCGTTCGAATACTTGATACGATTAACTGCTCACGCATATTTTTTAAATTAAACCGTCGATTAAACTTAAAGCAGAACTCTGCCAAATATCGAGGTAAATTCTTTTGATTAATGGCATGATAAGTACCGTGCATTGCGTTTTTAACATTACTTATCATTGTATTAACCCATTTAAAGTAAGGCCACTCAACACTATCTGGACCACCGGCAGTGACGACTGCAAGATGTAGCATCTCAGCATCTTTAACCGCACGAAAGCACGCTAGACCATCTGAAATAACAATCGTCTTAGGAGTGAGGGGGCCTTAGCCCAACGCGTTATTTCTACTTTGTTGAATCCATCTACAGCGCTAAAACGCATACCAATAGGATGGCCTTCATCATTGATTGATACAGCTGCACGCCACGGCCTCTAATACCACGTCTTACGCCACCCCAGTAAGCATCGTCTATCTGGACATAATCAACAAATGGAATTTCATCATCTCGCTCTTTCATCGCTTGCATTAACTTCTGCTTTAACCGAAAGTCGCGTTATACGAAATACCAAGTAACCTTGATAGTTCAAGCGCTGAGATACCGTTCTTTTCTTGCGTTACAAAATATATTGCAAGAAACCAAGTTGTTAGTGACAACTTAGAGCACGGAAACCGCATGAACATAGCCTTGTTGATCAAATCAGTTAGAGGTTTGATCATCCCCTTTGTTATAAAATCCTAAATACTTGTGTTTCTTTCAGGCATACCTAGTCTAATGACTTTATTGATTGCTTTAACATTGGCATAGACTTCACCGACTTGAGCATTGTAAGACCTAAGTGATAAGGTTCCGCTTGTAAGGGTTTTATATCGATACATTGCCGTTTCAGATAACGACCTATCATGATAACCAGTATCAGCTTTCCACTGTTTCAATTCGCCCGATTTGAGTGCTATTACAGCTTCATTTCTTGGATGTCCAGATTCCCACAGTCCAGCACTTTTTCGTAGTGGAATAAGTGGTTTTATCTTTTTTTCTTAAGCGCTTTGTGACACTCTTTTGTGTCGTACGCACCATCACCTGAGACTTCTAAAATACGTCGACGTAGGGGATTGAGCTACGATGGTAGTACTTCACTGTCACCCACATTAACAAGCGTCATTTCAGCAGAAATTATTTCATGAGTATCAACATCGACCGCCATATGTAACTTGCGCCATGTTCGACGCTTTTCATTACCGTGCTTCTTAACCTTCCATTCGCCTTCGCCAAACACTTTTAAGCCCGTTGAATCAATGGCAATATGGCGGATCACACCTCTGGATGGGTTACGGTATTTTATTTCAACTGTTTTGGCTCTTTTACTAATACTTGAGTAATTAGGACTACGCAGTGGCACATTCATCAGAGAAAAAATGGAATCGATAAAACCTTGTAACGAACGTAATGGTAGCGAAAATACGCCTTTCACCATTAACGCAGTTTCAATTGCGACATCAGAGAATTGAAATCCTCGACCACGCTTTCCGTGATGTTTAGTGCAAGTCCATGCCTCTATGGCTGATTCGTCTACCAAAATGTAATTGAGCCACGTTGAGTTAACGCACTATTATACTCTGGCCAGTTTGTGACTTTGTTCTTCGACTTACCCATCAGATGAACCTTTTTTAATCCGTGATAATGATCGGATCACAAGATTTACGAAAGGTTCCCTGATTTAATCAACAAGGCCCTATCACTGTCCCCTGTAACACCCCAAACCACTATATTTCAGATCTTTCTGATATCACTTTCAACTTTGACAATATAAATATAGCACTAAAAAAAACCTCATTAACACTAAGGCTAAGTGAAGATGAAAAAATAAAGATAGCAGAACTAAATAAAACCTTATCTGAAGTCGTTATCTTAAAATTAAATATTACATATGTGAAAACTGATATAAAGAAAACACTAAATAAAACACCCAACTCATATGTTAATTCTAGAAAGGTATTATGAAAAAATGTTTCTGTTCCTTTAAAAGATTTAGTAAATAAACGGCTATTACCAAAACCATTAATTGATAAAGGGTTGTCTAGTATAAATTTTAAAACTTCATCCCATAATTCTTTACGGCCTCCCATCCTTGAGAGTGAGTCAGCACCTCCAATTCTGAAGATAGTAGGGGAAACAAAACCGTCAATATTATACAGATAAAAAAATAAAAATATAAAAGCTGAAATAAATAAAATAAATAATCTAACATTTTTAGCACTAAACAAAACTAAACAAAAAATCAAAAAAACCAATGATGTTCTTGAACCGGTCAATAAGATAATCACCACACAAAAGAATAAGTATCGGCTCTCAACTTTTAGTATCCGACAAAAACAGAATAAAATAGAAAAATAAAATGCCGCAATATTGGGGTCACCGACTAACCCCGACAATCGAGGAGAACCATGCTGGATAAATACACCATAATAAACAGTATTATTGGTGACAGAATTATATTGATAAAAAACAAAACCAAGCAAAGAGTAAGCTAATGTCAGGAAAATATAGTATTTAATAAAAGTTATAAACTTAGAACGGAAATCATTTACACCTAGTATATCTAACGAATAGAATAACAATAAAAACATCAATATTGAAAGAAGAAACGAAATGGAAAATGTAGATACGGCGTCAATATTTAAAACTAAAGATATGAAAATACCTACAGAATAAATAAAAACTAACATGTAAGCATCATTCATCGTAAGCTTTTTTCTTACATTCAAAATTACTATTAAAACACTAAATAGCATCCAAGCTTTCAAGGTTACTAAAAATTTAAAACCTATAATTGGAGAAAATATAAAAAACAAAAGAAAAGGAAGCATGTTAATATTTGCTTTTTTATTTGATAACATTTGAACTCTTCAAAAAATAGAATGAAATAGGAATAAACAAACACAATTCAACAAATAACTTACTAAAAACAAAATAATTATAATTATAATTATATGTTGAAAATGTTATTAAGATCAAATAGAAGATGTGAATCAACAGACCTATAACACTCATGATGGAAATTGAATATTTCAATTCTGCCATTCTAGTATTAAATATATAGATTGCACTCGTTATCATGACGAAAGTAAAAGTTTTCAGCGTAAACTCAAAGATCTCCTTGGTTTCATTGGATTCAAGGAAGTAATTAGATATCTCATCTGAAATAAATATAATAAATAAACATATGCTTGTAGTTAGAAATAATATTGATAGTAAGTGTCTTAGATAGTTTTTAATTTCTATACCGGGGGACTTTAGATTATATCGAACATAATCTACATAAGGCGTAATCAACAATGCTAGTGGTGACATAATAAATCGATAGGCTAACTGATAAGCAGTGACATAACCAGGTTGAAAGAATGACAATAAATAATTAGGTAAAAAACCTGACAACGCTGTAAAAAAAACAGAAAAACTATATACTTTAATTGTATTGATTAACTTATAAAAATGAACTGAAATGGAATGCTCACTTTCATGATATTCTTTACGTGTATTATTTACCATATATATATAATTAAAAATAATTACACTTCGAATTAGTGTGCCAATAATAAAAAACGATATCAAATCCAAATCACAAAATATAACAAGCGTAAAAACAATAATGTTCATTGATACATTTAAATATGAAAACTTTATAAAATTTCTATTTATCTGGTATTCTACTTTTGTCAGTTCAAAAAAAACACAACTTAACACATATATAGTAAGAGTGCTTGCATATATTAATTTGCTATAATGAAAAGTGAACTGTAAAGAAAAAACCAAAGAAAAAGATAACACTAAAATAATTAAAAAGAGATAAGGTATATACCTCAGAGAAAATAGGTATAAATTAAAAGATAAAGTATTCTTAATCTCATCAGTACCATCTAAACTAAGCAGGTATCTCACTTTTGCAGTGTTCATTGGTGATGATATCAGCACCATAAAAAAGTTCACGAACCCCAAAGACAGCAAAAACAAATCAGATTGATTTATATCTAATTTTTTAACAAAAAAAAGAACTATCGCAATATTCAGTAACCCAGAAAAAGCAGTCAATCCCATATAGAATGTTTTTTTTAAATCAAACATCTAAACACCAAAATATATTGCTTAACTTTGACACAGAGAATTCTTTTGCTTTATTTTTCCCTGCTAGCTGAATATTCTCAAGTTGTTTTTCACTATATCTTTTAATCACGGTTTCAACCAAGTTATAGTCTACCACGTGTATATAATGGACATTCATAACAAGACCATAATCAAGTAATATGTCTTTATCTGTAGATATCATAATGCAACCGCTAGCCATAGCTTCAAAGAAACCTATAGCTGGAAACCCTACAACTTCACTTGTTATAATAGAAAAACGGTTTTCCTTGTACAACTCAATAATATCTTTTTTAAAATAAACATTTTGATCATTTAATTCCACTTTCTTTTCATCATAATTATTTGATATAAAGCAATTATATTTTTCTTTATATCGATACAGATTTAATAAGTATAACCTTTCAGGCTGTAAGCAATCTGTATTATAACATTTATTGAAAAAATCACCTTTAACAGGTGGTGCAATAGTTCCGGTTAAGGCAATCGCATCTTCTCTTTGGCGGGGAGGTATATCACAGTCAAAGAAATCATTTCGAACCGAAAATGGTAATAATTTAAAAGGTGCCCTTCCCCAATTAATATTATGGGCAAGCTTACGAATATCATATTCCCCTACAATTAAATTTGGATCAACCAACTTTATATTGTGAAGCCCTCTTTCCATGTCGTATTGAAAATGACTTATATGACATATTTTTTTACAACATAAATTCTTTAAATATTCAGTTATTTCAGAGATATTACTAGTATTATCATTTTCGGATGCCAGATTGCCATGATGAAAGAAAAAAAGTTTATCCTCTGGTTCGTCTATTTTAAATTTAATTCTATTCAGACTTTTACGATAAAATATACACCAAGCAAAAATTTCAATAAGTTCTTTAACGTTGTGTTTTAAATTCCTATTACACCACGGCTTTAAATAAATCAAAAAGTCAACATCACTATCAATTATATATTCATATTTAACTGCCACTTTTATTTTCTTAAGAGCTTTAAGCAATGGTATTTTAAACCAAGGTCCTTTGTGTGGTCTAAATACACTTGTTTTACGATTTGATTTATGATTCAACTTATATTCCACCTGGTACATTATAAAAATAAATTCATTTGTATAAAATTTATTTTTCAATATTTATATATTCTGAAATATCACCATGAAATTTAGAATACATGATGATGTTTCGAGTTATCATCTCAGTGTTAATTTTATTTTTCAATGAAATTTAACACTTCATAGATATCATTAAATTTATTCTTTTTAGAAAATGTATAATAATTAAAATTATTAATCAATGATAAAAAACGCTGTTTAAATTTACTACATACTTTAAGGAAAAGGGTGAGTGACATATTTCTAGTTATATTATCTTCATTCATAGCTAAAATTAATTTATAATGAAAAACAATACAATAACTAATTAAAGCTTTATCATTAAATTTAATAGTATCTAATACATTCATTTTATTTAGAGTGATCAGAAATGAAGATGCCCACACTGTACCCCCACTCCAAAATTTAGGTACATTATTCGGCCACTCCTTTACATCTTTTTCAGTTAGTCCGTATCCTTGTTCAAGAGTTCCTTTATGCTTTCCAGCAGCTCCTAATCCACCACCACTTTTACTACTAACACCATTTATAATAAATGGCGTATGAAAAATTATGCCTTTATTCGTTATAGCTCCTAATAAGGTTGATGAGCTCATATCTGGCATTGGCGCTAAAAACATTGTTTTATATTTTTCAATTGATTCTTTTAAATATTTAGTTTTAACTAGTCCTTGATAGAGTCGTGGTAAATTACCTATAGACACTCCGCCTAAGTCAGCAACTTTTGCAAGCTCATTTTTAGAAAATATGATTTCATTTTTATCTTTCTTATCAAAATGTCGCAATAAACCATAATTTTTTTTACCAAACAATCTAACTTTAAGATTCGGCCACATATATTTACAATTTTGAGATAATGCGAAGTCCATATTTTCAGCATCTAATGTCTCAATACAACTAAATATATTATCTAGAATAACACCATCATCATCTCCAATCATGGTTATATATTGTCCGGAAGCGAGATGAATACCACGGTCACAGTTATCTCGCATTGACAATGGTGCATGCTCATGAATATATATAAATTTATCATTCAAAACTTTGATAAACTCATTCATTGGAGAATTATCAGATGAATTATCAGAAATTATAACTTGAAAGTCCCCCTCTTTTTCATTTAAATATTTACAGAGTGGTTTCAAAGTATTATATCTATCTTTTGTTGGTATCAAAATAGTCAACTTTGGGTTATCCAATTTCATGATAAAATTCTCTCAACTGTTTTTCGATACTACCACAACTAATATCAAGCTTTAATGAGCGGTCGCTTGATTCATCAGTTTCACTTTTTATAATATTGATATTTAAATTATATAAATCATTTACAATAGTAAGCAATTCATACTTACTTACTGAATATTCGGAGCCTAAATGTATTAGATTTTGGAAAGTTAAGTACTTTTTTGAATCCACAAAATTAGTGTATACAAATTTAATCCAAGCCAAGGTCGTTATTCCATTCCAAATATGATTACTATATCCTTTAACTGAACTAGATTTACTTCTAATAAACCAATCTAGTAAACCAGAGGAATAATTAGAAGGTGTTGTACCTATTATTGAGGCTCTAATAACATAACAATTATCATTTTTTGAAATTATTAAATCACCAATAGACTTCGAGAGACCATAATCATCTGTAGCTGTAGTAAAATCCAAACTCCCCATAGGTATAGTTGAAGGAGCAAAGACACAGTCAGTCGAGGCATGAATTATTAGCGTTTTAGTTTCTAATTCAGATAAAAGCTTAGGTAGGGCAATATTTGCTGTATAATAGTCATTTATGTCACTATTTTTTTGTGGTATTTTTCCGACACAGTTTATTAAAATATCAGGATTAATCTTTTGTATTTTATCTAAGTACTCTTGATAACATTCCGTTTTAAAATACTCATTAAAGACTTCAACCTCTACATTTTTACTCTTTAAGTATTTTTCACAAATAGAACCAAGCATACCTCTTGAACCTAGAATAAGAATTCTCATTTTATAAATACTCTTTAACTACATTCAAAGTCAAAAGTAAAGACTCTAATTCATTATCACTTAGTCTTTTAGTATTATCTGAAGAGTAAATCTCTGACGATTGCAGTCTAGATATAGCATTACCACCTCCATAAGTTGATAATTTTCTTGTATCTGCCGGTACACTATAGTAAGCACCGAGGTCTCTTGATACACTCATTTCTTCAGCGGAACACAAAGACTCATGCAATTTTTCACCATGCCTTGGGCCTATACTCTTAATTCCTACATTAGAGTTAAACATATTAACAAGTACACGCGCTAACTGTTCGACAGTCGCTGCAGGTGCTTTTTTTACAACAGTTTCACCTTGTTCACAATTTAAGAATGCATGATATACAAGTTCAACAGAATCTTCTAATGTCATCATAAATCGTGTCATCTTAGGATCTGTAATAGTTAGGTCTTCATTATTTTTTATTTTTTCTAAAAATAAAGGAATAACAGATCCTCTTGAGCCCATTACATTACCATATCTTGTAACATTAATTTTCGTATTTATATTATTATGTAAACACTCTCTTGCAGCATTAATCGCTAATTTTTCCATCATTGCCTTTGAAATACCCATAGAATTAATTGGATATACCGCTTTATCAGTACTCAAAACAACTAAAGATTCAACATCGTTCTCAATACAGCTTTGAATCACATTATTTGCACCAAGAATATTCGTTTTGACCGCCTCAAATGGATTAAATTCACATGATGGGACTTGCTTTAATGCCCCAGCATGAAAAACAAAGTTGGAGTTTTTTACCGCTCTAGAGGTTGAATCATAATCTCTAACGTCTCCGATATAGAATTTAATTCTATCATCATTAAATTTAAAACGTAGCTCTTCCTGTTTTTTTTCATCTCGAGACAATACTTTAATCGTGTCAATTTCTGTGGTTAATAAATCTTTAATAATAGTAGAACCGAAAGACCCTGTTCCACCAGTTATTAATACTGATTTATTTTTTAATTTTGATTTATCTATGTTCATTAATTATTTACCTATATCATTATCGAGAAACTTATTATATTCATCAGGTACACCACAAAAAATAACATCGTTTATATTTATTAAATTGTAATGAATTTCTTTTTTATCTGCTATTAAAATATTGTAAATAGGTGCGACATATAGCTCACCTTTTTCCCAACTATCTTCCGGTAGAGAAAGGTAAGTATAATATGCTTTTAAATACTCATTAACATCTCTAAAATAATATAACCCTGTACAGCATAGATTTGAGACCGGATTCTTTTCTGTAGCTTGTATTATTTGTGTAGTATTCTCATGTAGAGGTTTAACAAATGACCAGTTACTACCCTCGCCTTTGAATACCTCAAGATAACCGTCTCCTAAATCACCTACATTTGGAAATATAAAGCCAGGTCGAAATGTATCAATATTAAAAATGCTTATAGGGCCTTTGTAATCAGGAATACTCTCAATACCTACGGTAACTGTTTCCGCCTGACCGCGAGTTTCTTCATTCAAAATTGTAATTTTAAAATTACGAATACCTATAGCCCTAGCTCTCTTTTCAACAAAAGCTGGACTATCATAAACATCTCGTACAATAAATAAAAATAGTTCTGTTTCAAAATATTTTTTAAAACTATTTATTGAGTGGTCAAATAATGTTTTACCGTGTGCTTCTAGCATATACTTAGGTTTTTTATAACCGGCTTTAAAGAAACGAGAACTCATGCCCGCCATAGGAATAACTATCATTTTTCTAATCTCTTAATTATCTGATAAAGGCGGAAAGCATTAGCAAATAGTGCTTGTTGACGACTGGAATCATCTGAATGTAATGGCAACATAGATAAAAATAGTTGAATTTGCATTGCGTATAAACTAATTGCAGAAAGACCAAAGCGTTCTCCTATCAGCTCAATGAATGCTTGTTGAGTATCTTTGTGTTTCCGATATCCCGCAATATCAAATTGAATATTATAATTGTTGATTTCAACATCAAAGTAACCAGCAATAATCCAGTCATACATACCTAAAACTGAATGACTTAATTTTGCTATGTCATAGCGAACATCACCATAAATAGTTTGAATATTACTTTGTGTTATCCCCCGAGGATCAATTGTCTTAATACGTCCAGTACGAAAATCATATAAAATATTACTAAAGCAAAAGTCTCCATGTAAGACAGTATCTACAGCCTCACCTGAAGGAAGATATTTATCACTACAATCAATTATTTCTTGCAATGAAACAGATATTTCGTTATTAAATCTCCATGTTTTAACTAAATCAATATTTTCATTTAAGCAATACTCTTGTAAACGCTCATTTGTTTTTATCCCAAATAGCTCAGCTAGATTATTTGAGGTGGTACCCAATGAGGCAGGATGTTGTTTACATGATTCCAAAAACTCAACACTACTGTTTAAGATTTGTTTCCAAATAATGCTTGGTAATTCAGAAAAGACAAATAATTCATTCAGTGCTGTGTGGTGAAGATATTCTAATTTATAACTAAAACTATCCCCTTCATAGCTTGAACCTAAATATTGAGGAATATACCCTCTAAGTATTGGCGGTAATTGCTCAAACCAGTTTGCTTCTGCTCGAATTTTTTGATTTTTCACACTAGATTTTTCCACCCACTCAGGTGTAATTAGTAGCTCATTAAAAGACCTCTGAGTTGTAAATGCAGCCTTCGAACGGTAATAAGTATTTACATGTCCAAAATCCAACCAAGTATCAATTTTTACAGCTGTTAAACCAAATTCATTGTGATAACGATTTAACCCTTCCAAAAAAGTCCAACGACTTTGAGTAATAGATTTGATTAGCTGACGAGGTTGAGTAAATTTAAAATAACCATTTACAACATTCTCTTCTCGGTTATGATAATTTTCACTATTAACCAACCAATCCATCTCATCACAATTTGTTAATACAGCCCAATTATAGCTATCTTTTACTTCTGATATACCAACAATATCATCTCCGATTGGGAGTTGAGGTATAAGGGTATCACCAAACAGAACGTGTAGAGGAGAGCTTAAATCGTGCTCAGATAAATTTAGTGCGGTAATCAGTGATGCACCTAAACTTAGGCTATTAGGAGTCTTAATAATTGTCACATTATTATCAACTAGCCAAAGCTTATCCTTATCCGCGATACTATAAGACTCGGGTACAGACAAAAAAACCTTAGCATCTTCAGGAGCTGTTGCGACTTGATGTTGAAATAATCTGCGATTACCTAAAGGTAAAAAGCTAGGTGGGATTTTACCAAATTCAGATTCTAACTCCTGTCCTACATATGCAGCAGACATAATTAAGAACATACGCTTTCCTTTTCAAGTAGCACTTTTATCTCAATTTCAGATAATGTTGTAAATTCTGATGGTCGTATAGCTTTGTCGTCAATATAAAAACCTTCATGTCCGCACCAAGGTTTTCCAACTAATATTTCATCATAAGGTACATTATGCTTATCTAACCACTCGGTTATAATTGGTAATGTATGAATATTAATTTTACCCACATTACCTTTATGTGTACGCATATTACGAGCAGTTGAAATAATAATATCAAAACCTTTGTCTTTATATTCACGTAATCTCGCTATGACATCTTCACGAGGTAATACGTTTTTATAATCCGATGTATTGGCTGCTGTAAGAGTGCCATCGAGATCAACTATCAATCGTTTCATTCAACCAACCTAATAACTGATTTAATTCATTTTTTATTCTCAGCTATTTACTTATAACTGAGACGCTTTTATGTGTTTTTGAGACATTCCATGTCGGGCAATCCCTTGTACAGCCTAGCTATTACGGGTTTTTAGTAACAGGCCGCAATAGGTTCTATTTAAGACTGATCACTCTCATAACTATAATTATAATAACCATATCCATAAGACGCACTCGCTTTCTTTTCAACCGCATTCAAAATAAAGCCTTTGACTTCAATCCCTGCCATTTCAAAGCGATGACGTGCGACTTCAATTTCTTTTACAGTATTTTGGCCAAAGCGACCAACCATTAAGGTTGTACCCGCTAGTGCGCCAACAATACTTGGGTCTGTTACTGCCAGTACCGGTGGAGTATCAATCAACACTAGGTCATATTCACTTGATGCCCATGTTATAAAGTCAGCAAAGCGTGGGTGCATTAACAGTTCAGAAGGGTTTGGTGGTACTTGACCACGGGTAATAATGTCTAGATTTTCAATACTCGATGATTTAATTACATCTTTAGTGTCTAGTTTACCCGACAGCATTTCTGATAAGCCGCGTTCCCATTCTAGGTTGAAGTGACGTTGTAGATAGCCCTTACGCATGTCGCCATCAACGAGCAATACTTTCTGACCTGTTTTCGCAATCACAGCAGCAAAGTTAGCTGATACAAATGACTTACCAATACCAGGCGCAGGGCCCGAAATCATCACTACGTTATTCTTCGCTTCCATCATAGCAAAATGCATACTGGTACGTAGGCCACGCAATGCTTCAATGGATAGATCAGCAGGGTTCGATTCTGCTAGCAAGGTTTCATGTAGTTCAAAATTCTTTTTACGCTTATTGTGTTTAAGCTTAACATCCATTTCTGCCTGCCAATCTGACATCGGGATGCTGGCATAAACCGGTAAACCTAAGGCTTCAACTTCATCCGGGTTTTCAACGCCTTTATGCAGCGCAGCACGAACAAGCACAACAGCAACCGCTAACATGCCACCTAATAAGGTTGCTAATACCACAATCAGTGATTTTTTTGGTTTCACTGCTTTGCTATACGCTTGCGCTGTATCAAGAATACGGACATTACCAACCGTACCGGCTTTCAAAATATTCAGTTCTTGCACCTTGTTTAATAACTGAATATAAATCTGCTGGTTTACTTCAACATCACGCTTCATGCGTAATACGTCACGCTGAGTTTTTGGTAATTGTTGAACTTGTTCATTAAGATGTTTTTGCTTCGCTAATAACACTTCACGTTTATCTAATAGCGACTTATAAGCCGGATGATCCTTGGTGAAACGTTGGCTAATGTCACTTTCTTTAAACGTTAATTCATTTAACTGCGCTTCTAATACCACCATTACTTTTAACGTCGACTGTGCTTCTAAACTTAAATCGATTGATTCGTTGGCTTGTCGAAAACGATTAAGGGTATCTTCAGCCGCGGTTAACTCGGTTTTAATTTTTGGTAGGTGACCTTGTAAAAACGCCAAGCTTTTTTCTGCTTCTGCCGAGTTACGTTGTACATTTTGTAAGAAGTAGTTTTGGCTTACATCATTCAGAATATCTTCGATTAAGGCTTTATCTTCACCACTGAATGTTAACTGTAAAATACCGGTTTGTTTACCGCGTTCACTCACCGATAAACCAGCTTGTAACCACTGAATCGCATCCAATTTCGAGCGTTTAGCTATTGAGAATTCATCGGCATTTTTACCCACTAAGGCTTGCACAAACAAACGATAATCATTACTTTGCGCTAATTCACCCACAACACCGGATAACACCTTACGTTCATCACCATCATACAATGTATATGTGCCTTTGCTGGCATCATCAATGATTAAACTAAATGCAGGCGCTGCATAACGTGGAATGTCAAAACGACTGATCCTAATATCGTTTTGTTGCCCGCTCATGCGTGCCAATCCTTTACCTATATAAGGCAGGTATTTAGGCGCAGCAAGTGTGGTTAAATTGAGTTTTTCAACAGTTTTGCTTAAGATCATGCGTGACTTAATGATCTCAACTTCAGTCGTTGCAGAAGATTCACTCGAAAACATATCCCCCATGTCACCGACAAGGGCAGACATACCACCAGTTTTTTGCTCCACTTGGATTAATGCATCGGCTTTATAAATCGGCGTTGCTAACAACGCATAACAGACACCAAATACAGTAAAAATTAAAGTAACTGCGATAATATTCCAACGTGCGTCAAGTAATATGCCGAATAACTTACCTAAATCGATTTCGTCCGCTGCGCCAGTTTGTGACGACTGCGACTTGTTCGTCTGATTGAGAGTATTGCTGCTCATAATAGTAATCAAATTCCAATGTTTAAATTTAAGCCTAAATAACTTGCGTAGTAAATAGCTTAAGTAGCCATAGTCATTCGATATAAATCGCGACTTAACAGTTATTAACTTAGTTTCTTTTAACCTAACTACTATTAACCTAATTTTTGGGCCCATGCTTTTGCAGAAGCTTCAATTAGGCTATAGGCATGATCAAACGCTTCTTTACTTTGGCGGTACGGATCCGGGATATCTTGTTTTTGTAACCATTGGCTGAATAACATGGTTTTACCACGCGCTTCAGGGGCAATGTTAGTCACCGCATTAATATGGCCTTGCTCCATCACTAAAATCAGATCAAATTCACGACACAATGCCGATGTAAGTTGACGACCTTGATGACCCACTAAACTAATGCCGTTTTCTTCCGCTACCTGACAAGCGAGTTTATCAGCAGGCTTACCGACAAGCGCACCTACGCCTGCCGATGCAATGTTTTTATTCGGCAATAGCGATTTAAGCAAATACTCGCCCGATGGTGAGCGGCAAATATTACCCACGCACACAACTAAAATATTATTAAACATAACAACTGCCTTTCGATTAATTCTAAAATTCAGGATTGATTACCAAGCCCTAATACGGGTAACTGATTCAGTAATGTTATTAACTCCAGATATCGTTGGTAGTA
>Ga0209396_1002285_pt1 | contig 20335 bp, 20 predicted proteins | sample GOMGulsemesocosm_6_FD_184638 | JGI IMG/M metagenome (GOLD analysis project Ga0209396, IMG submission 184638) | Methane-oxidizing microbial communities from mesocosms in the Gulf of Mexico - GOM8C Gulf of Mexico (SPAdes) (version 2) | ecosystem: Environmental > Aquatic > Marine > Cold seeps...
AATACCCTAACGCAAAGATCACTTGGGTGATCGGAAAAATTGAAGCCATGTTAGTTGGGGACATCGACAATGTTGAATTTATTATTTTTGATAAGAAAGCTGGTTTAAAAGGCTATTCAGACCTGCGCAAAAAATTAAACAACCGTCAATTTGATATATTACTGCATATGCAAGTCGCACTGAGAGCCAGTGTAGCGAGTTTATGTATTAAAGCCAAACAGCGCTGGGGCTTTGACAAAACCAGAGCCAAAGAAGGCCAGTGGCTGTTTACTAATCATAAAATCAAACCACAATCACAACCACATGTACTTGATGGCTTTATGGCATTTGCCGAGGCGATTGGCGTGCCTCTTGCACCACCACAATGGAATATTCCCCTTTCAACCCAAGATAACTTATGGGCGCATTCGCAATTAAGTCACGATAAGAAAAACTTTATTATTTGCCCATCCGCAAGTAAAGCAGAACGAAACTGGTCGACTGAAGGTTATGCTGAAATAGCCAACTATATGCATGAGCAAAATTATCAGGTATCGATATGTGGAGGGCCGACAGACAGTGAAAAGCAACTTGCTAACGATATAATGCAACTCGCCACAGTACCCATTAATAATCTTGTTGGTGAAACATCGCTGAAACAACTGCTCGCAATTTTAAAGCATGCAGACTTAGTATTAGCACCAGACACAGGTCCTGCGCACATGAGTACCACGGTAGGTACACCTGTGATTGGATTATATGCGCACAGTAATCCAGGACGCACAGGCCCCTACAACAACCTAAACGATGTTGCAGAAGTTTATCATCAACATTTGCCCAATAGTGAATGGGGAGTAAGAGCAAAAGGTTCCGATTTGATGGACAGTATCAGTATCGATAAAGTTAAAAATAAATTAGCACGCTTTATACAAGCGTAATACAGCGTGATGTCATGACGAATGGCATATCGCTTGAACGAACACTGAGTAGAGTAAGAGACTATCATGACAGTAAAAGTAATTTACCCAGGTACATTTGATCCAATCACTAATGGTCACACAGATTTAATCGAGCGTGCTGCAAAATTGTTTGATTATGTAATTGTTGGTGTTGCCTTCAATGCCACCAAAAAACCCTTCTTTGATCTTGAAGAACGCGTGCAATTGGCCAAAGATGTGACTGCACATTTAGACAATGTAGAAGTGGTTGGATTTAGCGGCTTGTTAGTTGATTTTGCTAAAGAATATAACGCGTCAGTATTGATCCGTGGACTACGAGCGGTGTCTGACTTTGAATACGAGTTCCAATTGGCTAATATGAACCGTCGCTTAAGCCCTGACTTAGAAAGCGTCTTCTTAACACCGTCAGAAGAGAATTCATTCATCTCTTCAACACTGGTAAAAGAAGTCGCTATTCACAACGGTGATGTTGCTCAGTTTGTCGCTCCCGTTGTGTGTAAGGCCATTTTAGCGAAACTAGCAACAAGATAACCTTTGCCATATAAAGATCGCGTTAGCGTTGACACTGATTGCAATAAATCGTGTTACGCTGACCTATCTTCACTGCTTTTAATTCCTCACCACACTTTGGACACGGTTTGCCTGCTTTACCGTATACCTGCAACTCCTGAACGAAATATCCCGGTTTACCATCCGTCTGGGTAAAATCTTTCAACGTTGTGCCACCTTGGGCAATGGCTTTAGCTAATACCTGCTTCACTTCTGTCACCAATACCTTGTAACGTTGTAAAGACACATTACCCGCTGCCCGTTTCGGACTGATGCCAGCCGAGAATAGCGCTTCGTTGGCATAAATATTACCAACTCCCACAACAATATGGTTATCCATTAGGAATGATTTAACCGGCATTTTACGTGAACGGGAGCGTTCAAATAAGCGTTGTGCGGTAAACTCATCCGTTAGAGGCTCAGGCCCTAAACTGGCTAATAATTTATGTTCAAGCACATCCCCTACTTGCCACAATACCGAACCAAATCGCCTAGGATCGTTCAGACGAAGACATTTACCTGAATTCAACACTATGTCTACATGATCATGCTTTTCGACTGCTACGCTCGAATCAAGCACTCTTAGGCTACCAGACATGCCCAAGTGAATAATGATTGTACCTTGTTCAGTTTCTAACAATAAGTATTTGGCCCGGCGACGCACACTTGTCACAGTACAGCCCACCGCATCTTGCAACGCCATCGGTACTGGCCAACGTAATTGTGCATTACGTACAATGATCTGAGTGATCTGGGCGTTTTCAAGATAAGGAGCAATGCCTTTACGGCTTACTTCCACTTCCGGTAATTCAGGCATGGTGATATCCAATAGGTAAAATCTAAATCAATTAATGAGAGCGATTAAAAATCGAAAAAATATAACACGATTAGCGAGGTGACTAGCGGGGTAATAACACTTGTAATTCAGACTCATCGATGTGCAATAACTGACTCTGCCAATTTTGTAACAAATAGCCATTATCAATTTGATATAAGATCAGGGTAACAGGCTCGGCTAAGTTAGCGAGTTCGAAGGAAATGTTAATACCATAAGCGAGATTAGCAATCACAATATCCTTAGCCACAGGTTTAAATGTTGCCGTTTCCCATGCTTTAACGATTTGCTGTAATTGTGGCTGTGATAAACCCAGTTCAGGTTTAGTCGCCAGCTGACTACCAACACGCTGGATTTGAATATTATCAAACTGCATCGACAACACGATCGCACTCGAGGGTAGCGCCGTTTGATAACGACTAGCACTATCACCACCGTCTATTTTTTTACCTGAAAATTGAAATACTAGCATCATTGCCAGTACCGCAAATATTAATACGTTATTCCAACCTCGTCGTGATAATTGCACACGCAAACCCTTTTATCTAGTTATTGCTTTAACCATAAGTATAAGCAAATTACGTTAAAAAGCCGGATTGGGCAAGCTAGGAACAAGGAATTTCAAGCAAAAAAAAACCCAGCAAAAGCTGAGTTTTCAATATCTGAACATAAAATCAAGGATTACTTGATTTTACCTTCTTTGTACATAACGTGCTTACGAACAACTGGATCAAATTTTTTGATTTCCATTTTTTCAGGCATGTTTTTTTTGTTTTTGTCTGTGGTATAGAAGTGACCTGTACCAGCAGATGAATTCAAACGAATTTTATCGCGCATAATATAGTTCCTTAAACCTTCTCACCACGGGCACGCATTTCAGCAAGAACTGAATCGATACCCTTTTTATCAATAATACGCATACCTTTACAAGTAAGGCGTAATTTTACAAAGCGGTTTTCGCTCTCAACCCAAAAACGGTGTGTATGTAGGTTTGGCAAAAAACGGCGACGTGTGCGGTTTTTTGCGTGAGAAACGTTATTACCAACAGCTGGTTTTTTACCAGTGACTTGGCATACTTTAGACATGTCGTCTTCTCCAAATATTTTCTTGCTCGAGCAAATATACAGCGTCTTGTTGGCCGTCGCCCAAGACGCGTGCTAAAGGCCGCATTTTATACAGTAAATAGAAACATAGAGCAAGCTTTTTATATTTTAACGATGAATGAAAATCGCAATTTTACACCCACCCTCGCTCTGCAAAGCTTGCTATATCACTGTCGCCTATAACAAAATGATCGAGGACTTTAACATCAATTAATTGTAAGGCTGAGATAAGTTTATCTGTGATCATACGATCTGCACGGCTGGGTTCAGCAATGCCAGAGGGATGATTATGGGCAAAAATTACTGCCGCAGCGTTTCTTTCTAACGCTTTTTTAACCACCACTCTCGGATAAACACTAGCACTGTCTATTGTGCCATAAAACAACTCCTCAAAGCGAATAACTCGGTGTTTATTGTCTAAAAATAATACCGCGAAGACTTCGTGAGGTTGATCGCGTAATTTTGCCCGGATGTAATCTCGACTTTCTTGTGGGCTGGTTAAGACGTTACTACGCTCCAATTTTTCGCCTAAAAATCGACGAGACATTTCCACCGTTGCTTGTAATTGCACATATTTCGCGACCCCAAGTCCTTTAGTTTGGCAGAACTCATGCTCACTCGCCGCAAGTAGCGCCCGCAAGGTACCAAAATCAGCTAATATATTACTCGCCAACGCCACGACATTGGTGCCTTTGATGCCAGTGCGCAAAAATATCGCTAATAATTCTGCATCAGATAATGAATTTGCGCCTAATTTGACCAGTTTTTCTCGAGGCATTTCATCCTTAGGTAATGCTTTTAATTTCATCTGCTCCCCACCATTTAACATAACATTCAGCTAGCTTAGTAATTAGGTGAATAAAAGGGGTGGGTAATGATAAAACAGTGAAATAGTTCAAATTTATGGATTTGATAATGCCGTGCATAAAATTAATCACAAACCTTAGCATCTGCGAATTTAATTATGGTATTGTTATTACGTTATTAGAATATCCTTTCAGATTTTAACGTGGAATACACAATGACTGCTATTGCCAACAAACGCATTTTGCTCGGTATTACAGGTGGCATAGCCGCTTATAAATGTGCGGAATTAACCCGTCGCTTAACGGAACAAGGCGCAGAAGTCCGCGTCGTAATGACCCAATCGGCACAAGAATTTATTACCCCACTCACCATGCAAGCAGTCTCAGGGTTTCCCGTTTCACATAGTTTACTCGATCCCGCAGCCGAAGCTGGTATGGGCCATATTGAATTAGCTAAATGGGCAGACTTGGTGTTGATCGCGCCTGCAACCGCTAATTTTATCGCCAAGTTTACCGCCGGTATTGCCGATGATTTACTCTCAACATTATGCCTAGCGACGCCAGCTCCGATTGCCATCGCACCTGCTATGAATCAAGTCATGTATCAAGCGCCAGCAACACAAGCTAACTTAGCCACACTCAAACAACGCCAGATAACACTTTGGGGCCCGGCCGCAGGCGCGCAAGCTTGTGGCGATGTGGGACCTGGTAGAATGGTTAATCCAGATGAGCTCGTGACCGCTGTTGTTGATTACTTTAGCGAGCCTGCACAAAGAAATGCACAACCGCAACTAAGTTTACAACCGAAATTGTTAGCGGGTAAGAATATCATGATCACTGCAGGCCCCACTCGCGAGGCTATTGATCCAGTTCGCTATATCAGCAACCACAGCTCAGGTAAGATGGGTTACGCACTCGCGCAAGCCGCGCGTTCACTCGGCGCAAATGTCACTATTGTTAGTGGCCCTGTGGCACTACCCGCTCCTGATGAATGCAATTTAGTTAAAGTGATCAGTGCATTAGATATGCACACTGCGGTAATGGCAGATATTAATCAGCAAGACATTTTCATTGCTTGTGCAGCAGTAGCTGATTACCGCCCAGAAACGATCGCAGAACAAAAAATCAAAAAGACCAATAGCGACGAAATGGTCGTAAGAATGATCAAAAACCCCGATATCGTTGCCAGTGTGGCTGCGCTCGAAAATTCTCCTTTTACTGTCGGTTTTGCTGCAGAAACACAAGATGTTGAACATTATGCACGCGACAAAATGCAACGTAAAAATCTTGCTATGATCGCCGCAAATGACGTGGCACAATCAGGCCAAGGATTTAATGCCGAAGACAACGCATTAACCGTATTCTGGCCACAAGGCATGACGCAAATTGCATTAGCCAGCAAACAAGATGTGGCAGCACAGTTATTGCAGTTAATTGCAACGCAGTTCAATGCCAATACCTAGCCATAACTAAAATTAGACTCGCTATATTACCGTGTGTTGCGCTAACGCAAGGCACTGTCGAGCCATCAATTGATATATTCAGTGAAGCAAACAATGAAACAAATAGAAGTTAAAATATTAAATCCACGCGTGGGTACAGAATTTCCATTACCAAGTTATGCAACACCAGGCTCAGCGGGTTTAGATCTGCGTGCTTGCCTTGCACAACCATTAACGGTTAACCCTGGTGAAACACATTTGATCCCAACTGGTATTGCCATTCATATTGCTGACCCAAGCATGGCAGCTACCATTTTACCGCGTTCAGGCTTAGGTCATAAGCACGGTATTGTATTGGGTAACTTAGTGGGTTTAATTGATTCTGATTATCAAGGTGAGTTAATGATCTCATGTTGGAATCGCGGTCAAGATAGTTTCAGTATTCAACCGGGCGATCGTATCGCTCAAATGATGATAGTGCCAGTAATACAAGCACAACTCACCATAGTTGAAGAGTTTGATAGTAGTGAACGTGGCGAAGGTGGCTTTGGCCATTCGGGTAAGCAATAACGGTTAACACCATTCTAGGATGAAAAAGATGTCAACAAGCACTAAAAAGAATCGTCGAGAACAGATATTACAAGCGTTAGCACATATGCTGGAAACCAGTCCTGGTCAGCGTATTACAACCGCCAAACTTGCGAAAGAAGTGGGCGTGTCGGAAGCTGCCCTCTATCGTCATTTCCCAAGTAAAGCACGTATGTTTGAAGGTTTAATTACCTTTATCGAAGATTCGATCTTAGCCGGTATTAATCAGATCTTAAATGAAGAGAAAGATACGATTAACCGTTGTCATCACATCCTGCATCTGTTGTTGGTATTTACCGAACGTAACCCGGGTATCACCCGTATTATGACGGGGGATGCACTGCAAGGTGAACACGAACGTCTGGGTGAACAAATCAGTGCTCTGTATGCCAAGATTGAAACCCATTTAAAACAAGTGCTACGTGAGAAGAAAATGCGTGAAGGCACAGGTTTTAGTTTAGACGAAGGTACGCTAGCAAACTTATTATTGGCGTATGCAGAAGGCCGTATTAACCAATATGTACGAACCCGCTTTGCGTTAAAACCAACGACTGATTTTGATCAGCAATGGAACTTCTTACACAAGCAGCTATTACAAAGTTAACCATTACAAGGTTAATTTTTAATGACTCAATATGTAAAAAAACAAAGGCTACCTCGGTAGCCTTTGTTGTTTTTATCACGTTATAAAACACATTAACTTACCGCTTAATTTGACTCAACACGAGGTAATACTCTTGGTAAATAGGCGCCTAGGTAACATTCTGTTAAAATGACGGCTTCACGCGCCATTTCAACAGGTATAGAACCAGACTCGCAGTAGTTCATTGAATACACTTTATCAGCTACCTGCAACGCAATTGCAAATATATTCACATCTTTTGGCAACGGCGGAAGTAAAAAATAACGTCGATATATATCTTCCACTTTAAAGGCCAAAATCAAATCGTTATTGACATCCGCATGCCGTACCGAATCATAAATATGTAGACCTAACAATATTTTTTGAGCAATGGAATTTTCCGAATAATAACGTACAAAACCGCCTTCGATCATACGGTTTATATCACTCCAATGTATGATTTCGTCGGGCTTTATTGCTTCTTCTAACACACGTTCAAAATCAACAAACACATCATCAAGTAACTTATAAATAAGTGCTTCCATATTTGGGTAATGATGGTAAATGGTAGATGTCGCTATCGAGGCTTCTTTCGCTACATCGTACATAGAGATATTGACAATACTCCTTTTGGCGACAAGTTTTTTTGCCGCGATATGAATACGTTCCAACTTGTCTTCTGTGCTTGCTTTTCTCATGATGATCTCAGCTGTAAAGTGATATCGATAATATTGAACATTATATTAAAGTGTTTAACAGGCCACGATGATGTGCCCCGCCAAACTTTGCATTATCTCAATATATTTTTATCCATCATCGCCCATAGCGATAACTCACGTTTGTAGTTAACAAATTAGCATTATTGTCTGCGCGCAGCTTGATCAGAATCAATATTCTCTCGTCATCACTCAATTCAAGATAAATACAAATGTCAGCTCACTATTCCACTTGAATATTCGAAGAAAATATCGATAAGTGATTCTAATAACATTCCAACATGCATAATTTTGATTGAATAAAATCATACTGTTAGCTCCTTCAGCACACGTAATTATTCACGGGATATATGATATGGATACGACACGATCAAAAGGCAAAATGGGGGTGACCAGTTTAGCACTCTTTAGCCTCTGCGCCGTTATCGTCGTTGATACTCTCACAGCATCAGCATCCATTGGCGTTAGCGCTATCGGTTGGTGGTTACTCACCTTTACTATATTTGTCATCCCTTACGGATTAATTACCTCTGAACTCAGTACCACATACCCTGGCGACGGAGGTATATATGATTGGGTAAAACAAGCATTTGGTTATAAATGGGCCGTCAGAACAACCTGGTTCTATTGGATTAATGTGGGTCTGTGGATGCCTGCCGTTTATATCATGTTCGCCGGTATGTTTGCTGAATTATTCATGCCCGATATGCCTATTACTTGGCAAGTATCAATCTGTATTTTATTAACCTGGCTTACCGTACTTATCTGTAACCTTTCTACTGATATAGGTGTATGGGTAACCAATATTGGTGCAATTTTAAAAATTACCGTGATCTCAGTATTGGGTTTTGGAGGCTTTATTTATGCGGCTAAAAATGGGGTTGCAAACGAATTCACACTTTCTGCGATGCTGCCGTCACTCGATACTGGAGCCGCATTTTTACCTGCATTAATCTTTAGTCTCATGGGGCTTGAGCTTGTCGCGACTATGTCAAAAGAAATGAAAGATGTAAGAGACATGCCCAAAGCGGTATTTATGGCTGCGGCAATTACTGCGTTTCTCTATTTATTCGGCACTATCGGCATCTTAATGGCATTACCCGTGGACTCAATCGGTTTGGTCGCCGGTATAACTGACACCTTAAAAGTATTATTTGGTGAAAGTGCATCAGGGCAAGCAATGGTTGAGATTATCGGCACTATGGTACTACTCACGTTCGTTGGTAACATGGTTACTTGGACAATGGGCGCCAGTCGTGCAGCTGCAGAAGCAGCAAAGGAAGGTGAGTTGCCCGAAATAGTCGGTAAAATGTCGCGTAAACACGATACCCCCATTGGTGCAAACAACATAATCGGAACCGTTTCAACAATGGTGATCCTTGCTTATGCTATTTTCGCGCAGAGCAGTGATGAATTGTTCTGGTCGATATTTGCATTTTCAAGCTGCATATTCTTATTACCTTACCTATTTTTGTTTCCATCATACCTAAAATTACGCCTTGTCGATGGTGATCGTGAACGTCCATTCAAAGTGCCAGGCGGGATCAAAACCCAGTGGCTATTAGCAACAGTTTGTTTCTTAGTGATTGTTCAAGCCGTCGTATTATTCATCTTCCCTGAATTCACTTCACTCTCTATCGACTGGGCTTACAGCGCCCCTGTTTCTATCGGAGTTTCCCTGATCGTACTTATCGGTGAGTTATTGCTCAAGCACACGAGCAGTCATAACGGCATTCAACGTCACACATCTACCAGCACATTGTTAATAAATTAGAGAACTTTATATACCATCGAAGAATGTCTCTTACTCCGAGCTGTAACCCCGGTTAACTACTCTTCCCCTATCCATTTTACACCACAGGAGAAAAAGCGAGTTGCATTGATATATGTGATAGAACGCCTGTGATCCAGGTTAGCTTTAGCCGCCCTTATACAAACTACGAGTTCTATATGGGTCACGATATTAACCATCCTCTCGTCTCACAATTGCTGTAAAACAACTTGATAAAGTCATCTGCAATTCAGTTACAATCAAAAGCTTACACCGATAATTATCATGGTGCGATTTCGCTATTGATATGCATAGTACCGCGAACAACAAAGATAATTATGTCCGTATACTAGTTACGGGGGATCAGGTAAATGAACCGGCTATTTGGGGAGAGAAGATAGCAAATTAGGCATGGGCAATCAGGAGGATTAGCGGGACATTTTATATGTTTGATTTTTATATATTGCTTGGTTTTATAAATACGAAGAGACATCCAAAACGTCGACACGTACTTCGACGTTATGGATGTCTCTATTTAATGGGGTTATTCTGGCGGTGTACCTTCACAATTAGACACGACAGCATCTATTTGTACTAAAGCATCCATCGGAATTGCTGAAGCGCCAACCACTGTTCTTGCAGGAAGTTCGCCTTTAAAGAAGGTGGTGTAAACCTCGTTTACAGCATCAAGATCGGCGATGTTTTTAAGCTGAATATTGATTTTAACGGTATCGTCAATCGCGTGCTCAACACTTTCTACAATTGCTTTGATATTTTCTAAGCATTGTGCCGTTTGCGCTTTGACCCCACCAGTGACAATTTCATTGGTGTTAGGATCTAGAGGTAATTGACCTGCAACATGGTTGTAATGAGAGAAAGCAACAGTGTGTGAATACGGCACTTTTGGTGCATTTTCAGTATTGCTTGCTTCAATGACAAGTAGGCGAGTGTCTTCAGGCAGTTGCGGTGGTGTACCATCACCGTGTGATACAGATGTATCAATTTGCACTAACGCGCCCATAGGTAAAGCAGTAGCGCTAACGATTGTACGTGCAGGCACATAATCTGGGTAAAACTTAGCACACACTTCGTTTACCGCGTCAGCATCGGCGATGTCTGTTAGGAAGATAGTTGTTTTAACAACATCATCCATTACATGGTTAATACTTTCTAAAATTGTTTTAATGTTACTTAAGCACTGTTCAGACTGCTCTTTTATGCCACCTGTTACCATTTCGCCCGTTTTAGGATCAATAGGTAATTGAGCTGCAAGGTTGTTGTAATGAGAAAAAGCGACGGTTTGTGTGTGCAGGCCTTTTGGCGCATTGTCAGTATTTCTTGATACTTTTACCAGTGCACAAGACGCTTGTGGTGCAGTACCTTCGCCATTTGAAATAAGCGCTTCAATTTGAACTAAAGCGTCGCTCAATGGTAACGCGGCTACTTGAACCACGGTACGTGTCGGAAGATCACTTTGGAAGAATGTCGTATACACCTCATCTACCGCGTCAACATCTGAGATATTTTGAAGAAATACAGTGACTTTAACAACATCGTCCATCACATGACCGATACTTTCTACAATCGCTTTAATATTTGTTAAGCACTGTGCAGCTTGTTCTTTAACACTACCAACGACGATCTGACCTGTTTTAGGGTCTACCGGTAATTGCGCTGAAATATTGTTGTAATGAGAAAAAGCGACTGTTTGTGTAGATGCAGCACTTATTGGTGCGTTTTTCGTGTTTCTTGATACTTTGATGATATCGTTGCTCATATCAATATAGCTCCTATTTGATATCGATTTCACGTGGGTTGCACGTTTAATTGCATTTGAAATGGTCGAATTGATGAATAAAATTAGCTTTAAAGCAACAATAATCAGCAGTATTACACTGCTGATTACTGGAGGCTTACAAAATAATGTAATGTGAAATTAATTAACGACTTAAACTCTAAACTGATGGTTTACCATTTGATTCTGAAAGAGAAAACAATTTCACTTTGACTAATAGTTCAAATTAAATATGTATCTTACCAGTGAGTTAAAGTAAGCTATTTATTGTAGTACTCAAGAACACATTCTTTTTCAATTGATGTACCAGAAGTACCTTCAAGGATCTTATCTAGTTCATACAGTGAACCAATTACCGCTTTGTGACCGGTTTGTTTAACAAACTTACATACCGCGTCAACTTTTGGCCCCATAGATCCTGCGGGGAAATCATATTTGCTCAAATCAGCATGAGAAATTTGCTTAATACTTCTTTGCTCTGAAGTACCATAGTTCTCGCACACGTCACCGTCAGTTAATATTATAAATAGGTCCGCTTCGATCATTTCTGAAATCAATTCCGCGGTATAGTCTTTATCGATAACGCATTCAACACCGTTAAGTTTACCTTCATCATCTCTATAGACAGGAATACCACCACCACCACCAGCGATAACAATGTTGCCAGCAGATAACAAAGTATTAATCTGTGGAATTTCAAATATATCCTTAGGCTTAGGTGACGCAACGACTTGTCTATAATATTCCCCATCTGGCTTATATTGGAGATTAGGTCTGTATTGCATAATTTTGTGAGCTTCTTCTTCACTATAAACAGGACCCACAAACTTAGTCAGATTTTCGAATGCAGGATCGCCTTTTTCAACCAGCGTTTGAGTAATAACGCTGATTGGGCTACAGGCATTGTCTGCATTCAAAAGTTCTTGTTGTAATAAACATCCAATCATTCCACATGTTTCTGCACTTAAAACATCCATCGGATAGGGCAAGATATGAGGTTTAACTTCATGGTATGTTGCATTCTGTTCCATTAACATCCCAACTTGCGGACCATTACCATGAACGATGACGAGCTCATTACCCTCCGATATCTTCGCAATACTTGCCGATGCATCTTTGATATTATTAAGCTGATTCTCTAATGTTTGATCTTGGCTACGCTGAAGCAGTGCATTACCACCTAAAGCTAATACTATTTTCATAATTACTTTCCTACTAATTCCACCGCACAACATTTGCTATTGGAATTGAATTTTTTCACTGGGATAACAGATTAAGCAAGCAACAATTTATTGTTACTTGCTCGGTTAGTCACAGACTTATAACTGGCTTAAGAAACCTTCAATTTTTTCTTTATGCATAGCTTCAGTTTCGGCTGAAGGAACAACATTATGTTTATGCGTGAAGTAAACTAAAATCGCCATTTGCGCTGTTAAACGGTTTTCTGCTTCATCAAATGCAACTGAATAATTACTTTCAAGCGCACCACGTGTTACTTCTTCTTTGTCGTTTGCAGGTAAGCAATGTAATAACATTGAGCCCGGTTTCGCTTTCGCCATCAGCTCTTCTGTGATCACATAATCAGGCATAAAGGCAGCAAGACGTTCTGCTTTCTCATCCATTTGAGTTACCCAATAAAAACTATCACCGTAAACAACATCGCACTCACTGATTTTTTCTACATCATCTGTAATTTCAATATGTCCACCAGACTCCGCACAGTAAGTCTCAGCTAAATCAATCCACTCTTTTTCCATTTGATATTTCTTAGGGCCAATTTGCTTAAAGCCCATACCGTATTTAGCACACGTAAGCATTAGAGAGCGACATACATCGGTTGCATCACCCATGAAAGCCAATGTTAAATCAGAGAGTTGACGACCATCTGTGATGTGCTCTTTAATGGTATATAAATCAGCTAACATTTGGGTTGGGTGGAAACGAGTATCTAGTCCGTTGATAACAGGAACCGTCGCCATTTCAAGCAGTCCATCGAGTGTTTCAGGGCTATTTGTTCTTGCCATAATGATGTCGCACATGCGAGATAGCACACGTGAAGTATCATGTATCGACTCTTTACCACCGAGATGGATGTCTTTAGGCGATAAAAACAAAGCGTGGCCACCTAATAATGTAGCCGCAACTTCAAAAGAGACACGAGTACGTGTTGAACCCGCCTCAAAGATCATACCAACTGATTTACCTTTAAAAAGTTGCGGGATAGCATTGTCTTTTCTCGCTTTTTTCAAGTAACTCATCAGCTCCATCATGTTATCCATCTCTTTTACTGAGAAGTCTTTCATTGACACCATATGTTCTAAATTTTCTTTATTAAGTTCTGTCGCACTTGATGATGGTAGTTTCATAATACATCCCTACTTATTTGATAAATGATAGTTAACTTTCGATGGAGTAATTATCTATTTATTCCATCAGAGAAAATCAAACCAGAATCAAATATCCGTTTTATCAGTCAATACACCTGAAATATTAGGCTACAACTCACAAATGTTAACCATTGAAATAAAGATATTTCGATAAGGTGTTTCATGGGGTTTGATCAGAATCAATGTTCTAAATACATCACTTAAATCAACGAAAATTCGAATGATTGATCACTATTCTGCGCCAATAAACACAGTAAAAATCGATAAGTGATTCCAATAACAATACCCAACCAGCAACTCTGATTGAATAGAGGCAACTTAAATTCTGATATTAAACACACTGCTTTTTATTTACGGAGAACATAATATGGAATCTACAACATCAAAAGGCAAAATGGGGGTCACCAGTTTAGCCCTCTTTAGCCTTTGCGCTGTTATCGTCGTCGACACATTAACAGCATCAGCATCTATTGGGGTTAGCTCTATTGGATGGTGGCTCGTCATCTTTGTTATTTTTGTTATCCCTTACGGATTAATAACTTCAGAGCTCAGTACTACTTACCCTGGTGATGGCGGTATTTATGATTGGGTAAAACAAGCCTATGGCTATAAATGGGCAGTTAGAACAACCTGGTTCTATTGGGTGAATGTGGGTTTATGGATGCCTGCCGTTTACATCATGTTTGCCGGTATGTTCGCTGAATTATTCATGCCAGACCTCTCCATGTTTTGGCAAATATCTATCTGTATCATATTAACTTGGTTAACAATTTTAATTTGTAACCTGTCTGTTGATGTGGGTGTATGGGTAACAAACATTGGTGCAATATTAAAAATCACCGTGATCTCGGTACTGGGTTTTGGTGGCTTTATTTACGCAGCAAAAAACGGCGTTGCCAATGAATTTTCTTTCGAAGCAATGATGCCATCACTTGATACTGGCGCAGCCTTCTTACCCGCATTAGTATTTAACCTCATGGGTTTTGAACTGGTTGCGACCATGTCAAAAGAAATGAAAGATGTACGTGATATGCCGAAGTCTATTTTCTTAGCCGCTGGCATCACTTCGTTCCTCTACATCCTTGGTACTATCGGCATTCTAATGGCATTACCTGTTGAATCAATTGGTCTTGTTGCTGGTATCACCGATACGCTAAAAGTATTATTTGGTGACAGTGCGATGGGTCAAGCGATGGTATATATCGTTGGTACAATGGCACTATTAACATTCGTTGGTAACATGGTTACCTGGACAATGGGTGCAAGCCGTGCAGCTGCTGAAGCAGCAGGTGAAGGTGAATTACCTGAAGTCTTTAGTGTGATGTCTAAAAAACACGATACGCCACTCGGCGCTAACAACATTACCGGTATCGTATCAACCGTTGTTATCTTAGCTTATGCATTATTTGCACAAGACAGTGATGAATTATTCTGGTCAGTATTTGCATTTTCAAGCTGCATTTTCTTATTACCTTACCTCTTTATGTTCCCTTCATACATCAAACTACGTCTGATTGACGGCGACCGAGAACGTCCATTTAAAGTGCCTGGTAGCCTAATGACACAATGGATCTTAGCGCTAGTGTGCTTCTTAGTGATAGTGCAAGCCGTTGTACTATTTATCTTCCCAGATCTAATGACATTAAGCGTTGATTGGGCCTACACCGGACCCGTTGCTATCGGTGTTGCGATCACTGTTTTAATTGGTGAAGTACTACTAAAACGCGCGACCAGCAAAAAAGCATTACAACTTGAAACATTAACGAGCTAATACAAGCCGAACAAACTAAAGGAACAAGAATCATGAGTAAAAAATTACACACAACACCAGCACTTGATAACTTTAGAATGCCAGGCGAGCAAGAGGCTCACGAAGGCATTTGGATGGCATGGCCAGAACGTACTGATAACTGGCGCTTTGGCGCGAAGCCGGCGCAACATGCATTTGTTGAAGTGGCCAAAGCCATTGCTAAAAAAACCAAAGTAACCATGGTGGTGACTGCAGACCAATACGATAACGCAAGAGGACGTTTACCAGAACATATTCAGCTCATTGAGATGACCACCGATGATTCTTGGATGCGTGATATTGGTCCGTCATATGTGGTGAATGATAAAGGCGTCAGACGTGGGGTTGATTGGGAATTCAATGCATGGGGAGGCTTAATTGACGGGCTTTACTCACCTTGGGACAAAGATGATGCTGTCGCTAAAAAAGTATGTGAAATACTCGAAGATGATAGCTATAGAGCGCCTATCGTACTTGAAGGTGGTTCCATTCATGTTGATGGCGAAGGTACATTATATACAACCGAGGAGTGTCTATTACACCCAAGCCGTAACCCTAATTTATCTAAAGCAGACATTGAGCAAGTATTAAAAGATCACTTATCAATCGAAAAAGTGATTTGGCTACCACAGGGTTTATACAATGATGAAACCAATGGTCATATCGATAATATTATGCACGTTGTGGCGCCGGGTGAAGTGGCATTGACATGGTGTGAAGATCCTTCAGACCCACAATATGCCATTTCACGCCAAGCGTTAGATGCACTAGAAACTGAAACAGATGCAAAAGGGCGTCAGATTAAAGTGCATAAACTACCACTACCTGGGCCACTTTACTTCACCGAAGAAGAGGCGAATGGCATTGATATGTGTGATGGTATGGCGCGTGAGCCAGGCGAGCGTTTAGCAGCCTCTTATGCAAACTACCTCATCTCTAACAACCACATTATTTATCCATTGCTGGATGATAAAACGGATAGTATTGCACGAGATAAACTTGCAGAACTTTATCCTGATTATGAACTGACAGGTGTCGCAGCCAGAGAGATCTTGCTTGGTGGTGGTAACATTCACTGTATTACCCAGCAGATACCAAAGTTACAAAAAACGGTTGAATAAACTGAAATTAATGACATGAATATAAACGGAACCTTAGAGTTCCGTTTATATTTTATAATATGGACGCTAATTTTTAGCTCAGACTTTTAATCTCCGAGGCTACCCAGTAGAGGGTTAATTAGATGCCGTAGTTTTCACGGTATGTTTTTACAGTCTCAAGATGCTCTTTCATCTCTGGCTTATCCGCTAAGAAAGTAACAAGATCACCCAGTGTAACGATTGATAATACTTTACAGCCATAATCACGCTCAATCTCTTGGATTGCAGATAACTCACCTTTACCTTTTTCTTGGCGGTCTAGGGCGATCAGCACACCAGAAAGCTCAGCTTCATGTGCTTGGATGATATCCATTGATTCACGGATTGCAGTACCCGCAGTGATCACGTCATCAACCAATACGATACGACCTTCAAGTGCAGAACCGACTAATGAACCACCTTCGCCGTGGTCTTTTTTCTCTTTGCGGTTAAAGCAGTAAGGTGCATCAATGTCATGATGATCGTTCAGCGCAACAACGGTCGTTGTCGCAATTGGGATACCTTTGTAAGCAGGACCAAATACCACATCGTATTCGATACCAGAATCAACTAAAGCAGCGGCATAGAAACGGCCTAGACGTGATAAGTCACGACCTGTGTTAAACAGACCTGCGTTGAAGAAATAAGGGCTAGTACGACCAGACTTTAGAGTGAATTCACCAAATTTAAGTACTTCTTTTTCTAAAGCAAACTCAATAAACTCGCGTTGGTAATCTTTCATCGTTTTCCCCTATTATGATTAATTAGATGTTAGAGGCTAAAAGCCACTTCACCTAAAAAGCCTAATAATATGGGGCATATTATTAGGCAATTAATATTGTTAGTCTTGATGACTAACAATAAGCGCCGCTATTTTAACAAGCTTTACGCTTTAATCAAGCTATCACCGAGTGCTTTCTTTTGTTCGATAATGATCTGCTCGATGCCATCTTTGGCTAATGCCAGCATGCTCAGCATTTCTTCATGGCTAAACGGTTCGCCTTCAGCTGTGCCTTGGATCTCAATAAACTTACCGGTATCAGTCATCACTACATTCATGTCTGTTTCAGCATCTGAATCTTCAGGATAATCTAAATCGCATACAGCTTCACCTTTATAGATGCCAACAGACACAGCAGCGATCATAAATTTAATAGGGCTAATCTTTAATTTACCTTTGCGGATCAAAAATTCAACCGCATCAGCCAGAGCCACACAAGCACCTGTAATAGCGGCAGTACGTGTGCCACCGTCAGCTTGAATAACATCACAATCGATGACAATCGTGTGTTCACCTAATGATCCAAGGTCGATGCAAGCACGTAGTGAACGCGCGATAAGACGTTGAATTTCCATAGTGCGTCCAGTTTGTCCACCACGCGCCGCTTCACGATTCATACGTTTGTGCGTAGAGCGTGGTAGCATGCCGTATTCAGCCGTGACCCAACCTTGGCCTTTACCTTTTAAGAAACGTGGTACATTGTTTTCAACAGTCGCAGTACACAATACCTTGGTAGCACCAAATTCAACTAATACAGAACCTTCTGCATGAGCGGTAAAGTTACGGGTAATTGTGACAGGTCTAACTTGACCTAATGTTCTTTGACTTGGACGCATTATTTTAACTCTTCATTGATGATTGCCCAATATTATATGAGCTAAGCTAAACTATCGCTATAGCAAGTTGTAATAACCTACAGGTATAATTGGCTTAATTTACTTTAATTAACGGATTCAACATGATTCATAGTATGACGGCGTATGCCCGTAAAGAGTTTAAAGGCGATTGGGGTACAGCAGTATGGGAGATCCGTTCGGTTAACCAACGTTACCTCGAAACGTACATCCGATTACCAGAACAATTTCGCGGTTTAGAAGCAGTATTACGTGAACGTTTCCGTAAAAAATTACAACGCGGTAAAGTTGAATGTAACCTGCGTTTTGAAGCAAGTGCAGCAAACAGCGGTGCATTACAATTAAATGAAGCATTAGCTGAAAAACTAATTGAAAGCGCAAATTGGGTATCTAAAAAAGCTGGTAAAGCAAAGCTAAATCCTGTTGATATCCTACGCTGGCCTGGCGTAATGGAAGCGGCAGAAAAAGACATGGGTGAGTTATCAACCGACCTATTAAGCTTTTTCAACGAAACGCTAAGTGAATTTTTAGAATCGCGCGCATCAGAAGGTGAAAAACTGCAAGCGATGTTAGAACAACGTTTAACAGGTATCACTGAACAAGCTGATTTTGTTGAAGGTAAAATGCCTGAGATCATCGAATGGCAACGTGAACGCATTCAAAAGAAATTTAGCGATGCGAAAATCGAATTAGATGAAACACGCGTAGAACAAGAACTGATCTTAATGGCGCAGAAACTAGATGTGGCTGAAGAGATTGACCGCTTAAATGCCCACGTAACAGAAACACGTAGTATTTTAACCAAAGGTGGCGCTTGTGGCCGTCGTCTTGATTTCATGATGCAAGAATTCAATCGTGAATCAAATACCCTAGGTTCAAAATCGATTAGTACAGATATTACTAAGTCAGCTGTAGAGCTTAAAGTTTTGATTGAGCAAATGCGTGAGCAGTTACAAAACATAGAATGATTTTAGCACATTTACAATCACAATGAACAAGCCACGAAGCCCTGAATTAACAGGGCTGAACTTACTGGGTGGACTGGTTGCATACCGCCTAAAACCAGAAAAACCATCGCTTAACATTACCAGTTCAGAAAAGAATGGATTAATAGCGATGGCTTAAACCGATCTGAGTTTGATTAGACAGATGGCGCTTTTTTATTATGCCGCGGTTTTTTTGCGCTTCCTTATGGCAAAGGGCCAGAAAGGCTGTTAAGCGGGCTCTGCCAGCTTGCTTTCCGCCTTGGGAGGACTAGACAGCAAGTCTCTCTGCTTACGCTTCTCACGGCGCTTCATGATCGGCTGTGCGAAGAGGTACATCCCCGTTATCCACATCAAGGTTAGGATGATGGCAGATGGGAGGAAGAGCCAGAGTTTGGCATGTTCATGGAAGAATGATCCGTCATGAATTTCCTCGATCAGGTCAGAGCGACGATAGGCCACCTGCAGGATGTCACCGGTCTGATGATCGATCTGCACCTCCCAGCCGTTCTTGGCGCGCACCTTGACGACACCTTTCTTTGGACGAACATCCAGTTTTTTGATGTTCTTCCAGCTTTTGATGGCCGCTTCAGGGACTTTGTCCTGTGTGACACTAGCCAGGATAGCCTCAAAGCTAAGAGTCGGCTCCTTGCCCTGGCCTTTGATGGTCGGAGGCTGAACCCAGTCCATCTCCTTCTTGACTTGCAACAATAAACCACTAATCAACACAATTATTACTGGTATGAAGATAATGATGGCGGCCCAGTAATGGGTTTTACGGTGGAAACGTCCCCAGTTTGTTTTCATAAGCTTGCTCCTGCAATGTCGAACTATAAGAAAGGTTAATACTTCTGATAATTATTTTCATTTAGAATTGAGCTGGACTTTACTGGAAATTTCCATTGAGTTCAATAAGTTCTCTTATTTCACCCTGTACCCACGACACCGTAACAACAGAAAATCATATATCGTTATGTTTTATATAGATTTTACATCGCACAACGTTGACAGGGCTTGTTGCAAATGAAAAAAGGCGATAACTTTCGTTATCGCCTTCAATCAAAAACTCATTATCTCATTTCAACTTAGTATTTTTTAAGTATCTCGATAATGTCAGCATGGTTATCCGCTGCGATAATTTTGTCGATATCATCATCGTTTTGGAATAACTCAGCAAGCGCCATAATGGTATTAATATGACTATCTGCGTCCATCGCCGCTAATGTGATCGAGAAGT